>LDZT01007469.1_pt1 | contig 9961 bp, 7 predicted proteins | sample 615521 | NCBI WGS metagenome assembly LDZT01 (sample SAMN03408292, study PRJNA278302) | terrestrial metagenome | isolation source: oil reservoir sample SB1 | place: USA: Alaska, North Slope, Schrader Bluff formation | collected 2011-09 | reverse complement strand
AAAAGAAAGCTCCTTCTGTTAGATTTTGGTGCCAAACTTATCATAACATGAAAGAGTCTTTCTTTTTATATTTTTTTCCTACAATAACTTTACGCTAAGTTACAATATACACCATTATTTTTTATAGGATCACTGTTTTTAAGGACAAAAGCCGTGCGTAGAAAGTGCAGCCCGAAACAATAAAAAAAGCGCCTCCAAGGAGTGTCCTCTCCAGTCCAAGACCTCGATGACTACACGCAAGGATTGCCGGGTGCGATAGGATCTTGTCGGATTTCCCGGGAACTTCTTATCTGTCAGATAAGGGTCATCCTTGAATGTGCCCCTGGCTCTACACGATAGATACAATCAGGCTCGCTCCCTCCCCCTCCGCAAGTTCTGCTCCCCATATGACCACACCTAAAATTTATAAAACTATAAAGAAGTTAAATTAATCATTGTTAAGAATAAAATAATAAATTATAATTTAAGTAATGTTCTTGGGTTTATAAATGACAAATCAATGATATTGTATAAATAGGTTTTGAGGGGATAAAAGACAAGAATGAATGGATGTGTGTTCTTTTTAATTGGACAGGTAAGGCTTACAAAATTCTTAGAACTAGTTACAAAAAATCGATCGATAGAGAAGAACTTAGAAACCCTTCTGTTTGTTTCCTTTTTGGATACGATGACGAAAATGGTAAACCTCTTATATATATTAGGGAGACGGAAGATGCAATACAGCGCTTAGGAGATTACATTTCACATGTAGAGACAGTAGTATGGTGATGTCAAGGGTTGGATAAGTGAGTGTATAGAAAAGACTTGATATAAGGGCTTTTCCAGGTTTGAAAGAAAAAATCGAAAGCAAAAAATCAAAAGAATACAGCTTAGTGGGAATATGTCCAAATGGTCGATTTAGATGTTTTTTATATTTTATGATGTTGTGTGGTCAGATTGGATTCTAGTATGATAATAGGCTACGATTACGAAGATAAATTTGAATTTGTAAGGGTGATTGAAAATGATTGAAATCAAAAGAATTACTGAAACTACTAAGGATGATATCAATATTCCTAATGAACCTTTTACCTTGTGGGGGAAAATGATACCAACTTATGATGGTAACAAATGGGCTTACACAACCGAGAAATTTGAGGAAAGTAAAATCAGCGAGATGATATTTCCCGATGAAAACTACGATTTTGATGCACGAAAAAGAGAGTCTTTCTTTGTTGGAGCCTATAATGAGCGTGGAAAGTGTGTAGGACTTGCGATTTACAGGCATGATTGGCTTAAATATTTATATCTTGATGACTTAAAAGTATGTAAGGAGTTTCGAGGCCACGGAATAGGTAAGCTTTTGCTGGATGAGGGTAAGAAAATTGCTGCCGAAAACGATTATCGGGGGATTTATACAATCGGCCAAGACAACAATCTTTCTGCATGTTTATTCTATATAAAATCCGGATTTATAGTAGGTGGATTTAACACACACGAATATGGAGGAACCAATCAAGCCGATAAGAGTAATGTTTACTTTTACTTAGATGTCTAAATTTCGCATTACTTAAATCAGCAAAAATTCCAATTTGGCGTTAATCCAAACCTTTTAGCATTAATCTAATACCACTAAATTGTATTAATCTTTGAGTGATTAGACAAAAAAATTACATTGTTAAATATTTTGACAAACAAAGAAGCTAAACGAAGGGAAAAGGCAGGCAAGTACACAAGCGCCATCAACTACTTCGCAAACTGGATTGCCGACTCCTCTAAAGAAGAAGCAGAAATGGAAACAATAGAGATCAAGAGAGGTTAAGTCGCAACTGCTACAGAATTCCCTTGGAAAGCTGATAGCGGAAAACGCGAGAACACCAATGGACCAGGCGGTGGAAAAAGCCATGAAGAACTGGTGTTTCACTTCAAAGACAGCAGAGAACTTCACTGGGAAGTTTCGGATGAACAGCAGACCACGTGTAAGCAATGACAATGCATATGCTGAGGCCATCTTCAAAGCTAAAAAATCCTAATAGATGGTCTCGAAACATCCGTAATTGGGATCTGGAAGAAAGAGTTTGGCTAAACCCAGAGAATGAAGAATCAATAGGACTTATTGAAGAAATACCATAATAAATTTTCCGGGTTTTACTGACAACTATCTTGACAAACACCGGATTTAATGGAGATGATATTGTCATCTCCATTAAATTTTTCTATTTACAAGTTTGAGTGGCCCATGGCATGATCAAATCCAAAGTTTTTGAATTGTCTCTGGAACTCTGCACCGATAACAACTATGATTAACATCTCAAAAGAAATAGAAGAATAGTTACCTTAGTAAACATTTTTTATACCAAGGTAACCTATAATAAGGGTTAGTATAAAAATATAGAGGTGCAAAATGGAAAAGTTAAATATTAAAACGACCATTATAATTATGATTGTAGCTGTAATTGGATATATGGCAATCAATAATTTTGTTTTAACGCCTGAGACGCCTGAAGGAGCGTTAAAGGACGAAGAAGGCCGGAAGCTAGCCACGGAGTTGTACACGGTCGTCACCAAAACATTGATTGAGGATCTCAACTATCTGGGAACGGTTGAAAGCGAGACGACAGCTGTTGTCAGCTCAAAAGCGACAGGTAACATTCTTGAAATTTATTTTGCTGAAGGGACACTCGTCAATGCGGATGAGATCATCATGGTGATTGATCAGGAACAGTTATTAGCTAAGAAAGAAAGTGTCATCAAAAAGCAGGAGACATTGACAAGTCAGTTGGATTTTCTTGAATACGAGGTCAATGGATTTAATGTGTTGAGCCCGTTGGTAGCTAAGATAGCTTCTATCGATGAAAATATAGATTACCAACGAGAAGAGTTGCTAAAATTAGAGGCGCTTTTTGAATCTGGAGCGGTAGCAAAATCAAAAGTTGATCAAGCGATTCATCAAATCAACTTGCTGGAATTACAAAAAACAGAGGTTGAAACCTCAAAAAGAGCTACTTATGATCAGCTTGTTCAAGAAAAAACAATGGTACAAAAGCAGCTTGAAGAAATTGATGCTTCACTTGATGAGATAAATTTATCAATAGAAGAAACAAATGTCAAAGCACCCTTTGACGGTCAAATCAGGCAATTGTTTATGTCAGAAGGAGACTTGGCAGCAGTTGGCAAACCCATGCTCTCGATTGAAAAAATAAGTGATGTTAAGGTTACCACTAATGTTGGAGAGTCAGATCTTTCGAAAATTCAGATTGGTGTTAAGGCAGAAGTTGTTTTATCGGGGAGCGAAAAAATCTACATCGGAGAAGTGGTCTACAAAAGCAGTAGCGTCAATCCAAAGACTAGAATCGGTGATATTGAAATAAAAGTAGACATTCCTGAAAACAAGATTGTTATTGGATCAAGTGCAAAGATTAGACTAATACTCCAACAAACTGAACAACAGGTGGTTATCCCTGCAGATGCCGTTAAAACCTTGTTGGACAAAGAAGTGGTGTATGTGTTGGATGGAGATGACAGGGTCCATGAAAGAGAAATCATATTAGGGACAAAATCAAATGGATGGTTTCAGGTCATATCCGGCCTTACGGAAAGGGAGACAATTGCTATTAAAAACATACAGTCCTTGCAGAATGGGTCTGAGATATATGTCATCGACAGGAGGAATGGGCAATGAGTTTTGGCAAGATATCTGTAGGAAAGAAGTATCTCATCCTATCAATGATGATAGCGGTCATCATTTTTGGATTATTCAGTATGTTTACACTCAATACTCAATTATCCCCTGATACCAATCCGCCGATGGCTACGGTCATGAGCGTCTATCCAGGTGCCTTGGCACTGGATGTATCAACAGACGTTTCGAAGCCTATGGAAGAAGCCTTTGTGAAGCTTGAAGGCATTACAGATATAAAATCAACTAGTCAGGATAATTTATCAATCATACAATTGACTTTTGATTATTCAACAGATGTTGATCAAGCCGCAATAGACATACAAAACACAGTGAGTTCAATTAGAAGTACACTTCCTTCAGGGTTAAGAGACCCCCAAGTTTTAAAGTTCAGTATCTCAGATCAACCCATCCTCACAATAGGTATCCGGAGCGATTCTTTGGATATGTTGAATTTAAGACAGCTAACGGAAAATAGATTGCTTTATGAACTCCAATTGATCGAAGGAGTGGCAGCGGTCAATATTTTTGGCGGGTATCAACAAGAGGTGAAAGTTAGTCTGGATAAAAATCAAATTAAGGCTTACGGATTAACCATTGAACAAATTGCAGCAACATTGAAAACCAGTCATATTAAGGCGCCGGTTGGGACATTGACCTATGAGGGGACAGAACTCCTATTGAGAGTTGAAGAAAGCCTGATGACCATTGAGCAACTGGAAAACATAGTGATTTCCTTAGGAGACGGTAATACCGTGCTACTAAAAGATGTGGGGGAAATCTATTTAGGCGCGGTGGAACGTGAGGGAGCCTATCGTCTGAATGGAGAAGAATCATTAGCGCTAATGGTTACAAAAAAAGCTGATTTCAATACAGTGCAAGTCATTGAAAACGTGACAGAAAAGCTTGAGTTATTGAAACAGGAATATCCCAATGTTGAGATGCTTGTGGCGACAGATGATTCTGTTTTCACCAAACAAATGGTCAATAATATGGCGAGCAGTGTTGGTATGGCTATTTTTTTTACGATGATTGTTATCATGCTTTTCATCACTAATATTTCAAGATCTCTTGTCATTTCTATTTCAATGCCGATGGTTTTTTTGTTTACGTTGGGTTTGATGAAAATGTTTGATATGGATTTGGACTTGGTGACCCTTTCGGCGCTCATTCTGAGCATTGGATTTGTGGTTGACGGTGCTATCGTGGTAGTGGAGAATATCAGCCGACATCAATCTGAGGGAAAGAGTATATCACAGGCGGCCATTGATGGTACGGATGAGATTGCAATGCCAAGCATAGCAGGAGCGACTACCACTCTGATTGTATTGATTCCACTCCTGTTTATCGAAGGATTTGTAGGAGAAATGTTCAGGCCTTTGTCCCTGACACTCATATTTGCAATATCCTCATCGTTAGTGGTGGCGTTGTTAATGATTCCTTTGCTATCGGTCATGTTTGATCCTTTTAAATTTAAGAAAACGGGAAAAGCGATGTCGCTCTTTTCATTGCCGTTCAATAAAATGATGGATAGCGTACTTGAGGCCTATTTAAGACTCTCGAGAAAAGTGCTTAAACACAAGCTTAGGACTTTCCTGATTATCATGGCTTTTATGGCTGTCAGTGGTCTTTTCATTAAAAATAATGGGATGGAAATGTTGCCGAAATTTGATAGCGGTGTTACATTTGTTACGATTGAGATGAAACCGGGAACTCCACTGGAAGAGACATTGAACACAGTCTCTTACATCGAAAAGTATCTTTCGGACGCACCCATAGTGGTGTCTTATGATTCTAGAATTGGATACGAAGAGGGAAATTTTCAGAAGGGAGATTTTGGAATCATGGGAACGGATCAAGCGATGATTACAGTTAATCTCACATCGAGAAAAGAGAGAGAAGATACGATTTGGGAATTCCAAGATCAACTCAGAACATACATAGAAGACATTCCGGATATTAACCGGTATGCGGTCAAAGAAAAAGGTGGCACGGCTGTCACTAGCGCATCTGCTCCCCTTGCTATTCAGGTGAGTGGTGAGGATTTGAACGTTCTTTATTCGCTCGCCGATATTGCAAAAGAAAAAATAACGCAGATTGATGGTACAACTAATATTTACACTAGCTATAACAACAGTTACGTCCAGATGTCCGTCAAGCTTGACCAAGACCGCATGAAAGAACTCGGATTATCCAGTGCATCAGTTGCTTCACAACTTTATGGCCGTGTAGAAGGTATTGAAGTGGGTACGATGACTGTATCAGCATCTGAATTAATGAATATTAGAGTCGGTTATGAGGAAAAAAATGCCACTAATCTAGAAGATTTGCTAAACACAGACTTGACAACTCCTATAGGAATCAAAATTCCACTCAAGGAAATCGGAGAAGTTTATACAGATTATAGGGCCAATCTTGTAGAAAGAGATAACTTGACCTATACAGTTAAAATATTAGGTTTTACTGAAGAAAGAGCCTTTAGTCATGTGGTCGATGATGTAGAAAAAGCAATGGAAGAAATAGAGCTTCCAAGAGGATATCGCATCGAATTTACCGGCGAGCAGGAAGCTTTGACAGATTCTATGGGAGATATGGTGTTTTTGATATCCCTAGCCATTATATTTGTCTATCTGTTATTGGTTCCTCAATTCAAATCATTCATCCATCCGCTGACCATTATGGCAGCCATACCGCTTATACTGATAGGTATAGCACCTGCACTGGGAATCACGGGAAAATTCATGTCCATGCCTGTACTTTTAGGCATCATACTGCTTGCCGGGACGGTCGTGAACAATGCGATTCTTCTTGTGGATGCTATCAGCGAAGGTATGAAAAGAGGCAATGGATTAAATCAGTCAATAGAAGATGCTATTCGATTTAGATATAGACCTATCATGATGACAGCCTTATCAGATGTTGTCGGCATGATGCCTCTAGCACTTCAGCTTGCGCTGGGATCAGAGCGATTTTCACCCCTAGCGATAACAGTCATTGGAGGGATACTAGCCGCTACACTCTTAACTATCATTGTCATACCAATGCTATATGCTACCTTTGAAAATTTAAAAAGGGTGGATGTCAAACAATAAAAAGATAATTGCAGTGATACCAAATCCCATTATTATTAAATTAAGGTGGGGTATAATACGCCACTTAAGCCTTGAGAAGCTGAGTTCCAGTACGCTTGGAACACCCTAGTGATTAAACCAGTTTGCTTAACCAATTAATCAATGATATACTTGGTTCATATTCACTATTAACTTTGAATACTTTTTTTAATGGTTGGCAAGGAGGTATAGTATTGGAAACGTTTAACGAGTTCAAGAATGCATTTTCTTATGGAAAAGCCAACACTCTCTAATATTCCAAAGGATACTCCTATCAATCATTTGCGGGTGCGACATGGGGGATATGATATTAGTGGTGTCTTGACAGATCACGGGACTGTCTTTCCTCTGGAAATATTGAACATGCTTGAAAAGCAAGGGCGGATTGGAGAGTTATCACAATTAGTTTACTCTTTTGTTGGTGCTTGCGCGCAAGGTGCACTAAAAAGGCAATTCAAAGAGCTATGGATCCACCAGTTTAAAGCACAGAATCCAGATGGTAGGGTACTCGTTCCGGTCTGACCGGTGTGTCATGTGTCCGTGGGACATGTAGCGCGCTTATTGGAAGAAAACGGAATTCCAACGGTGGTAATTGCCATACAGTCTTTCAAGGAGACAATGGCTTCTATGAGTTTGCCAAGGGTATTGATCACACCGTTTCCTATGGGGCGTCCAATAGGCTTTCCAGGTAATAAAAATCAGCAACTTCGAGTGATAGAAACCGCACTCAAATTGCTATCCGAAGCAACCAACTCAAAAACGATTTCAATATTTCCCGAGTCATATGTTCTTCCGGAATTGTTATTGGTATGAAACAATGATTGAAGGGGAAGACCACAATTTTGTGTTAAGAGAAGGAGTGAAATATCATGATAAAATATGATTTAATCGTTATAGGAACGGGCTCTGGAGGTTCAACAGCTGCTTACAAATGCCGTAAAGCAGGGCTAACGGTTGCAGTGATTGATAAAATGCCTTATGGTGGAACATGTGCTTTACGCGGCTGTGACCCAAAAAAAGTTTTGGTTGGAGCCACTGAAGTAATGGATAGAATTGGCAGAATGAAAGGCTTAGGAATAAATGAAGGAAGTCTCGTAGATTGGAAAGAACTGATGCGTTTTAAAGATACCTTCACGGAAGGCGTTCCGGAAAATCGCGAAGAGGGCTATATCTCTGCAGGAATTGATACGTATCACGGTGTGGCGTCTTTTATAAATGAAAATAAGATTCTTGTAAATGATGTTAAAATTTCTTTTAATTATCTCTTATTGGCGGTAGGGGCAAAGCCTGTTCCTCTTAATCTGGAAGGTGAAGAGTTTGTGTTTTATAGTGATGATTTTTTGCAATTGGACGATTTACCGAAGCGGATAGTATTTATTGGCGGTGGTTTTATTTCCTTTGAATTTGCACATATAGCGGCGCTAAGCGGATCGGAGGTTCATATCATACATAGAAGTGAGACACCACTAAAACACTTTGACCAAGAACTGGTTAAGTTATTAATCAAGCGTTCTGAAGAACTTGGAATAACTATACATTTGAATACAGCACCTATTTCTATAGAGAAAATCAATAACCATTATCTGATACAGATTAAAAAACATGGAGAGAATAGAACCATCGAGTGTGACGGTGTCTTCCACGGTGCAGGTAGAATTCCGAATGTAGATGATTTAAATCTCGATAAGGGTAAGGTAACTACCAACAAAAAGGGAATTGTCGTTAATGAATTTCTTCAAAGCATCAGTAATGCAAACGTTTATGCAACTGGGGATGGGGCAGCAAGTGATGGCCTTTCATTAACTCCCGTTGCAGGCAAAGAATCAGCAGCTGCAGCAGAGAATATATTGAATGGCAATAATAAAAAAATAGACTATTCTGTGATGCCTTCAGTGGTGTTTACACAACCAAAGCTAGCAATGGTCGGGCTAACTGAAGAGAGAGCTTTAGACGAAGGCTATGACATCACAGTAAAAAGAGTGGACACCAAAAATTGGTATACCTATAAAAGAACCAATGAACCTTATGCTATGACTAAAACGATAATAGATAAAAAAACCGAAAAGCTTCTAGGGGTACATATCATAGGTAATAACGCTGATGATCTCATTAATTATTTTGCATTGATTATGAAATTTGACCTTCCATATAAAGAAGTAAAAAACATGATTTTCGCTTACCCGACGTCAGCATCAGATTTATTATATTTACTATAGATTACCCCAGGCTGGATTCTAATATAGCCACTCCTTGCTGATTTGGCAAAGAGTGGTTTTTACATCAGGCCATTGATGCGATGAGAAAAATAGGTTTTTTAGCAAACGCGTTTGCCAAGGCTTTACGCTGGCCTTTAAATCTGAAAGTGCCGCAAATTTAAAAATTTCAGATAGATTGGTACCGTTAAACAACCTTTCTTGTTAATAATTAGTTTTAAAAACCCTTTGATATCATTTTCGGCTTTGGCTCTGTCAATTTCTTCCAATGGAATAAACATTGATTTTTTAAAAGTACCATTTGCTTTTGCATCTGCTTCTAATGTAACAACATTAGCAACTGAAATGGTATGTGTATCAATAAAGCTACTATGCTGGCACCGACGCAATCCCAGTAGTTTGACTAATATACTGGTGGGTGGTATTATTGAATTAATTGATGTACGGCTAAAATCACAATGATTGCGTGATGTTTGAAAAAGGAAAAGAGGTGAAAATATCTTACTCGATATTATTAATATATACATTGATAGAAGTGACTTTTTCATTGAATTATTTTTACAGCATGTATCATTGACGTTGATTTCTGTCATTATTATAACCATAATTGGTATAAGCCTTGGAATTTTAATGACTAGAAACAGGTTATTGGCAAAAGTGGTTCTTAGGTTCACCAGTTTTCTATACACTATTCCATCCATTGCCTTGTTTGGGTTTCTGGTGGCGATTACTGGTATCGGTAACAGGAGCGCAATTACAGCCTTGGTACTTTATGGTATTTTACCAATCATCAGAAATACTTATGTTGGCATTATAGAGGTTGACAACCAGATTATTGAATCAGCGGTAGCTATGGGAAGTACCGAAAATCAGCTTCTATTTAAGATACAGCTTCCTTTAGCTTCCCCGGTTATTATGGCAGGATTTAGAACAATGGTTATAATGACGATTTCATTGGGAGGTATTGCTTCGTTTATCGG
>LDZT01011811.1_pt1 | contig 9976 bp, 12 predicted proteins | sample 615521 | NCBI WGS metagenome assembly LDZT01 (sample SAMN03408292, study PRJNA278302) | terrestrial metagenome | isolation source: oil reservoir sample SB1 | place: USA: Alaska, North Slope, Schrader Bluff formation | collected 2011-09 | reverse complement strand
AATGAAAGTAAGTGCTTCAATCAAAAAACGCTGTAACAATTGCAAGATCGTCAAACGCGACGGTCGGCTATATGTCATTTGTACGAATCCAAGACACAAACAGCGACAAGGATAAGGAAATAAATTATGGCTCGTATTGAAGGTGTTGACCTCCCGCGCGACAAGCGCATCCAAATTGGTTTGCGATATATTTACGGCATTGGCCCAACCACTGCAGATAAAATTTTAGCGGAGACTGGAGTCAATCCTGATATCCGCGTTAAAGATTTGAGCGAAACAGATATCGCCAAGCTGCGTGATTACATCTCAGCTAACCTGAAGGTCGAAGGTGATTTGCGCCGTGAGGTGCAGATGAATATCAAGCGCTTGACAGAAATCGGCTGCTACCGAGGAATGCGTCACCGCCGCAATTTGCCGGTCCATGGGCAGCGCACGCGCACGAATGCGCGCACGCGCAAAGGGCCAAAGAAGACCGTTGCGGGTCGTGGACGCCGTCGTGGAGTGGCGAAGAAATAGCATTGAACTAACAGGCGATAAGTTGAGGGTGGGGTTCCCTTTTTCCCCGGCGGCTACCCGAAACTTTGCCAAGGTTAGACAAGAAGAGATTGAGTGAGGAAGAATTATGGCTAAACAAGCACGTACAGCACGAAGAACAACCAGTTCTCGCAGAGTGAAGCGCCAGGTTTCAGCGGCACAGGTGCATATTTATGCGTCCTTTAATAATACGATCGTCACCATAACCGACATGCAGGGTAATACCATTTGTTGGGGAAGCACTGGGACTGCCGGATTTAAAGGCTCACGCAAGAGCACACCTTTTGCTGCCCGTTTGGCGACGGAACAGACTATGAAGACGGCCCAATCGATGGGCGTGCAAGAAGTAGAACTGTACATTAAGGGGCCTGGTCCTGGTCGTGAAGCTGCGATTCGTGCAATCCAATCAATGGGTGTGAAAATCACAAAGATCGCTGATGTGACTCCGGTACCGCATAATGGCTGCCGGCCGCCCAAACGCCGCCGCGTATAAAAGAGGAAAAGGAATAAAGAATGGCTAGATATACTGATCCAGTATGTAAATTATGTCGGCGCGAGGGAGAGAAGCTCTACCTTAAAGGGGAGCGTTGCTACACTCCCAAATGCGCCTTTGAAAAGCGCCCATATCCGCCTGGAATGCATGGCAAATATCGCTCCGTCCGCCCTGGGCGTGAGTCGGACTATGCCAAGCAGCTGCGTGCCAAACAAAAGGCACGCCGTATCTATGGTGTGTATGAGCGGCAATTCCGCCGTTATCATACTCAAGCATTACGCATGCGTGGGATGACCGGTTTGAACTTATTGGTTATTTTAGAAACCCGGCTTGATAATGTGGTTTATCGGCTTGGTTTTGCTGCCAGCCGTTCTCAGGCGCGCATCTTGGTTGCGCATGGCCATTTTTTGGTCAATGGCGAACGCGCAGATATCCCATCTTATGGCATTACTGTGGGAGATGTGATTAGCGTGCGTGAAAGATCAAAAGACAATGTTTATTTCAAGAATTTGCGGGAAGAAGCGGAAAGCAGAAGCGTTGCCCCATGGTTAGAGCGCGATCTGACCAACCTGAGCGGCCGCATGCTGCGCCTTCCAGAGCGTTCTGAGATTGACGGCAACCTCAACGAGCAATTAATCGTTGAGTACTATTCGCGCTAAAGCAAAAATAAGTTCAGTCTTGCTGATAAAGGGACTGGTAAGGGGCTAACTGTGAGTGGAACAATAGAAATGGTAACACCTAAAGTGGAACGCGAAAACAATACGCGTGAATTTGGCACGTTCATCATCGGCCCGATGGAGCGCGGTTTTGGGCTCACGTTGGGGAATGCGATTCGGCGCGTGCTGCTTTCTTCGTTAGAAGGGGCAGCTATCACCAATGTGCGCATTACAGATGTGATGCACGAATTCAGCACAATTCCTGGCGTGCGGGAAGATGTCATCCAGATTATGCTGCAGATTAAACAAATCCGCATGAAGTTGCATGGCGTGGATACTGCGCAGATTCACTTGGAAGTAAAAGGTGAGGGTACATATACCGCTGCAGACATCGTCTGCCCTCCAGAGGTTGAAATCATCAATCCTGAGTTGTATCTATTCAGTATTACCGAAGCCGGAGCTGAGGTGGAAATGGATATGACTGTGGAGCGAGGCCGCGGCTACATACCTGCTGGAGACCGTGCTGAGCGCTTACCGTTAGGGGTTTTGCCTGTGGATGCGATTTTCTCACCTGTCAGGCGGGTGAATTGGTCCGTCTCGAATGCCCGGGTGGGTCAGGATACCAATTTTGACCGTTTGAACTTAGACATTTGGACCGATGGCACGATCACACCAGAAGAAGCCTTGGAAGAAGCGGTTGATTTACTTATCCAGCATCTGAGCATTATCCGTGGGGTTGAAGAAGAACCTCAGATTTGGAGCCCTGCGCCAATGGAGCCGCAAAATCGCTTAAGCAACGAAGCTGCTGAGACTCCTATCGAAGCCTTAGATCTTACTGTGCGGGTTTACAATGCCCTCAAGCGCACAGGTGTTTCTAACGTGCGGGACGTGTTGGACTTGCTCGACAAAGGTGAAAGCGCAATGCTTGCTATTCGGAATTTTGGTGATAAGAGCTTAGCCGAATTAAAAGCCAAAATGATTGAAAAAGGCTTTTTAGATGAAGAAGAAGCGGAGTAATTAGGATGCGACATCAAGTTAAAGGGTATCATCTCGGCAGGAGCACAGGGCAAAGGAATGCCTTGCGCCGCACGATGATTATGCAATTATTTCAATACGAAAGAATAGAAACTACTTTGGCAAAAGCCAAAGCAATTCAGCCCGAAGCAGAAAAGCTGATTACCTTGGCAAAAAACAGCTTAGAGGGCAGTGAAATTGATCAAATTAATGCGCGCCGACGCGCTGCAGCTAACTTAGGGAATGCGAGCGGAGATATTGTCAAGAAGCTTTTTGACGATATTGCACCGCGTTTTAAAAATCGCCCCGGCGGTTACACCCGCATTCTAAAATTGGGCCCGCGGCAAGGCGATAACGCTGAAATGGTCCTGATCGAGCTGGTCTCTGAGTAGGCTGAGCATGCAGGGTATACGCCTTTCCACCCCTGAAAGTTGAAAGGCATGGCACATTACAAACTTATCCTCGCTTATGAAGGCACACAATATCACGGCTTTCAGCGGCAGAAAAACAAAACTAGCGTTCAAGCAGAAGTTGAAGCAGCGCTGCGTAAGTTAGGCTGGCAAGGCAGGGCAGTCATCCCTGCTGGGCGCACAGATAGCGGCGTGCATGCCCTTGGTCAAGTGGTCAGCTTTAACCTTGACTGGAAACACGGAGATGCAACTCTGCTCAGGGCACTAAACGCCCATCTGCCCGATGATATTGTGGTGCAAGCTGTTTCCCAAGCAGCAGAGAATTTTCATCCGCGTTACGATGCCCTTCGCCGGACGTATGTTTACCGGATTTACTGGCAAGAGGCACGTAACCCGCTGATTGACCGCTTTGCTTGGCACTTGACGAAAGCGCCCAGCTTAGAGCGGATGAACTCAGCCGCGGGCTTGCTTTTAGGGGAACATGACTTCCGCGCCTTTGGTAAAGCACTCAAAACAGATGGCACCACTATCCGGCAGGTTTACTGTGCAGAATGGCAGCCAACTTGCTGGGGAGCAGCCTTTACCATCCAGGGGAATGCTTTCCTCTACCACATGGTAAGGCGCATCGTGTATATACTTGTGCACATTGGACTGGGCAAATTGCCTGAAGGGATTATTGAGCGAGGACTAGAGACAGGCATAACAGGGATTGTCTCCCTGGCGCCTGCACGGGGCTTGACCCTGCAAGAAGTTGCCTATCGAGAAGATAATGAGATTAATTGAGCCGAGAAATTGGCTTGAGTGTGGAATTGATAAAACGGAGAAAGTTAAAGTGGAAAAAACATACGTACCTAAAGGACAAACTACCAGCGAATGGTATTTGATCGACGCAGCTGGTGAACCTGTTGGTCGCCTCGCGACCCAAATTGCGGCATTGTTAATTGGCAAACACCGTCCAGATTACACGCCAGGTGTGGTTCTTGGTGATCACGTGGTGGTGATTAATGCCGCCAAGGTGAGCATTAACCCAACCCGCCAGAAAGAGAAAGTATATTATCATCACTCTGGTTATCCTGGTGGTTTGAAGGCAGTAACTATTACGAAGCGGATGGCAACAAAACCTGAGGCGGTGATTTATTCTGCGGTGCGCGGCATGCTGCCCAAGAATAAGCTCACGGCACGCTACATGAGCAATTTAAAAGTATACGCCGGACCTGAGCACCCCCATGCGGCTCAGAACCCGAAACCGTTTACAGAGTAAATGAGGTATTATGAGTGAATATTTTGAAGCAACTGGACGAAGAAAAGAGAGCACTGCCCGTGTACGTCTGACTGTTGGCAGTGGTACCTTTGTGGTTAACGAAAAGCCCTTAGAGGAATATTTCCCTCGCTTAGGTGATGCTTCGGCAATCCTGAGCGTGCTGGAGGTTACTTCCCAAAACCCCACGCAATATGACATAAGCGTCAAGGTGGATGGTGGCGGTGTGACCGGGCAGCGTGATGCGGTCAAACTGGGCTTGGCGCGTGCGCTGGTGACGATGGACGAAAGTCTGCGCAGCGCTTTACGCGCAGAGGGCTTGCTGACACGTGACCCACGTATCAAGGAACGCAAGAAACCAGGTTTGAAGCGGGCTCGCAAGGCTCCAACCTACACCAAACGTTAAAGTTTTATCTGTTTGCTCTAATGCGAAGCTTTAGAGCTGAATGCGATACAATGAGGCTGCTCAATTTAATCATTGGGCAGCCTTTGAATTTCTATAGAAGATAGATGAGGTATATACCTCGTAAGAGGCATCAAAATGCTTATGGAAAAACCTGGGATTGTCATTGTCGGATTAGGTCCAGCTGGAGCGAATCTGCTTACGCGCGAAGCCTGGGAGTGGCTTTCTTCGCTATCGGAGGTCTATTTGCGCACGGCTTTTCAACCTTGCGTGGGGGAATTGCCGGCGGGGTTGGAAATTCACAGTTTCGATGAAATTTATGAGCAGCAAGAGAGCTTAGCCGCTGTGCTTGAGGAAATCAGCCGGCGTGTTTTACAGTTTGGGCGCAGGCAGGAGGGAGTTACCTATGCTGTGCCAGGCAGCCCTTGGGTGGCAGAGGATACCACGGTCAAGATTTTGGCTGGAGCCAAAGAGGAAGGCTTGCCTGTGCGTGTCATTAACGGGATGAGCTTTGTAGAACCCGTGTGTGCTGCACTGGGGATAGACCCGAGTGCACAGATCGCGATGGTGGATGCATTCCATTTGGCAGAGCGGCATATGCCTTCTTTCCCCCCTTCTTACGCCGCGCTCATCAGCCAGATAACGGCAGGCATGACATTGAGTGAAGTCAAGCTTACACTGATGAATAACTATCCGGATGAATACCCCGTGCGGCTTGTGCATGCAGCTGGCACAGACCAGCAAGAAGTCGAGGAGCTGCCGCTCTATGCCCTCGACCATTCACCCAAGGTTGGGCTGCTGAGTACTCTCTATATCCCACCTTGGGAAGAAAACCGCTCGTTTGAAGATTTCCAGGAGATCATAGCCCGATTACGTGCGCCGGATGGCTGCCCGTGGGATCGCGAGCAGACGCATCTTTCTCTACGCCCATACCTACTCCAAGAAGCTTATGAAGTGCTGGACGCGTTGGACCACGAAGATATGATGGAGTTGCAGGAAGAGCTTGGAGACTTGCTGCTGCAAATTGGGCTGCATGCGCAGATCGCCACAGAAGAGGGTAATTTCAACATGACGGACGTGCTTCAGAGCATCAGCAGCAAACTGATCAGACGGCACCCACACGTCTTCGGCGATGTTCAGGTCAAATCCGTGGATAACGTGCTGTACAACTGGGAGAAAATTAAAGCTGAGGAACGCAAGGAAAACGGCAACACGCACAAGAACGGTATGCTCGATGGCATTCCTTTAGCTTTGCCAGCGCTTACCCAAGCTGATCAAATTCAAAAGCGTGCCCAACGCATCGGATTTGATTGGAAAACGATTGAACCCGTGGTTGCCAAAGTTACGGAAGAACTGCAAGAGCTGCTCAAGGCACAAACGCCAGAGGAACGCCAAGCCGAGGGCGGCGACTTGCTCTTTGCGGTGGTCAATTTGCTGCGCTGGCTGGAAATTGACCCGGAAACTGCGCTGAGGGAGTGCAACTTGCGTTTCCGACGCCGCTTTGCTTTCATTGAGGCTGCGGCAGCGCGCGAAGGCAAGAGCATAGACGCATTGAGCTTTGAGCAAATGGACGCTCTCTGGGAGCAAGCTAAAACGAAACTAGATGAGTTAGAACACGGAGATAAGGCTGCGTGAGATGAATTCGATCGACGATGCCTTGCATGAAGAGAGCAGCTTAGCACAGCCGGCTCAAGCTGCATCCCTCGAAGGGGAGGTAACGGGCGGACCAAGCACTGGCAGGCAGATTGCCCGTGCTACCGGCACTGTGATGATCGCTTTCATCATGGTCAGCCTGGTGGGTGTTGTGCACCAAATGGTGATCACGCGTGTGTTTGGGGTGAGCGCAGCGCTGGATTCGTTTTATGCCGCTAACCGCGTTACCGAGCTGCTTTTCAACCTCATGGCGGGCGGGGCGCTAGGGTCGGCTTTTATTCCTATGTTTACGGGCTTCCTCACCCGTGAAGATAAAAAAGGCGCTTGGAGGCTTGCCTCGGGTGTGCTTAATACCGTTTCGCTTATTCTGGTGGCGGTGTCGGTGCTGGTGTGGATCTTCGCGCCACAAATTGTGGAGCATGGCTTGTTTATTTTGGCAGCGGATGCCAACTTAGGGCAGGTGGATGAAACCGTGCGATTGCTGCGCATCATGTTGCCCTCCGTGGTCATCTTTGGGATTAGCGGGTTGGTGATGGGGATGCTCAACGCGCACCAATCTTTTTTGGTTCCCGCGCTTGCACCCGGTTTTTATTCCCTCGGGATTATCTTTGGGGCACTGTGGCTGCCCTCCAGGTGGGGAATCGATCGGCTCGCCGTTGGGGTAGTTTTAGGCGCGCTGGCGCATCTGCTCGTACAGCTGCCTAGCTTACTCAAACTGCCGGGGCGCTTTTATCAACTGACGGTTGGTTTTCGCGATAAAGCCGTGCAGAAAGTTTTAACTCTCATGGTGCCGCGGGTGATTGGCGCGGGCGTGGTGCAGCTAAACTTTTTAGCAAATACCGTGATTGCCCTCAGCTTAGGTGAGGGAGCAGCCAGCGCAGTTACCTTAGCCTTCGCCTTGATGCTCATGCCGCAGCGCGCCATAGGGCAATCGGCTGGAATTGCCGCGCTGCCCACACTCTCGGCGCAAGCCGAACTGGGCAAAACGGCAGAGATGCGTCAGCTGATGGCAAGTATTTTGCGCGGGATGCTCTTGCTAGCAGCTCCAGCAAGCGTCGGGATGATCATTTTGCGTGTTCCCATCGTCCAGGTGCTCTATGAAGGCGGTGAATTCAGCCCCACTGCGACCCAAATGGTGGCTTGGGCGCTGCTGTGGTATGCGCTTGGGCTGATTGGGCACAGCTTAGTGGAGGTCCTGAGCCGTGCATTTTATGCAATCCAGGATACGCGCACGCCAGTGTTGGTGGGGGTGGGCGCCATGAGCCTGAACATCTTGCTTTCTATCGTGTTTTCGGGATGGTTCCAAAGTTTGGGTTGGATGGCGCATGGCGGCTTAGCGCTTGCCAACAGCCTTGCGACGGGCTTAGAATGCCTCATCTTGCTCATTTTGGTGCGCAAGAGGCTCCAGGGCATCAACGGTCATGAGGTCCTCAATGGCGGCTTGATAAGCCTGGCTGGCTCTACCGTTATGGGGCTGGTAGTTTACGGCTTCATAACGATTGTTCCGTTGAGCTCACGCGTAGTGAGCCTGATTGGGGGTGTTGTGATTGGAGTAATTGTGTACGCGCTGGTGCTGTGGCTGTTGCGCGTGCCGGAATTTACATCTGTGCAAAAGGCAGTCCTTGCCTGGCTGCATCGCCAAGCCTAAGCTACCTAAATTATGGGAGGCATAAGCAGCCTGACGATGACGGCAACGGCGATGCCAAAGAGGATGCCGGCAAAAGCCTCACCGCGGGAGTGGCCTATGCTTTCCCGCAGGGCGTCCCACTCTTCACCGTCAATTTTCCCTGTGGAGAAAAGCTGCTGCACGAGCTTATTGATACGCTCGGCGTGCAAGCCAGCTTGCCGGCGGACCCCGGCTGCGTCATAAATGACAATGCTGGTAATCGCCAGAGCCAAGGCAAACAGCGGGCTGCCCCAGCCGACGTAAAAGCCAATGCTCGTGGTTACTGCAGCCATCAGCGCAGAGTGAGAGGATGGCATCCCGCCTGCATTAAAGAGTAACGACCAGTTCCAATCTTTGCGCTGGTTGCGCAAATAATCAATAGGCACTTTGAGCAGCTGGGAAAACAGCAGCGCAAAGAAGCCAGAAATCGCCACCGGGCTGCGGAAAAGATCCCAGAAGCTCATCTATAACTCAGAAAAATCAGTTTTGGTCTCATCGGCGGCTTCTTCGCCCAAGGTAGTGACGCGCAACTGGGCATTTTCAAGGATAGAGGCGCACAACGCTGAAAGGCGTTTGCCTTCTTCGTAAAGGCGTAAAGCTTCTTCCAATGGAAGTTCAGCACTTTCCAATTTGGCGATAATCTCTTGCAAGGCGTTGAAAGCAGTTTCAAAGTCCATTGATTCAGGTTTCGTTTCGGTCATCTTTCTTATTCTCCTTGGGATGCGGGGTAATTTGAGCGGGAATACGGCCGTCCTGTACCTGCAGCCAGACGGGCTGCCAGGGGACGGCTTGGCGGGTATGGCTGATGATTTCGCCGGTAGCTTGATCGGTGATGATGGCGTAGCCACGCCTCAGCACAGCTTGGGGATTTAGAGGAGCGAGCCTTTCACGAGCGTTTGCGAGGAAGTTCTGTTTGTGCTGCAGCTGCTGCCGAATGGCGCGCTCCAGCCGGTCTTGATGTTCATCTAAGCGCTGGATATTATTCAATATGCGTTGAAGTGGAGAGTTGCGGCGAAGCTCGGACTCGGCGAGTAAGAGTGCCTGCTTGAGGTTTTCCAGCTGACGGTTGATGTGCTCTGTTAACTGCGCATAAGCGCCTTGCAGGGCAGCGCGCAGCTCTTCCTTCGTGATGGGTGTGGCGAGCTCAGCAGCTCCGGTTGGTGTTGGTGCGCGCAGATCAGCCACAAAATCGGCGATGGTAAAGTCTGTTTCGTGCCCCACGCCAGAAATCACAGGGACACGAGAAGAATAGATCGCGCGCGCAACATTTTCATCATTGAAAGCCCAGAGGTCTTCGATGGAACCGCCGCCGCGTGCTAGGATAATCAGGTCTAGATCGGGCAATGCGTTGAGGCGTGCCAATGCTGCGATGATGCCGGCAGGAGCTTCCACGCCTTGTACGGGTGAGGGTGCCACTGTGACGCGTAATGTCGGTAAACGCCGGTTGAGGGTTTGGAGGATATCGTGCAGGGCTGCGCCCGTTGCCGAGGTAATCACGCCAATGTGCTTAGGCAGGCGCGGCAAGGGGCGCTTATGGGCGGGGTCAAACAAACCTTCGGCTTCCAGGCGGGCGCGCAAGCGCAGGAATTCCTGATAGAGCGCGCCTTCACCTGCCGGGCGCAAAATATCCACATAAAGCTGCACCTGACCTTGTGCGGGGTAGATGCTCATGGCGCCGTGGGCTTCTACCAGCATGCCATCCGTGGGAGTAAAACGCAGCCGCATTACGGAGGGCTTCCACATCACGCAGCGCATGGAGGCTTCGGAATCCTTGAGCGTAAAGTACAAGTGACCTGAGCGTGGTTGAGAAAGATTAGAAATCTCACCGCGCACCCACAGGTCTTGCAGTACTTCGTCGGTCTCGAGCAGCTCGCGCAGGTAAGCGTTGA
>LDZT01011497.1_pt1 | contig 9994 bp, 8 predicted proteins | sample 615521 | NCBI WGS metagenome assembly LDZT01 (sample SAMN03408292, study PRJNA278302) | terrestrial metagenome | isolation source: oil reservoir sample SB1 | place: USA: Alaska, North Slope, Schrader Bluff formation | collected 2011-09 | reverse complement strand
TGCACCCTGTCAGTGATTGTATTCTCAGTCAGTCTAAAAAGTTCTAGCCTGTCTAATAATTTACCTCTTTCTTCCAATGGCAAAAATGCTAATAAGACTTTACCCAATGCAGTACAGTGTAGCGGCCCTCGCCTGCCTACATAAGAAATCATTCTAATTGTTTGCGAGGATTCTTCTTTTGCTAAATACAGAACATTGGTATCTTCTAAGATTGCCAAATGCACAGTTTCGTTACATTTTTTTGCCAGTTCCTTTAGAAAAGGTTTGGCTTCCTTTACCAGGTCAATTTGATGAATTTTTGCCATTCCTAATTCCAATAACTTTAAACCCAGCTGGTATTTTTGATTATCTGGATTTTGTTCTACATATCCTCCATATTTTAAAGTATCAAGTATTCGATGAACTGTACTTGGATAAAATTTTAACTTTTCACTAATTTCACTCATAGTCATTGGAGTTTTGTGTTCTAATAAGACATCAAGTATAGCAAATGTTTTAGTTAATACCTTTATTGGGTAATTTGGAGTTGTTTTTAGCATGTTTTTTTCTCTATTTCTACAATATAGAAACTATTTCTACATTAATAATTATAAAAAATAAATTTACTTTTGTCAAATATTCTTCTATATTTTCAAATAATTTTTAATTCTTCTTTTTTCAGCCTGTATAGCTATGAAAATCTAAAAAAATGAATCTAATTTTATTAATTCAAGTAATGATAACTATTTAATAAAAACATTTTTTGGAAAAAGTCGAATAATGTTAATATAATTCTCAGGATTAAAGAATAATTTTGTTTAAAGTCTTTATAGTCATCTCAGCAGCAGAATCCTGGTCTGGTAGAGGAAGTATCTCTGCCGAAACATACCCCTTGTAGCCTATTTTCTTTAATGTTTTTACAATTTTTTGAAAATCAAGATGCCCATATCCCGGTGCCCAGCGATTACTATCGGCAAAGTGTACATGAGTGATATAGTTTTTTGTTTTAACAATACTATCATATATAGAAACTTCCTCTATATTCATATGAAAGGTATCTGCTAATAAACCTATATTCGATACCCCTATTCTATCAATAAATTCTGCTCCTTCCTGTAAAGTATTAATAAAATTACTTTCATATCGATTTACAGGTTCCAGAGTTAATCTCACATTTTTTTCTAGTCCAAATTCAGCACATTCTCTTAAACTATCAATAGTCCATTTCTCGGCTTCATCCCGAAAAATACCTTCTTTGATAACCCCCCTGATCAAGCCAATAATAACCTGAGCATTAAAATGTGAGGCTAATTTTATTTGTTCTTTGATTCTTTCAATTGCAGCTTTTCTAACCACTTCGTTTGAATCAGAAAAACTCAGGCCTTCTTCTCCCCAGGCTTGACCTGTGCCAATAGCAGGAACTTCTAAGTTGAATCCTTCTATTATATGAATGACCTTCTCAATGTCTAAAAATTTGGGGTCTCTAACAGCAAGTTCGACTCCATCAAAACCTAATGAAGCTACTTTATTAATATTTTTTTCTAGATCTTCTTTAAAAGCCAGGGCAGAAAATTTTGTTGGTTGTGTAGAAACAACTATACTCTTTTTCATAATTACATCCTTTTTATTAAAATAAAGATTACAAAAACGAAAGATTCTAGCTAAGGCACAAATATTTGTGCCCTATCTCCCCCTCACCCTAACCCTCTCCCTCCTTGGGGAGAGGGAAAATATTTAACATCTAAGAAGAGAAAGTACGAATCTCCCCTATGGGATAAGGATAGACCCACCTCGTCTCCTCCTCCTTGAAGCAATAATTAAGTCTTTTTTCGTTTTCCAACCTTGAGGCGAGAATTGACTTTTTCCTGGTCTCTTCCCTTTGATGAAAGGATTGAACTATCTCATTTCCTACAACATGAGAGAAGGATAGAAACGCCTCGTCTTCTCCCTCTTGAGGTGAGAATTAACTCTTTTCTAGTTTCCTCCCCCTCACCCTAACCCTCTCCCTCCGAGGGGAGAGGGAAATTCTCAAATATCTTCCGAGGGAGAGGAAAGTATAAGAAAAAGATAATTTTATAATAATTATTAATAATGTGTCTTTTGGGAGAGTTTGTGAGTTGACTTTTGACACAGTATCTATTTTCTATAGACTATTAATCTGGCCAATGTAAGGCAATTCAAAGACAGATTTCCATCCCTTACTCATAGGCTCTTTCAAAAAAGGTTCCATTTCCTTGGGATCTCTTAAGCTGATTTTTTCTACTGGTGGAAGTTTACCAGATGGATAATTCTCTAAAATCTCATCATGGACTAAAGTCAAGTATTTTAAGATTGCTGCAATAGGTCTTTTTGCTTTATCAGCAGTTGCCCTGGTAGGTTTTCCTACAACCCCTTCGGGAACTGCTGCCCTTTCAATAGCAGATTGCCCTTCTCCCTGCTGCCACTGTTGAGGTCTGCGATAAGGATCTACTGAGGTATCGAAATGTCCACCAGGTAATAAAGATTCTCCTTCAGTATCAACAGCATATTTCATATCCAGCATTTCCGGGAATAACAACAAACCTACAGATGCTTCAGCCTCATCAGCATGGACAAAATCCGTAGATAAACTATCTTTCCTGTCTATGGGGATAAAAAACTCCCGGATGGCACGATGCCAATCGAGAACTCGATAAATTCCCGGTAATTGATAGCGCTTACAGAATTCCTGGAGGGCAGATTCCAAGACCCATAATTGTCCATGGTTGTTAACCCATATCTGTTTTCTGAATCCGTCATTCCATAGTCCAAGCATCACATTAATCATGGTCTCTCTAACTACATCCTCTGGCATAATGACAGTGCCGGCCATCCCACAATGATGGTAGGGATGGGCACCATAATTCAATGGAGGTATGGCCAGGCTAACTGGTTTGCCTTTCTTTTTGCAATATCTCCTGATAGCTTCACATATTTGGGTTACCATAAAGGTGTCCAAACCTGTATTGGCATAATCACCGTGGCATTCAGTGCAGCCAACCGGCACAAAGACAATATCATCTTTTCTACGGTCTTCAATGACATGCATACGGGGTGAATTTTGTATGTAACTACCCGCTTTACCCAATTCAGAAGGTGATGGAACATCATACTCTTTTAAAATATCCTCTATCTCACTCATTGGGGCATCAAATAATTTCTTCTTAAGCTGTCCTACTTTTGTATTTTCAAAATATATATTAGGATAATCTGTTGTTAACCATTTTTCTTCCATTAGTTTCATTTTCTCCTTATTTTTAAAAATATTTTTTAATTTACTTTTTCTTCAATAAATTAATCAAAGAGGCAGGTTATCTTACATTCTTCTCTACAGGTTCTCAATAATACAATATTATCCGGAACATCTTCTAGTTTGATTTTCTTAGTAATTAGTGGTGTCATATCCATTCCCGTTGCCATAGAACTAATAACTCTGGGGAATGTTCCATGACCGGAATGTCCCTGGGAACCGATGATTTCAGCTCTTCTTACCTGGAATACTTCACCTGTTAAAGGTATTTTTTTATCAGCCCGGGCAACGATTACCACTGTACTGTTAACCATTTTTCCTTCCCAGATACACTGTTCGATCCCCGGCCATACTTTATCTGGTAATCCACTTGCTTCTAAATACAATTTAGCACCTAACCCACCTGTAATTTCTAAAACACGCTGTGCAAAATCTTCTTTCACCGGATTAATAACAAAATCAGCTCCCATTTTTTTGCCTAATTTTGCCCTATCTTCAGATGGCTCAGAGAGAATAACTCTGGCAGCTCCAGCCCTTTTTAATATTGCAACAGCAGCCTGTCCGATTGGTCCGCCACCTAAAACAACTACATTATCACCAGGCCTAATTCCTTTGCCACGTTCAATTACTGCATTGTAAGCAACAGAGGTAGGTTCTGTCACGCTTCCTGCTAAAAATAAATCATCACCTTTATAAATTTCTCGAAGTTCTTCCAAACTCCAGGTGTATTTGGCATCAACTTTTACGTACTCTGCAAAGGCACCATCTATGCTAAATCCTATTTCCTGTAATTTTTCACAGTGATTTGGATATCCATCTACACAGGGACGACATGTACCACACCAGAACATTTCTTCGGCAGTAACAGCTTCTCCTTCTTCGTATCTCTTCCCAGTGCGTTTATTAAATGCGTCTTTTCCAGCCTTAACTACAATACCTGAAAATTCATGTCCTAAGGTTGCTGGAAATGCCGTTAAACCTGGATACCAGATATACCCATCTTCATCAGGTTGTGCCATATGTACATCACTACCACAAATACCACATGCTTTTACCTTAACCAAAACCTCAGTGGGACTAATTTCTGGAATATCTTTTTCTTCTATTCTCAACTTAGGATTACGCCATACTTTACTCCCTAAATAGGTTAATTTCCCTTCTACATCCTTGGATCCTAGTTTAAAATCAGGCTTTGGATCCCATGTAGCATCAAGAACAACCGTTTTCATTTTTTTTGCCATTTTTAATCCCCTTTGTTTTTTTATAATTAATTTTAAATAGCATTTTTGACATATTTAATAAATTTAGATTATATCTATCGATATAAAATAAAAGTTCTATTTTTCATCTGAATACTTACGACAAGATTTCCTCTCAATTAATTCTGGTTTTATAAAGATATTTTCATGACTTACTTTATTTTCTATTCTTTCCAATAACTTAATGATAGCCAAATATCCCATTTCTATCATTGGCTGACGAATGGTAGTAAGAGGTGGTGATAAATAAGAAGCTAAACGAATATCATCGAATCCTACAATTGAAAAATCATTGGGAACATCATAACCCTTCTCACGTATTGCTTCTATCGCACCAACTGCTAATAAATCATTTGCTGTAAAAATAGCGGTAGGAGGATTGTCTAATTTTAAATAATTATTCATCATTTGATATCCTCCCTTGATTCTAAAATCACCTTCCCCTACATATTTCTTATTAAATAAGATCCCATAATATTGTAATGCTTTCTTGTACCCTTTAATTCTATCCATAGCAGCAGTTGTATTATAAGGACCAGTTATATGCCCAATCTTCTTATGCCCTAATCCAATAAGATACTGGGTAGCAAGAAATCCTCCTGTGATATCATCAATAGAAATGGAATTTTCCTGTAATCCTTTAATATTTCGGGAGAGTAGCATATAAGGTAATCGTCTTCTTTCTAATTCTAAAATACTCTTATCCCGAAATTTTACAGTAGCCAAAATTAAGCCCTCTACACGCCTTTCCTCCAACAATTTTAGATAAGTTATTTCTTTTTCAAGACAATCATCTGTATTACACATAATTACATTATATCCATGTTCATTAGCTGCATCCTCAACCCCTCTTGCTAATCCGGAAAAAAAGGGGTTGGCAATATCAGGAATCAGCATTCCAAATGTACGTAATTTATTTGTTTTTAAACTTCTGGCAAGTGCATTAGGAGTGTAATTTAATTCTTTAATTATTGAGAACACTTTCTCCACAGTTTTCTGACTAATACTTGAATTTCCATTTATTACCCTCGATACTGTTGATGGATGAACTCCAGCTGCCTTTGCTACATCTCTAATAGTTGCTGTCATAATCTTGTCTCTTTCTAAAATTGCATTACTTCTTGTTCTATCTAACAATTCTATAACTAATTATTTTTTATTCCTACAAATTCCTTTTTACTAAAAGATTCTTTGGCAGCATATCCCATAATCGCTGCCATTTTTCCATCATATCCGCTAACTGAAGGATTACGATCATTTTGAATACAATCAACAAAATGTTTCATCTCATTTATATATGATTCATTATATCTTTCTAAAAAGAAGTATAATGGTTTGTCACTTGTAGTTGATTCTGCTCCATATAGGGAAACCTCGGTCGGCTTTTGATTAGCTACCTGGACACATCCTTCTGAACCAAATACCTCAATTCTCTGGTCATACCCATATACCGCCTGTCGGCTGTTATCAATAATACCCCACCCACCATTCTTGTATTGAAAAGTAATAATTGCAGTATCTATATCATTATATTTGCTGATTTCCGGGTTAACCAGACAACTTCCTACTGCCATAAGTTCTTTTACTTCATCATCAAGGAGATAACGGATCATATCAAAATCATGAACTGTCATATCCAAAAAAATACCACCTGATACCTTGATGTATTCTATTGGCGGTGGTGCAGGGTCTCGGCTGGTAATCTTAACAATATGAGGTTTACCAATTTTACCGCTTTGTACCATTTCTTTAGCTTTCATAAAACTAGGATCAAAACGACGATTAAAACCAATTTGCAATTTAATCCCTTCTGTTTTCACAGCTTCTAATGCCCTGTTTATCTCTTTTAAGTCCAGGGCAATAGGCTTCTCACAAAAAATATCTTTTCCCGCCTGCGCTGCTTCAATCATAATTTTGGCATGCGTATCAGTAGAGGAACATATCACAACTGCATCAATTTCTTTATTATCTAATAAATAGCGATAATCGTTTTTTATAATAGGTATATCGTATTTTTGGGAAACTTCTTGTAAAGAATTCTCAATAATATCGCTAACTCCTATTAATTTAATACCCGGGATTTGTGCAATGATATTATGCAAATGTAATTTTCCAATTCTACCCAAGCCAATAACTCCTACATTCACTTCTTTTTTCATCTTTTGTTTGCCCCCAGAAAAAAATATTTAAATTTAGGGAAAAATAACTTGCTAATAAAAATCTATGATTCAAAATTGTAAAAGATATGAACTGTCCTATTATCGAATAAAACTTTCAAATACTTTACTTATTTAATTTCTTCTCAATTTTTTTACCACTTCTAATTACTTCAATTAAATCATCTGTACAAACTTCGTCTTTTTTAAAATCTCCTAATTTCTCACCATGCTCTAAAATAGTAAAACGATCAGCAACTGAATAAACATGATATATATTGTGAGTAATAAAAATAACTGATAATCCTCTATCCCTGGCTTCTAAGACATAGTCCAACACTTTTTGTGATTCTTTGATAGACAAAGCTGCAGTTGGTTCATCCAGAACTAATAATTTAGCTCCAAAATAAATGGCACGACCTATAGCTACTGATTGCCTTTCTCCGCCTGAAAGGATAGATACTTCCTCATCAACAGAGCGGACATTAATCCCTATTTCTGTTAATACTTCCTTAGTAACATCCTCGATTTTATTTTTATTTAATACATTGATAACTCCACCAAGTTTTCGAACTGGCTCTCTCCCTAAGAAGAAATTTCGGGCTATGCTCATTAAATCAATTAATGCCAAATTCTGATGAACAGTTTCTATTCCCAAATCTCGAGCTATTTTAGGAGAACTAAGCTTAATCTTTCCCCCTTCAAAAAATATTTCTCCACTATCAGGAGAAAAAACCCCGGTTAATATTTTAATCAAAGTTGATTTTCCTGCCCCATTATCTCCCACTAAACCTACAATTTCGTTATTCTGTATATGAAAATTTACATTTTTTAGTGCAGTCACTGTTCCAAAATGTTTAAATATTCCTTTCATTTCAATTAAATTTTTAGTATTTTTCATTTTAATGACCACCTTTTAATATTTGTATTCAGAATAACTGCAATAATCAAGATTAAGCCAACAAATGCCTGATACCAATATGCAGGAGCTCCAGCCATGATTAGACCAGAACGAAGCATTCCAATTAACAATACTCCTAATAACGTTCCTATTAAATTACCATATCCTCCGGTCATTAGAGTTCCTCCTGCAACAACTGCAGCAATTGCTTCTAATTCCATACCCTGTCCTCTTACCGGATCAACTGAACCAAATCTGGCAAACTGGATACAGCCTGCAAGTCCTGCCAACACAGAACAAGTAATAAAATTAATAATTTTCACTTTATTAACTGATATACCTAAAATTCTGGCTGCATCTTTATTACCACCGGTAGCATAGGTTGCATTTCCATATTGAGTTCTTAAAAGAATAAAATTCAATAAAAGGATGATAGCAAAAAACCAAATTGCAGAAGTCCTAAATTCACCCCATAGATTACCATTTAATACTTCAAGTATCGTGGATGCCTCTCTATAACGAACCGGGAAACCTCCGGTAATAGCCAACAAAACCCCGCGCCATAGCATAAGCGCACCCAAAGTAGTAATAAAAGAAGGTATTTGGAAATGTACAGTAATATATCCATTTAAAAAGCCAATAACTGCAGCTGCTAATAAAGCAATTAATAGGCTTATAAATAAAGGAATACCGCTTGCAGCTGAAATGGCAAATAACATAGCAGAAAAACCAAATACTGAACCAACTGAAAGGTCAATCTCACCGGCAATCATTAAAAAAGTAACTCCCGCTGCTACAATTCCCAATTCAGAAGCTATAGTAACAATTCCTGCAAATGAGTCCACTGTAAGAAATCTGGTAGCAGTCAAAGAAAATCCAATAAAAACAATTACTAAACCAACCAAAGCTCCGAACTCAGGATGGTGACGAAAGTATTTTCCTATAAATGAACTAAAACTTTTTTCATCATTCATTATTCGCTCCTTGAAATTAATTCTTATTCTTCCTAGTTTTCTTAAATAAATGGCAGGAAGTATTTACTAACTCCCTGCCATTTATTACTTATAATTATAAGCACAATTTAATATTACCAATATCTCTGTTCTACTAACTCTACAACACTTTCAACATTGTCGGCATCCACAAATCCTGGACCGGTTAGAACATCATTTGCTGGCAAGAAATTATACTTGTTTAACATATAGAAGAAATGAATGGGAAGATACCCTTGCAGATACTGTTGTTGGGAAATAGTAAATAAAGTATCTCCTTTTTGGATTGATTCTACAACATCATCTGAAACATCAAAGCCACCATGAGTTACTTTGCCAGTTAAACCTTCTTCGTTAAGAAAATCAATTACATACGAACTATCAATTGATCCTAGAGTAAAAATAGCATCTGTTTCCGGATTTTTTGAAAAATAACCTTTTAATATTTCGATAGCTTGGGTTGGGTCAAGATAAGTAGCTAATTTTTCTGCTGGAACACCGGCTTCCGTCATAACTTCGATGAATCCCTGTGCTCTTAATTCCAGTCCCATGTGACCAATCTCGTGAATTGTTACCACTGCACGTTGAGGTTTCTTATGGTCTAATATTCTTTCAGCAGCACGTTTTCCGGAAAGATATTCGTCTCCGCCTACATAAAATAGATAAGGAATAGCTTCGTCGGCTGTTCTTGAATCAGGAACATTAATTGCAATAACAGGAATACCCATATCAATTGCTCTTCTGAGTGGCTGGTCTAAGGCATCAGGATCTGTAATGGTAACAGCAATTCCGTCCGGTCTAGTAGCAATAGCACTATTTAACATATCAACCAGTTTTTCTACAGAATATTTAGCCGGACCTGAATAAGTGGCATTAATAGTATCATCTGTTGCCTTATTAAGATAATTGGCAGAATCCTCCATTCCTTTCATCACTACACCCCAGAACGGATCACCTGGACCACCATGCGAAACAACATAAAAATTAAATTCTTCTGCACTGGCAATACACCCAAAACTAACAAAGGTCAACATCAATAAAGCTAATCCTAAGATTAATTGATTATTAATTAGTTTTCTCATCTTTTAATCCTCCTAAAATTTACAAAATTTTATTCTACTAGCAAACTTATTTTTATACTTTTACCAACCACCCCCTTAATGCAAATGTTTTGGCTAGCTTGACTTTGATTAGTTAAATTAGAAAAATAGAATAAATGACTGAAGCAATTTACTAAATTCAAGATTGCATATTTGAAATAACTATTTTTAATAATGCAAACGGTTGCACTTTTAGTTAATAATAACACATGAAATATTTTTTTTCAATATTTTAACTACTAACCACATATTAATAGTTAAAATTATAGATCAAATCTTAGTCTTTATTCATCTGCCTGAAAACAATTTCTAGGTGCTCCTGCTCTGCGAATATCTACA
>LDZT01003572.1_pt1 | contig 10002 bp, 11 predicted proteins | sample 615521 | NCBI WGS metagenome assembly LDZT01 (sample SAMN03408292, study PRJNA278302) | terrestrial metagenome | isolation source: oil reservoir sample SB1 | place: USA: Alaska, North Slope, Schrader Bluff formation | collected 2011-09 | reverse complement strand
AGTTTACTTATAATTCATCTAATGTTTATTAAAAATTAACTTGCATTCCCTTTCTTTTTGTATTATAATGATTTTGGAACACATTCCGTATGCTGCAATGGGTGGCACGGTAGAAATTTGGAGGTAACAAAGTGAAAGGTAAAGTAAAGTGGTTTGATTCAAAGAAAGGTTATGGCTTCATCACTGGGGAAGATGGGAACGATGTATTTGTACACTTCTCAGCTGTTCAAATGGATGGCTACAGAAAGTTAGAAGAGGATGAGGAAGTTGAATTTGAAGTAGTCGAAGGCGACAAAGGTCCTCAAGCTTCTAATGTAAGACCCTTATAAGTGTATACCATAATCTAAACCCAAAATACACTAAGGAGCGCCGAAAGCGCTCCTTTGTTTATATTCTCCCCTGAATTATCTTTAGTCCCGAACTCGTTCCTATCCTATCTGCTCCACAGCCTATCATTTTTAAGGCTGTTTCTAAGTCTCTGATACCACCAGATGCTTTTACTCGCATATCCATTCCTGCAAGAAACTTCATCAAAGCCACGTCCTCCAATTCGGCACCCCCACTCCCAAATCCAGTAGAGGTTTTAACAAAATCAGCCCTGGCTAATTTTGAAATTACAACGGCAGCTATCTTTTCTTCCTTCGAAAGATAGCAGGTTTCAATAATAACTTTTAAAAGTTTTTTAGAATCTTTAGTTAAAGAAGAAATAGCTTGTATTTCATCGTAAATATAATCATATTGTTGTGCTTTAAGTCTTCCTATATTTAAAACCATATCTAATTCATCTGCACTATTTTTAATCGCATTTTCAGATTCATAAACTTTTGTTTCTATAGTATTAGCTCCCAAAGGGAATCCGATTACTGTTGCCACTTTCACATTACTATCTGTAAGAATTTCTTTTGATAAATTTACGTAAGTTGGATTAACACAAACTGCATAGAAACTGTTATCTTTCGCTTCTTTGCAAAGTTTTTCTACATCTGAAGGTGTTGAGGTTGCTTTAAGCAATGTGTGATCAATATATTTTGCCACTTCTTGGGGTTTTAAATTTGCCCGTCTTTCCTCAAAAGTGAATTCCTTTTCAACTCTTCTTATTTCATTTTTTATGATCTTTTTTAATTCTGCAATTTCCATTCTTATTGCTCCTTTCATTAAAATTAATAATATTGTTTTCAAAAATAATTACTAAAATATTTTACCATATTTGAAAAAATATGATATAATAAGTATAAAAGTTAATAATAAATGGCCAGGGGAGCTGTAAGGCTGAGAGGATGCCAAAAAGGCATCGACCCTGACTACCTGATCTGGATAATACCAGCGAAGGGAGGCTAAAATATGTATTTAATTTGATCCTGTTCTCACTTTGTTGGTGAAGAACAGGATTTTTATTTTGCATAACAGGAGGTGAGTATTATAAAACTAGGATTAACGATAGCCGGTTCTGATTCAGGTGGAGGTGCCGGTATACAAGCAGATATTAAAACTTTTTCTGCCCATGGCGTTTTTGGAATGAGTGTTATTACTTCTGTAACCGCTCAAAACACGATGGCTGTTTTGGGCATAGAAGATTTAACTCCTAAAATGGTATTGTTGCAAATGAAGGCTGTTTTTGAAGATCTCTTTCCCGATGCAGTGAAAATAGGAATGGTTTCCAATGAAAAGATAATCAAAACTATAGCAAATGGATTAAGAGAGTACAAGCCTAAAAACATTGTTTTGGACCCAGTAATGGTTTCCAAAAGTGGAGTTCATTTGTTAAAAGAGGATGCTATTAATGCTTTAAAAAGAGAACTCATTCCGTTGAGCTTGGTAGTAACTCCAAACTTGATGGAAGCCGAAGTATTAACGGAGATAAAAGTTGATTCTGTAAAGGATATGAGAAACGCTGCAAAGAAAATTGTGGAACTTGGAGCTCAAAGTGTGGTAGTAAAGGGAGGACATTTGATAGAAGACGCCATCGATGTATATTATGATGGAAAGGATTTTTTTGAAGTTTCTTCCGAAAGGATACAAACCAAAAATACTCATGGCACAGGCTGCACTTTCTCTTCCGCAATTGCTGCTAACTTAGCTTTAGGATATGAACTTTTTGATTCTATTAAAAGAGCTAAAGAATACATCACGAGTGCAATTAGAAATTCACTATCTATAGGTCATGGGGTAGGACCAACAAATCATTTCTGGAGGTGAAATTTGTGAATGTGGAATTTGTGAATAGGGATATCCAATCTGTAAAAACATTGATTAATAATCCAAAATACTGTGATGAAGAGATTGAAGAACCCATTCCAGGTTATAAGAAGGTAGCTATGTAGTATTTAAAGGAGTTAAATGAAATGGATTTTTCTCATATTAAAGATCACACAAAAAAAGAATTAGAGAAATTAATTAACCATCCTTTTATGGAAGAACTCTATACTGGAGAATTATCTTTTGAGAAATTCGTATTCTTTTTAAAACAAGATTTTCATTATCTAGAGCAATCAATGAAAAATATGGGGATTTTGATAGCAAAAGCGGAAGATCTGACCGCCAGGAGGATGTTAATAAATATTTTATATAACGAATCAGAAATAGAATTTAAAAATTATTTAAATTTGCTCGATTTCTTGAATATAGATTCCTCAAAATTAAAAAGTATAGATCTTACTAGAGCGAATATTGCTTATAGTAATTATCTTATTTCTCAAAGTGCACAAAAATCTTTTGTAGTTGGTATAGCAGCCCTTTTGCCTTGTTATTATAGTTACTTAGAGATATATCAATATCACAAAGACAAGCTTAAAAATAATGAAAATGAAATATATTTAAAATGGGCATCGACTTATAACGAAGCAAAATACAAGAAGTTAGTTGAAGATTTAATTTGTATTTTTGAATTATATCTAAATTCAGAAAAAGAAGAAGAAATAACCCAGACATATAAAAACTCTCTTAAATTCGAATACGAATTTCTTGAAGATGCCTATTATCGAAAGATTTGGAGGCTTTAGAGAGATGAAAAATATGAATGTGAAGTTCTATGGAATAACTGACAGATCATATCTAAAGGATCATAATTTGATTGACGCAATAGAAAAAGCAATAAAAGGGGGCATAACTGTACTTCAACTCAGAGAAAAAGGTTTAAATTCAAGGGATTTTTATTATCAAGCATTGAAGGTTAAAGAAGTAACGGATCATCATGGTATTCCGCTGATAGTAAATGATAGAGTGGACATTGCTTTAGCTGTAGTAGCTGACGGTGTACACGTTGGGCAAGAGGATCTTCCTACAAAAATAGCTCGAAAGATCATAGGAAAAGAAAAAATATTAGGAGTATCGGTTGAAAATGTTGAACAGGCTATTCAAGCACAAAAGGATGGAGCTGATTATTTAGGAGTAGGTCCGGTGTTTCCATCTCCTACTAAACCAGAAGCGAAAACAATTAGCATCTCTGAAGTTAAAAAAATCAAGGAGTCTGTCAACATTCCTGTAGTAGCGATTGGGGGAATAACTGCTGAAAATTTATATGATCTCATGAGAGAAACAAATGTGGATGGCGTTGCTGTTATATCGGCACTTTTTTCAGGTGATGTTGAAGAAAATGCCACACGTATACGCAAGGTAATTGAAAAAGTTGAAATAGTTAAAATAGTTAACGAAAGGAGCCAATAAGATGGTAAATAACATTTTAGATACAGTAAAAGTGAAAAAACCTCTGATACATCATATTACAAATATGGTAACAATAAATGATTGCGCCAATGTAACTTTAGCGGTAGGAGGGCTTCCAGTGATGGCCCATGCCATAGAGGAAGTCGAAGAGATGGTATCTAATTCCCAAGCGCTCGTACTTAATATCGGTACGTTAACTTTAGAACAAGTAAAGGCCATGATAAAAGCTGGGAAGAAAGCCAATTCACTTAATATTCCAGTCATCTTTGATCCTGTTGGTGCAGGAGCAACAAAAATAAGAACAGAGACTTCAAAAAAAATATTAAATGAAGTACAAATATCCGTTATAAAAGGGAACAAAGCAGAGATTGGTATTCTAACGGGTTCTGGTGGAAAAATCAGAGGTGTAGAAGCAGAAAGTAACGATGAAAATATAGAGTCATATAAAAACTTTGCAAAAGAATATAATTGTATAGTTGCAGCTTCAGGTGTTACAGATGTTGTTACAGACGGTAATTCAGTCTATAAAGTTGATAATGGACATTCTATGTTAGGGAAAATCTCAGGTACAGGTTGCATGTTAACGTCTATTATTGCTAATTTTTGTGCTGTGGAAAGTAATCATTTACAGGCAGCCGTTTCAGCAATGGTTGCATTTGGACTAGCTGGTGAATTAGCTGCTTCACGTTCAGAGGTGAAAGGCCCTGCTTCTTTTAAAGAAGCGTTCTTTGATGAAATATTTAACTTAACAGACGAAAAATTAAATAGGGGTATAAAGGTACGAGGAGAAGTTAACTAAATAAATTTTTAAAAGAGGTGAGTTAAGGTGAAGAAGTTTTTAGCGATGTTGGGTATTATAGTTGTTTTGTTATCTTTTGCTTTTTCTAAGGAATTGACTGTCTATGTTTACGAAAGTCTTAGTTGGATTGAAGAAGGAACGATTCAAAAGTTCGAAGAGATGAACGACTGTGAAGTAAAAGTGGTAAAATTGGGTGATGCAGGTAACGTTCTTACACGGCTAGTTTTGGAAAAGAAAAATCCTCGAGCGGATGTCGTCATTGGTCTTGATCAGTCTTTAGCTGCAAAAGCTGTTGGAGAAGATTTATTGATCCCTTACAAACCAAAAAATATTGAAAATGTTAGAGACAAAGCGTTGTTATTTGATCCGGAATGTTATGTAATTCCTTATGACTATGGAGCTATAGCCATTATTTACGATCCAGAAAAGATACAAGATGAATTAGAATCTTTTGAAGATCTAACTAAATATAAAAACTCATTGATAATACAAGATCCAAGAGCATCAAGTACTGGTCAAGCCTTTTTACTATGGACAATAGCCGTGTATGAAAATGAGTGGAAAGACTTTTGGGAAAGACTTATGCCTGCAATATTAACAGTAAGTCCTGGCTGGAGCGATTCCTTTGCAAAATTTGAAATCGGTGAGGCACCCATGATGGTCAGCTATGCAACTGATAGTGCATACTCACAATATTATTATGGATCTAGTAAGTACAAGGTTTTCATACCCAAAGAAGGTGCTTATGTTCAGATAGAAGGTGCCGGTATCGTTAAAGGAACTGATAATTTAGTTTTAGCTGAGAAATTTATAGAATTTATGTTGACAGAAGATTTTCAAAAAGAAATACCTTTAAAACAATGGATGTTCCCAGTAATTGATGTTGGACTCCCTGAGGTTTACCAATATGCAGTGGTTCCCGAAAAAATCCTGACGATTCCAGCCCAAGAAATTTCAAACAATCTAGAAAGATGGTTGAAAGAATGGGAGGCTCTATTATACTGATCTTATGAACAATATAAGAAGCAAGAATTTACTATTTATTTTATTTTTGTGTTTGTGGTTAATACCTTTTTCTTTTTTATTTAAAGATTTTTTTCGTTTAGAAGGTTTAGTGAATTTCTTGGATCCGCGTACGTGGCGGATCCTTGGTTTTACTTTTTATCAAGCTATTCTTTCATCTGTGTTGTCATTGGTGATAACTTTAATTCCCGCGTATTTTGCTTCAAGAAATGAAGGGATCATATCTAAATTATTAGACAATACTATTTTTATCCCTTTCTTTTTCCCACCGGTCTCGGCAGTTATGGCTTTCACTCTTGTTTATTCTTCAGTAGGTATTCTTTCAAAATTGGGTTTTAGTTTTGATATTATGTACACCTTGAAAGCAATAATATTAGCCCATGTATTTTATAACTCTCCCATATTTGTTCGTTACATATCGGAAGCTCTTAGAAGGGTACCTGCAAGTTTTACAGAAACAGCCAGTATTGAAGGAGCCAGTAAATTTAAAACTTTTATTAACGTAGAATTACCTTTGATAATTCCGTCTATTTCAAGGGCTTTATTCTTAGTATTTACATATAACTTCACAAGTTTTGCGATTGTTTTAAGTTTAGGTGGTGTAAAATATTCGACTTTGGAAGTGGCTATTTCTAAGACATTGAGAAGTACCTTGGACTTTCCCAAGGCATTATCTTATGCTTTAATTCAACTTATAATCCTCACGATGCTTAATATCGTTATATCAAAATTTGAACCTATCTCTTTTGAATATGAACCATTCTCTCAAAAAAAATCCGGATATTTAAGTAGAACAATATCCGCCTTTTACTTGATCTTTGAATATTCAATTGTCTTGGTAGGCATTGCAGCTTCTTTTTTTGATTTTATAAACATGAAATTCGATATATCTTCATTTCTGCATTTATTCTCTAAAGAGTTGAATCGTGTATATCCCGTGGTTAGATCAATCATAAATTCTTTTTTAGTCTCGGCAATTGCAGCTTTATTTGCTGTAATAACAGCATATTTTCTATTGAAAAATTACAGTAAACTCATCAATGTTAGCGTAATGGCTACTTTAGGAATATCATCTGCTTTTTTGGGTATGGCTCTGCTTTATTTAAATATATTGTTTGATATTCCATTCGTATTGTTATTGATTCTGGGATATTTCTTAATAACCATACCTATCGCGTATTCATTTTTGTTCCAACCGGTACGTGGATTTGACGATAAAATAATTGAAGCTGCAAAAATAGATGGGGCAAACAACCTAATCATCTTTCTAAAAATAGAATTGCCCCTTCTGTTTTCTTCGTTTATAAGTGCGTTTCTGCAAATATTTGCAATGATTTTTGGTGAATTCACCATCAGTTATACGATGCAAGTGAGGGATTACTTTCCCCTTGCAAGTGTTGTTAATTATTCTCTTTCCTCAGGGAGATTATACCAAGAAGCAAATGCTTTAAGCGGACTGAACATACTTTTAATCTTCTTTATCTTTTATATAAGCAATAAGTTTGTAAAAAAATCAGAAATTTAAATACCATCTTTTTCAACTACAGCAATAGCGAATTCCGTAATAAAATATGCTTTCATCATATAATATTTTTCGCTTTCCTCGTCACTTAAAATTTCTTCAAACAATTTACTGTTGGGAATACTAAGTTTGTTTCTCAATACAACTAACATATTGAATTCTCTGATCTCACCTATTTCAAAATATTTCACGAGCCCCGTAGCCTTTAAATAATTATTTACAGCAGTTTTTATGTAATTGTATATCTTTTGTTTTATTGGTAAAAATTTAAAAAAGTTGTTTCTCATCAAACTAGCGATCTTCATTGCGCCGATTTTTCTAATAGATAAAAGTTCAAAAATGTTGTCGTATTTAAAATTGATGTACATACCAAAAAATTTTCCACTCAATCTCCCTTTGATATCTTTTTCTTTTAACATCTCACTGTTGATAGTCAGTGCGAACGGAAATATAGTTATTGTTTCTAAAAAGTTATCGAAATTAATTTCTAAATCATCAATACCGTAGTTTAATTTTTCCTCAACTTCAGATCTTACACTGATTTCTGCTTCTTTGAATTTATAAGCAGCTTCCTTTAAATTTTCTATAATTTCGTCCATTTCACTTGGATCAGCATTTTTTAAAAATTCAAGATTAAACTTTTGAAGCTCAGGGTGTTCCTTAAACAATCTATTTAAAAATTCTCTGAATTCTTCACCATCGTGATCGCTCATAATAAATTCCTCCAAGCAAAGTTTCGGTGAAAATATTTCTTTTTCATATTAATTATAACATATTTTGTGATTTCTACAGAATTTTTTGAAGCCAAATAAAAAAGTGATATAATTTTAAAGGTAAAAGTAATTTTGTGGGGTGCAATATATAGAGTTTCTAAGGAAGAGAGTAAAATCAAAAATAAAAAGGAGTGAAACTAAATGCAAGATTACCATGAACCTTATGAAGAACTAAGTGACAAAGATCGTTCTTATGTCTATGCATTAAACAGTTTAAAAGAAGAGATTGAAGCAATAGATTGGTACAACCAAAGGGCAGCTGTTTCTAAAGATCCAACCATCAAAGAAATTATGGAACACAATAGAGATGAAGAAATTGAACATGCGGTAATGCTTATCGAATGGTTAAGAAGAAACATGGATGGATGGGATGAAGAACTGAGAACATATCTTTTCACAGATAAACCGTTGTTGGAAGTAGAGGAAGAAGCTGTAGAAGGAGAAAGCAAAGAAGAGACTTCTTCAAAGAAAAAAGGCGATTTAGGCCTAAAAGGATTGAAGTAGAAAAAATTTCAAAGATGAAGGAGGGTAAAAAATGGATTTTCTTAAAAGAGATTTAGCTCCAATAACGGAAGAAGCATGGGAAGAATTAGACAACAGGTCTAAAGAGATTTTTAAGAATAAATTAAAAATAAGACCAATTATCGATGTAGAAGGCCCTTATGGCTTGAATTATTCTTCATACAATTTAGGCACAAACGAACTTGTTGAAAACCCAAGAGATGGATTAGGATGGGGAATAAGGCAAGTTTTACCTCTAGTAGAAATTAGAAACCCATTTGTTTTGAAACAATGGGAGCTTGATAATATCGAAAGGGGTTTAAAAACTCCGGATTTGGAAGGGTTAGAAACCGCTGCTAAACAGTTGGCTTCATTTGAAAATAAATTGATTTTAAAAGGTATAGAAAAAGCAAATATAACTGGCTTACAAACTTTAGCTAAGCAGAATTCTGTAGAAAGCTCCAAAGAAAGCGTAAAAGATTTTGTTAAATCATTATTTGAAGTAAAAAAGCGATTCATGGATCAAGGTATTGAAGGACCATATACATTGGTTATTAACAAAGAAATATGGCAAGATTTATTTGCCATGAATCTATCTTATCCTTTGGATTTAGTTGTAAAAGAAATTATAGATGCCAAAGTGAAACCTGTACATGAAGTGGATGAAAGTTTTGTAATTTCTAATCGTGGGGGAGACTTTAAATTAATTTTAGGCCAAGATATTTCCTTAGGTTATGATAGTAAGTTTGATGAGCAGCTTAAATTTTTCTTCACTGAAAGCTTAACTTTCCATGTAGTAACTCCAGAAGCTATTGTTGGGTTAGAAATATAAGTCACTTTTAAAAATCATTTGTTGCACCAATCTGTATAGTAAAAAAAAATCGGCCTCGATTTGTTTTTATCTAAATCGTAATTTGAGGCCGATTTCTTCTGTTTTTAGATTGTAAGAATCCCTTTTTCATCTTCTAATTTATTTTTGATATTATTGATTTTATTTTTTATCATTTCATTTCCCATCAACAAAGAATGTTCTATTTTTTTTACGGAATGAATAATAGTGGAATGATTTTTATCTAATTTCTCGGAGATATCTTTAGTTTTCAACTTCATAGTAGTCTTAAAAAGATAAGCTAAAACTTGACGAGCTAAAGCTATTTCTTTTTTTCTCGATGACGAGAAGATATCCTTACGATTTATATTAAATTCAGTGGCGACCAGATCTATAACGGTATCTATTTTCACTGTTTCAAGAACTTGGGGTGATTGGAGCCTAACTTTGTTTGTGTTCATCCTGATCATTGAATTGACTATCGTTTTTGCAGATTCAATATTTACTGGTGTACCCGAAATTTGGCTTTGTAAGAGAAGGTTCATTATGGCTCCCCGAAGTTTTCTTAAGTTTGTATCTACATGTTCGGCTAAATAATAAGCGACGTCATCGGTTAGTTGAAGTGAAATCATTTGTGCCATTTTCTTTGCTATTAAATACTTTGTGGTTTTATCGGGTGCTTGTATGTCAGTTATCAAACCCATCTCAAATCTACTAATCAATCTAGGATGAAAGGTGGCCAGTTCATCAGGTGTTCTATCAGAACAAATTACTATCTGTTTTCTCGAGTTAAAAAGAGAATTAAATGTATGGAAGAGTTCACTTTGTACGGTATTTTTTCCGATTAAAAATTGAACATCATCTATCAATAAAAAATCAACATTTCTTCTAA
>LDZT01000184.1_pt1 | contig 10003 bp, 10 predicted proteins | sample 615521 | NCBI WGS metagenome assembly LDZT01 (sample SAMN03408292, study PRJNA278302) | terrestrial metagenome | isolation source: oil reservoir sample SB1 | place: USA: Alaska, North Slope, Schrader Bluff formation | collected 2011-09 | reverse complement strand
TATCTATGTCGCTCTCTTCCCTCGCTTCCCCTCTTACCACAGAGCCAAAAATACCTGCTCTTGTTACCCCATATTTTTTCAATATGGGCAATATCTTTCCTTTAATCTCCTCAATATTCATCGTTCATCCTCCATCAAATCCTTTGAATTATAAATATCCAAAAGCCTCTTTCTCGTAACCTGAAATGGCAAATTTAGAGAGATCAGAACCTATCCAGCGCCTGCCAGGTCTCTCTGCAACTGCCAATGTTGTTCCAGCGCCACAGAAGAAGTCAGCACCGATCTCGCCGGGGCTGGAAGAGGCAAGGATAATACGTGACTGCTCCCCCGATTGAGATCGGGGGCATCCAGGGTTTTTCAGCCCAGAGATTGCAGCCCCAATCTCATAATATTGATCGCCGCGTTCTGGTCGCGATCCATCACCAACCCGCAATGCGGGCAGGTATGGACGCGATCCGAGAGCGTTTTTGCGACGATCATGCCACATCTGGAGCACATTTGAGACGTATTCCTGGGGTTCACCCGGATCACGCGTGAGCCAGCCTCTTCCGCTTTGTTCTCCGTGATCGTGATGAACTGGTTCCAGGCAACATCCGCGATGCTTTTCGCCAGACAATGGTTTTTCTGCATATTTTTGATATTCAGATCCTCGAATACAATCGTACCGTATTGGTCCACCATCCGACGGGAAGTTTGATGAGCGAAATCGAGCCGTCGGTGAGCGATCCGTTCATGGATACGTGCAACGTTTTTTCGTGCTTTCTTCTGTTCAGGGGTGCCCTTCTCTGCTTTCGAGAGTTTCCTCTGTGCCTTCGCAAGGGCTTTCTCGTCGGTACGGAAGAATCGGGGGTTCTCGATCTTCTCCCCGTTTGAGAGGGTAGCAAACGATTCCAAACCGACATCGACACCGATCACCATCTCCTTCTGCGATGCTGGAGGGGGATCATACTCGACCGAGAAGCAGGCATACCACTTCCCGGTCGAAGAACGACTGACCGTGCAGGTCTTGATAGTTCCTTCAATCGGACGGTGGAGGATGATCTTCACATCCCCGATCTTTGAGAGATGGAGACGATCTCCATCGAGTTTGAATCCCGACTGAGGGTACGTGAAACTGTCGTATCGTCCTTTTCCCTTAAACCAACTATTGACCCTCGACAAATTATCGTCCTAGCGGTAGTTCTCTCAAAGTAGAGAAAAGGAGAGAAATTAAGGGAGTTTTGGGTCTGTTGCAACCTAATATACAGCCGAATCTGAAGAACTCACAGGAAATTGGTCAGGGATGTGTGAATAGCGGGAGTTAATCGTAATCCTCCTTTGAATCAGCGACAGCGAAAAAATCAGGTATACCGGGTTCTATGAGAACCTCCGGAAGTTCGATCAGATGCGACTGGTAGAGTTCTCCCATCTGAAGGCAGGAGGACCTGGGAGATAACTTTACGGTATGAGCCGGAGAAGGTAAAAGGAGGTTTGTGGGTAAACCATGGTTATTCCTTCCCCCATTCCCTCATCCTTTTTTGCACTTCCTCTCTTGGAAGCCGTCGTTTCTGCTCCGTCATCCTCTGCAGGGCCTGGATGGCGTTCGGTCTCGTCAGTATCCCCTGCCCCACGAGCATGTCCAGGAGCCACAACGTTCCGTGGACATCGATCCCTGATTCCTTGGCAAACGTCCGGAGCGGACCGTCCCCGGTAAGGACCATGTGCCCGGAATGGCGTGCATAAACGAACACCGAGAGATCCGCAAGGGAAAGGGCAAGGTGCTGGGGACGGAGTTGGTGTACCTCAACCACCAGGTCTGATGACAATTCTACGAGGGTGAGGCCGCACCTTTCCAGTTCGGCCAGGGAGATGGACTCAATCTCAGCAAGGACAAAATCGGTTGTATGAAGGATATAGGGGAGGGAGCATGGGTACTCAAGGATATCTCCCGCGTTGAGATCGAAGATCACGTTTGCATCAAGGATGCAGTGCACCCGATGCTCACTCATGCTGAACCAAGCAACCTCAACTCACTCAATTGTTCCCTGTCATTGCCGAGGAGTTCCTTCAGCCGTGACATGGTGATGCGTTTTTCCGAAAAGGCCCGGAGGGTGAGCAGCATCATGTGAGTCGGTTTCTCGGACGGGACAGGTTCAAACGGTTCTTCCTTGTGATACCCCTTCTTTTTGAAATACATCCAGTAGCGCTGGGCCGTTTCAGGAGCAAGGATGCCAAGGTCGGTTGCCCGGAAGATCCACGCGGCCATGCTCATGCCGTACTTCTGCTTGAGGACATGCAGCTCGTTCAGGTCCAGCGTCTTCCGCTGCTCGCCAACCTCCATGAACGCCATCGCTTTGGGGACGAGGAATGCACCGGCGAACCGCTGCATTGCCTTTTCAGGGTCGATATCCTGCTCCAGGACATCCATGACATTCTCAATAGGATCGAGCCCCAGGTTCCAGTAGTCTCGGACATGCTGGGCTGCGTCCTCCACATCCGGGAGGGACGAGACCACGCAGCGCTCCCCGGAAGGGAGGTCCAGTGGTTTCGACTCGCCAGTAATTACCTCGATCTCAAGATACCGTTCAAGCCAGTCCCGGGTCTTGCTGAGTATCATCTTCTCTTCGCTTTTCTTCAGCGCCTTCCGGCACCGGTACTGGGGCTCCGACAAGGTCACCTCGATGGAGCGGAAGAAGAAGTCCAGCGGGACATGGAGGGTCTGGCTCAGTTGGATGAGGACGCGGGAATTGGGAACCACCTCACCGGTCTCGTACTTGGAGATCGCCATTGCACTCATCCCCATCTCTTTCCCGAGCTGCCGCTGGCTGAGCCCTGCACTCATCCGGGCCAGTTTGACCCGCTCACCAATGCTAACCTGTTGTGCCATAGGAAGTTTACAGATATATTATAATTTACTTTCTTGTAAACTAAATGTTTCCTCGCATGCAAAGTATTTGAACGTTGTGGGGCGATTTCCACAACCAGAGGTTTCAGTGAATGCCGTTTCCGGTCATTTCCACTCCCTCACTATCCTTGCATAGCAGGTCTCGCATAATCTACACACACCGGAAGACCGCTGCCCTTTCGTGACATATATCACACCGACCTGACACTATCTTCACCCGGGAAAAATCTCGATGGTACAGGAGCCCGGGGAGTGAATCGATACGAAATGGCTTCTCGCTCTTCACACCCTTTCCCTTTCTTTGCACGTCTTTGCGGAGGTTGGTGGGGATTGGATGACCTCCTAAAAAACTCCCACCAGTGACCGGTGATACTGTGATTGGATTCCTGGACGAGACCTCTCCTCAGACCACGGCGAACAGCCAGAGACTCTGGTCATTCACATGACCGACTATAACAAAGAACACCACCAGGATGCGGGCAAACACCTTCAGCTTTTATGCGCTAAACGGAACCTCAGTGGTGGACTTTCGGGAGCACCCCCGGAAGGAGGATGTTTGTGCATTCCTCGCACAAATCCGTGAGAGAAATCCGGGAAAGGATCTCCTGATCATCCTGGACAATTTTTCGGTCACATCACACCACCGAGACCAGAGAATTTGCCCGTAAAGAACAGATCGAGCGGGTCTACCTCCCTCGATACTCGCCGGGCTCTGGTGATGAATATGAACGGTACCAGTTTCAGACAGCGGTGAGAGAATGAGTGTCTTAATATAATACTTGAGAAGTGAAGTATAGTGAGTGGTCAAAAAGGAATGAGCACACTGGTCAATTTTGAATGAGCGTGTACACGCCTAAAACGGCCGGCAATAGAATAGAAGGTTTACTATGGTCATGGGAGAACAACCGCAGGATGATCTCTTAAGCGAGTGGGAGGAGCTTGTCCGTTTTTTATCCCAATTGGCGGAAAATGTTGAACAGGAAAAAACAAAACTCCAGAAAAACTTGTATGATTTTTATGCGCAGGACAAGATAAAAAGAAAAATATTAAAAGATGGCCAGGACCAGATTAAAAGAAGAACATTAACAAAAATAGACTCATTTGATGTTGCTGGAACAGAAAACAAAAAATTTGATTTTTACTCGCTACAAAGCGCTTCGGTAAAAGAGATAGAAGAATTACTACAAAAGGCAGAAAAGTGTGTCGCAAACGCCGAAGCAAGGGCGCAAAAAATAAGGGAAGAAGACAGGCAAAATAAACCACCAGCTAAAGTCTATAAGTGGTTCATCGTGATCAGTTTGATTTTGGGGGTGCCTGCTTTAATAGCTTATACCATTCGCATTAATATATATCCGTCTATAATTGATGCCCTTTTATTTATCCTTTTATTTGGTGTAATTATGTATGGTATACTTTGTATCTTCGCCAGGCCAGTATACCGGCTAATAAAGAAACTTACTGCTCCTTCCAAATATGCCGCTTTAGCGGAACAGCTTAACCAGGCGGAGTACTGGTATGATCGTGCTGTTGAAAAGGCAGGGGCGATATATAAGGCAGATATGGCCACGCTAATAAAGCGTTTCTCACCCCTGGTGGCGGAAGCCGTAGACCGGGTCAGGCGATTTAAAACTAAATGGGGCGCGGACATAGCGATCTGGGAAGATCTCGGCTGGCAGGAATGGGCTCCGGCTACTTTACCGCCCTCCGCCGTGCGGTTCGGCACGTTGGAACTCGCGAGCGCGGACTTTCAGGCGGATTACCCCACCGTGGACATCGATTTTGTCCTGCCGGCCCTCTTGCCCTTTACCGGTGGCCGTGGCCTTTTGCTTGAGGCTGCCGGCCAGTCCAAGAAAGACAAAGAAAGGGTCGCCGCGGCCCTCCAAAGCCTCGCTTTCCGCCTCCTGGCCACCGTGCCGCCGGGCAAGCTGCGCTTTACCTTTATTGATCCCGTAGACCTTGGCCAAAACGTTCGGTCATTGCTGCCCCTGGCGGATTACGAGGAATCCCTGATTAGCAGCCGCTGCTGGTCCGAGCCCCAGCACATCGAGCAGCGTCTGGCGGAACTTACTGAGCATATGGAAAACGTGATTCAAAAGTATCTGCGTGACGATTACGCCACCATTGAAGACTACAACGCCCAAGCGGGAGAAGTGGCCGAGCCTTACCGGATCGTGATGGTGTTTGACTTTCCGGTAAATTTCACCGAAGAAGCCGCCCGCCGGTTAGTCAGCATCGCCCGCCATGGACCGCGCTGCGGCGTTTATGCTCTTGTGGCCATGAACACCAACGAAAAGACCCCTTACGGTTTTAACCTTACCGACCTGAGACAGGCATGTACTGTAATCTCCTTGAATAACGGACAGTTCAAGTGGGAGGACTTTGTCACAGAGGATTGGCGGTTAGAACTCGACCAGCCCCCAGAGGGAGAACTCGCTAGGAAAATCCTTGCGGGCGTGGGGGAAAGGGCCAGGGAGGCCATGAAGGTTGAGGTTCCTTATCCTACTTTTCTCAAACAGGCCGGCCTGACCCAGGATCGGTGGTGGCAGGGTGAGGCTGGTGAAAAAATTGCGGTACCCCTGGGCCCAGCTGGAGCGCGTAAACTCCAGCAACTAACGTTGGGGCAGGGAACGGCCAACCACGTGTTAGTGGTAGGCCAGACCGGCTCCGGCAAAAGCAATCTTTTGCACATCATCATTACTACGTTGGCTCTGGCCTATCCACCCGATGAAGTAAAGCTTTACCTAGTGGACTTTAAAAAAGGGGTGGAATTCAAACCCTATGCTGAAACCTCTCTCCCTCATGCGGTGGTCATTGCCATTGAAAGCGAGCGGGAGTTTGGGCTGAGCGTTCTGCAAGGGCTGGACCAGGAATTGCAGCAGCGTGGTGAACTTTTTCGGAGCGTGGGGGCAAACAGCCTATCCGAGTACCGGCAGAAGGTCACCGAAAATAAAAGGCTCCCCCGCATCCTGCTCATAGTAGATGAATTTCAGGAATTTTTCACCCAGGAGGACGCCATTTCCCGCCAAGCCGCTCTGGTTCTGGACCGCCTGGTGCGTCAGGGACGGGCCTTTGGCCTGCACGTTTTGCTCGGGTCGCAGACTCTCGCCGGTTCTTATAGCCTGCCCCGGAGCACCCTGGACCAAATGGCGGTGCGCATCGCCCTGCAGTGCACCGAGGCTGATTCCCGCCTGATCCTGGCTGACGACAATCCGGCAGCCCGGCTTCTTTCCCGTCCTGGGGAGGCTATATACAACGCGGCCACCGGCCTGGTGGAAGGAAATAGCCTTTTTCAAGTAGCCCTTTTCAGCGAAGAGGATCGTTCCCTTTACTTAAAGCTTCTTGCCGCCAAGGCCGAGGAAGCCAGGAAAAACGGCAAAACCTACCCGCCCCCTGTTATCTTTGAGGGCCACGAGCCCGCCCGGCTGGAATTCTGTCAACCATTAAACAAATTGTTGGCGGCTGCCAGTTGGCCGCCTGCGGTAAAAACTGGCGAAGCCTGGATAGGGGAACCATTGGCCATTCGCCCGCCTGTTGCGCTCCGCTTGCACCGCCAAAGCGGCAGCCATTTGCTGGTAATCACCAGGGAGGAGGCTGAAGGCATCGGCCTCTTGACCGCCGCCCTGCTTAGCCTGGCCGCCCAACTCCGCCCGGAAGCTGCCCGTTTCTACATCCTAAACCTTACCCTGCCTGATAGCCCTTGGGTTGATCTGGCGGAAGAAATGGCCAACCTTTTGCCGCACCAGATCACCGTCTTGGGCCGGCGCGACCTACCCGCTGTATTTGGTGAACTCGGCCTACTGGTCAACCAACGGTTAGAAGAAGGAAAGGCCGCAGGCCCCACTGTTTACTTTTTATTGCTGGGACTGCACCGGGCGCGCGACCTGCGTCTGGAGGAAAGCAGTTTGAGCTTTAGTTTCGGCGAAGAAAAAGGTCTTGCTTTGCCGGACCAATTTGCCAACCTCTTGCGGGAGGGGCCGGAGGTTGGGATCCATTTCTTGGCCTGGTGTGACACATATACCAGCCTCAGGCGGGTAGTAGACCGGCGCCGACTGGGTGAGTTCGCCCTGCGGGTAGCCGGATCGATGAGTAGTGAAGATTCCGTGAATTTCCTTGACGACCCGGCTGCTTCCCGCCTGGATAAGCCCCACCGTCTACTTTTTTATGATGAAGAGCGCCCCGGCTATCTGGAAAAATTCCGGCCCTACGCCTTGCCGGAAAGAGCCTGGCTGAAGGCAGCGGCGGAAAAACTTCGTACTCGCGCCGGCGGGAATTAAATTATGAGGGGAAGTGATAAAATTGACTCAGATTTACGTTGACCCGGAAAAATTGCGCAGTTTTGCCCGAGAACTCAAAAGTTTTACCGAAGCATGTGATAACTATGCTAATGCACTAAACAGCAAGATAAACCGTCTGGGGACTACTTGGCGGGATCAGGAATACCAGAACTTTGTCAGTCACTTTCTGCCAACCAAGGAATTGTTAAAAAAGTTTGTTGAGGAAAGCAGGAGAATTGAGCCATTATTGGAAAAAGACGCAGCAGCTATTGAAGAATACTTGCGTCACCAGCTTTAAACCTGGAGGTGGGAATAATGCCGCAAGCCATCGTTGACCCGGATGAGGTCCGCCAGTTTCGTATTTTCCTTGATGCCCTAGTGGTGTCTCTAAAGTCCCGGCAATCCTCTCTTAACTCCAACTTTACTGCTCTAAAAGAGGTCTGGCGCGACGAAAAATACGTTCAGTTCGAGCGCCTTTTTTTTGAAACCATGAGTCAGTTGGGAAGATTTTGTAACGATGCCGAAAAATATGTTCAATATCTCCGGAGCAAAGAGGAAAAGGCACGGCGATATCTGGAGGATAAGTAGTGAGCAAAAGAAGGGAAGATATCTGTATGACTGAGGAAATCTATGTCAAATCACTCGATGTCTTACGTGAATTAGAGATAGCTGTAGGACATTTTGCAACCGTGACCCAGGAAACGCTGGAGACGTTAGAGTTAGAGATCCACCGCAGCAGGGAGGTTTTGGAAGAGCGCCGCATCTTTTGGAAACGAACCAAGCATTACTGGGAAAGGGTTTACGAAGAAGCCGAGGATGAGGAAGCCATAAAGGAAGCTATTTGGAAAATAGAGGAAGCAGAAGCTGAAATTCGTCGCCTCGAGTTGTGGCAGAGAAAGGTTGAGGAATCCTACCAGGTTTACCGGCGGCGCACTGACCGCTTGCGGGAACTGGCCTCAGAGTCGGCTCCCAAGACACGGGCCTATTTAAGGCGTAAAATATCCGAGCTGGAGGATTACCTGGCTGTACCGGTTCCCGCCGCGCCTGAAGCCGCGCCGCCAGCTGCCGGTGTCCTGACGACGGCCGGTGGGGAAATTATGGCGCCTGCGCCTTCTTTTGCTGAACTTACTGGCTTTTCTCTTCCGCCCGGTTTTTACTGGGTACCCCTGGCCGAGATTGATCAGAGCGATTTGCCAGGTGAAGATGAGTTTCAGAAAGTCTCTGCTGAGGAGATGAAGAAAGGTTTCCAGACCCTCCGGGAGGAAATCCTTCCCGCCCTGCAAAAGGGGGCGGACAAAGATTATTTTCGCGCCCAAGATGAAAAACAGAGGAAAAGTTTCCCTGCAGGAGCGCTGAGAGTTTATGAAGCCTTTTTTGGAAAAATGGACCCCATCCACCTTTCCCGCTTTACTGACGAAAAATTCTACTCTGTAGACAATGGTCGCCACCGCATCAGGGTGGCCCAGGAGTTAGGTTGGCCGGCAGTGCCGGCCGAGGTCAAGGAGGTGCCGCGGCCAAAATGAAAAATATGGAAGAGGCTTATTTGCGCCTCCAAGGAGAGTGGGGGGCTTTGCAAACCCATTGGCAGGCTGCCCAAGAGGAGTGGCATGACCCAGCTGGAAATCGCTTCGAGCATGGATTCTGGGACGAGTGGGAAAAAGAAGTTCCCCTTGCCCTCCTAGCCATCTCAGAGCTTGTTCAGGTGCTGGCGCAGGCTCTCCAGAACACGGATGTTCAAAAATGAGCCTTACTATCAAACATAAAAATATGGGCCGGACAGGAGGAAATTGGGCAGTGATGGAGAATACTAAATCTAGCAAAAGAAAGGAGCTGGAGGTACCGTCTGCGGACCGCTAACCTCGGGTTACCTCCAAAACCCTGAGAGGTTAGCGAATCCCCGTTAAGCCAGGCGGCATATGGGTTGGCGGCTACCAGGCCGTCTTCAAAGTGTTGCCTGGGATCCGAAAAAGGCCCCTCGGCGGAGCGGTTAGCGGAAACTAGCGCGCCAGCCCTTGGGGCGCAGGGCTTTCAAGCCCCGAAGTAACCTATAACTGTTTTCGAGGGCGTATTGTGTAGTGGAGGCTTCTTGTATAAGGAACGGGCTTTCCCTGCCCATGTGACTAAAAACTTTCCAAACTGTAGGAGGTGTGAGGGATATGAAGGAGAAACTGCTTTTGCCAGGGGAGGAATCGCGGGCTAATTTTGAGGGCTTACGGGTCGATGACCAGTCTTATTTTTCCTGCATGGTCACAGACCGCAGGTTGATCTTCTGGCAACCAGGGCTCTTGCATGATGCGCGGCTCGATGCTGTCGTAGCTCTGTCTTGGGGTCGCCTGCGGCCACCGTTTTGTGTAATTCCATTATGCCAAAAACACCCGTTTCCAGAGCACTCAGTAGCGTAGAGGTACAGGTATGTGCTATAATTTTTGCGTAGACCTACGAAAGCATAAACCTGCGGTGAGGTGGGAAAACATGGGGAGCCTGGAACAAAGGGTCGAGCATTTGGAGGCCCGGCTAACTCATCTAGAAAAGCTAATCGAGACCCAGCGTCCCGAAGAGGCGGAAATCGAGGAGCTAAGATGGGAGTTGGCCAAGCCGGCAGAAAGGACCCTCGAACAGGTGGCCAAAGCCCTTAGCATAGCCGGCATTGGAGAAGGCCCGCCAGATCTGGCTCGGAACTTCCGGCGGTACCTTTACGATAGTAAAACGTGAGCAAGGCCGTATTTGTTGACGCTTCCGCCTGGATAGCCCAAACTCCCGGAAAATTTAGGCGCATCATTGCACCAATTTTACGATAAATCCCTTTTCTCCCGGAAATGCCCCTGTAACACTATTAGAATCGAAA
>LDZT01008731.1_pt1 | contig 10008 bp, 12 predicted proteins | sample 615521 | NCBI WGS metagenome assembly LDZT01 (sample SAMN03408292, study PRJNA278302) | terrestrial metagenome | isolation source: oil reservoir sample SB1 | place: USA: Alaska, North Slope, Schrader Bluff formation | collected 2011-09 | reverse complement strand
GGTTTAAAAAGATTTGAGGAGGCAATTACTAAGCCAAATGGAATTGTTATTGTCTGCGGCCCGACTGGTTCTGGTAAAACCACCACTCTTTATTCGGCTCTGTCAAGAATTAACACCGCTCGGGTTAATATTCTTACTATTGAAGACCCGGTTGAGTATGAAATTGCTGGTGTTACTCAGGTCCAGGTCAATCGAGAAGCAGGTTTAACCTTTGCCTCGGCCCTAAGATCGTTTTTAAGACAAGATCCGGATATTATGATGGTTGGCGAAATCCGTGATCCAGAAACGGCCGAGCTGGCTGTTCAAGCATCTCTAACAGGTCATTTAGTTTTTTCTACCTTACACACCAACCAAGCTTCTGGAGCGATCCCCCGCTTGCTGGATTTGGGAGCGGAAACATTTTTACTGGCTTCGGCTTTAAGCTTGGTTGTTGGTCAGCGAATTGCCAGAAGAATTTGTCTTAATTGCCAAGAAGAGTTTATTCCTGATGAAAAAGTGGTAGAAGAAATGAGGCAGGTTTTAGGACCATTGATGCCCAAGGACAAGAAAGAGGTCAAGATGGTTCGAGGAACCGGTTGTGAGAAGTGCGGCAATACTGGTTATTATGGGCGAATTGGTATTTTTGAAACCTTGCCGGTTTCGGAGAAAATTGCTAAACTAATTTTGGAGCAAGCCCCCGCCGGGGAAATTGAAAAGAGGGCAACTGAAGAAGGTATGGTAACAATGTTGCAGGATGGTTATTTGAGAGTTTTAGAAGGAGTTACTACTATGGAGGAGGTAGTGCGAGTGGTTCAAGATTAAAAAACAACGGTTTGATTTAAAAATGGAAGCAAAAGAAAAAATTTATCAACTTTTTAGTGAAGTTGTCAGAAGAAAAGCCTCAGATTTGCACTTAATTGCCGGTCTTTCTCCTCATGTTAGAGTCGAGGGCAAGCTTATTTCTTTACCTCAACAGCCGTCCTTGACTGGAGAAGATATCAAAAATGTCATTTTTTCTATTGCCACTCAGGAACAGAGAGAAATCATTATTACTAATAAGGAGTTGGATTTTTCTTACGATTTTGGTGAAGCTGGTCGGTTTAGAATCAATGCTTATTATCAGAAAGAATCTTTAGCAGCTGCTTTTCGCTTGGTTCCTAAAGAAATTAAATCAATTGATGATCTTAATTTGCCTAAAATTTGTCATGAGTTTGCTGCTTTAAAGCAGGGGTTTGTTTTAGTAACTGGGCCGACCGGTCATGGTAAATCAACCACAATTGCCTCAATTTTATCGGAAATTAATAAAACTCGTTCTTGTCACTTGATTACCATTGAAGATCCGATTGAGTTTACTTTTTCTTCTGACAAAGCAATTATTTCTCAGCGAGAAATGAATCGGGACACTCATTCTTGGAAGATGGCTCTAAGATCGGCCTTAAGAGAAGATCCGGATGTGGTTTTTGTTGGGGAGATGAGAGACTTAGAAACAATAGGGGCGGCCCTAACCGTGGCTGAAACTGGTCATTTGGTTTTTTCCACTCTTCATACTAATTCCGCCGCCCAGACAATTGATCGAATTGTCGATATTTTTCCCCAAGGGTCAAGAGAGCAAATCAGAATGCAATTTAGCAATGTTTTTGCCGGAGTTATTTCTCAACGACTGATTCCGGGTTTGAATGGCAGTCGTTTGCCGGCTGTTGAAATCATGTTGGCCTCTAATGCAGTCAAAACTTCGATTAGAGAAGGTAAAACTCACATGATCGATAATATTATTCAAACTTCCGGCCAGATAGGAATGATAAGTTTGGAAACTTCTTTAGCCAATTTGGTATCGGAGGGAAGAATTTCCTTTGAAGTAGCCCAAGAATATGCTCTGCGTCCGCAAGAGGTATCAAGGCTGGTGGGCAGAACGAGGAAAACCTCATAAAGAAACTCAAAGCTGAAAAGTTCAAAACTCAAAACTAAAAATCTTTAAGCTAAAGCTTTGACATTTGCGCTTTGCGCTTTGAACTTTTTTCAGAAATTAGAAATTTGCCGTTATGGAATATACTTATCGGGCTAAAAACAAAGAAGGCAAAACCATTAAGGGAGTAGTTGAAGCAGAAGGCAAGGAACGGGCCGTTTCTCTTCTTAAAGATAGGGGCTATTTTATTATCTCCTTAAAAGAAGGAGGGGGAGTTGGTCTTGATTTGGAGAAGATAAATCCATTCAAGAAGGTGTCTCGAGACGAAGTGGTTATTTTCACCCGGCAGTTATCGACGATGATTAATGCCGGTCTATCGTTAAACGATGCTCTTTTTTCTCTTAAAGAACAAGTTAGCCCTAAGTTTGCCGAAATTATTGATGAAGTTTTACGGCGAGTAGAATCAGGCAAGTCTTTGGGTGAGTCTCTATCTGGTTGGCCGGACATTTTTTCTGATATTTATGTAGCCTCGGTTAAATCAGGGGAAGCGGCGGGGGTTTTGGATAAAGTGTTATCGCGTTTGGCTGACGATCAAGAAGAAGAAAAGTCTTTTAGGAACAATATTAAGGGGGCGCTAATTTATCCGATTATTGTGGTGGTGATGATGGTTATCGTTGGGGCGATTGTGATGATTTTTGTTGTTCCCCAAATGCTTTCTCTCTATTCTGAGTTAGATGCTGATTTACCGGCGCCTACTAAAATCCTAATGGCTATTTCGGATTTTGTCGTTAAGGCCTGGTGGTTGGTTTTGGCAATAATCGGCGGCCTAATTTATTTATTTATCAAATTCAAAAATACCGAGAAGGGAGCCAGAAAGATTGATGAGATAATTTTACGTCTTCCTATTATCGGGGCCTTACAAGAAAAAACAATTTTGGCCAACATGAGCCGGACTTTGGGCTTACTTTTGGGAACGGGACTTTCTTTGGTCGAAGCTTTGGACATTATTGCCAATTCGGTTGGAAATTTAGTTTTCCGGGATGCTATAAAGCAGTGTGCCAGGGGGGTGGAAAAGGGTCGATCCCTTTCCGGCATGATGGCCAATTTTTCCATTTTTCCGCCCATTCTTTATCAGATGGTTGCTGTTGGTGAAGGAACCGGCAAAATTGATGAATCTCTAGAGAAAGTTTCTACCTTTTTTAAAGGAGAGGCAGAAACGGCCGTTAAAGGCTTGACAACCGCCTTGGGTCCAATTATTATGATCGTATTAGGGGTCGGAGTAATGTTTTTAGTTGTCGCCGTTTTAATGCCGATTTATAATTTGACCAGTACTTTCTAGTTGTTTTGAAAATGTTTTTGAGAAATATTTAAGGAGGTGAAATTAATTGAATACTAAGCGAGGTTTTACCTTAATTGAATTGTTAATTGTTATTACCCTATTGGGTATTTTGGCGGTAGCGGTTTTGTCGGCCATTAACCCAATTGAGCAAATTAATCGATCGAGAGACACCTCTTCTCGGTCTGATGCTGAACAGCTAATCAACGCGATTGATCGTTATTATGCCACTGTTGGCTATTATCCTTGGCGAGATGCCGGAGACCAAGAATTTTTTCCAGCTCCTCAAGTTTTTGCCGAAGTCAATGATGAATGGGTAGATACTAAAGCGGTTTCTGTTCTTGGCAAGTTAACTGCCGAAGGAACAGCAGAAGTAAAAGAATCTTTTACTAACAGAATCAAAAGCTCTGCTACTCCGCTTCATGTTTATAACAGGGGTGGTCAGGGTGATAGTACTTATGTTTGTTTTGAGCCCAGATCATCAGCGTTTTTAACAGAGGCTGAGGATCGGTGTAGTGCTGAATTACCGGATGACTTTCCGGTTGCCGACGTTTGCCCAGCTGAGGGGACGGCTTATAGCTGTTTGCCGTAATGTTGGAGCACAACAGGGTTAGGTTTTTACCTAACCCTTGTTGGGAGGTTTAGTTTGAGCTGATGATTTTGTTTTATGGGTGCTAATTTGGTAGTTATTTTTATTGTTGGTTTATTTATCGGCTCATTTTTAAATGTTTTAATTGATCGAATTGCTAGGGATGAAAAATTCTTTTCCGGTCGTTCTTATTGTGAATCTTGCCAGCATTTTCTTTCTTGGCTAGATTTGGTTCCCCTATTTTCTTTTATTTTTCTTTCTGGCCGTTGTCGATATTGTCGGGAAAAAATTCCTTTTTGGCTGCCAGTGGTAGAGCTGACAACCGGTTTAATTTTTAGTTTGGTTGTTTCTTGGTCTTGGGGACTGTCTTGGCGGTTAGTGGCTTTTCGTTTAGTCATTGCCTCACTTTTAATAGTGATTTTTTTTGCTGACCTAAAGTATCGGCTGGTTTATGGAGTAATCATCTACCCGGCCCTGGTAATTGTTTTTGCTTATCAAATTTTTCTTTTGGGAGGTGGACAGGCTTTAGTCAATCCTCTTCTTTCTTCACTTTTGACCGGTTTGTTTTTTTACGGTCTTTATCTATTAACTAAAAAAAGGGGTTTAGGGCTTGGTGATGTCCAAATTGGTTTTTTATTAGGCTTATTGCTTGGTTATCCGGCTATTGTGGTTTGTTTATATTTATCCTTCTTGACAGGAGCTATAACCGGAGTCATACTGATGATAACAGGAAAAGCTAAATTAAAAACGGCCATTGCTTTTGGGCCGTTTTTAATTTTTTCGACCTTTATTGCTTGGCCTTTTGGTGAAGAAATATTTTATTTAGTTTCTAATTATCTTTTTTTCTAAAAAAGTTTTTTATGCTGAGATTAAAAACTAAGGGTTTTACCTTAATTGAATTGTTAATCGTTATTGCCATTATCGGCATTTTACTAATTATTGTTTTTGTCCATATTAATCCCCTGCGCGAACGGAATCGGGCGACTGATTCAAGAAGAAAAGCGGACTTAGATAGGATTAGTATTGCCCTAGAGGAGTTTTATTCTGATAATGACTGTTACCCCACTCTGGAAAGATTTAATTTATCGGGGGGACTTCAGCCCTACCTTTCCGAAACTCCTCGTGATCCGGATACTAATAAGTCTTATTTTTACTCTCCTCAAGATTTAGACTGCCCTCAATATTATAGGATTTACGCTAATTTACGCTGGCAGGATGATCCGGTTATTGATAAAGTTGGTTGTGGGGCCGGTTGTGGTCCGGACGGGATTTATAATTACGGGACCGCTTCGCCGGGTTATGGCCTGGAAACAGGAGAAACAACTACTGGCTGTTCTTCTTCTCCTGATGTCAATGGGATTGGGGCTTGTTGGACATGTGTACCTTCCCATAGTGAGGAGCTGGGTATTGACGTTTGTGATTGTAACCAAAGCGACAAGTGCGGTGAAGAGATACCAGCTAACCTTTGTTTTATTGAAGGTACTTGCGGCGGGAATCGAGGTGGGCCGATGCCCTATTGACAAGGGATTTTTAAAATTTGATAATGTGATTAGCTATTATGATTTTTTCTAATTTTAAAAAATCGGCCTTTACTTTGATTGAGCTGTTAATTGCCGTGGTTATTATCGGTATTTTAGCGGCTATTGGTTTGGGTCAATTCCATACCGCCCAAATTCGGGCCCGAGATGCCCAAAGAAAAGATAATTTATCCTCAGTAGCCAAAGCTCTGGAAATGTATTACAACGACCAAGGGCGCTACCCTGATGATCTTTCTTGGGGCAGTTCTCTTGTTGATCCTGATGAGCCGGAAACAATTTACTTAAAAGATCTGCCTAATGACCCGTCAAGCGGGGCAAAATATGATTATGAAACCGATGAAAGTGGCGACTATTATAGATTATATGCTTATATAGAACATGGCGCTGATCGTTGTTTTGTTGAAGGCCAGTGCTTAGAGGGCGGTTATGAAGGCACTGATTGCAATGATGGTGAGCCGGACCTGGCTTGTCACTATTGTTTGGCTAGTCCCAATGTCAGCTGTCAAGAATAAAAAAAATTGTTATATTGTTATATTGCTAAATTGCTAGCAAGCTTTGGGAAAGTAAAACCGACCCTAAAACAATTTAACAATTCAGCAATATAACAATATAATATCTAACAATGCAACAATTTAACAATTCCGAGCGTCAGCGAGGATTTACTTTAATTGAGCTTTTGGTGGTCATGACCATTATTGGTGTTTTGGCTGGGTTAATTGTCCCCAACTACATGGGAGCTCGGCAAAGAGCTCGAGACGCTCAAAGAAAATCAGACTTAAAACAAATTCAAAATGCCTTAGAGCTCTATAAGATGGATCAAGACCCACCCGCTTATCCAGCCAGCTCCGAGTTTATTTTAGATAAAGACGATAATAATAGCGTTTGCGGTCTGCCTTTCTCTGGCGGTGAGGAAGTTTATATGAAAGAAATTCCTTGTGATCCTCAAAATAGCGGTTCTCACGTTTATGTTTATCAACGGGATGTTGGTGATTCTTTAAAATATACTTTAACTGCTTGTTTAGAAAATAAATCTGATCCGGATGGGAAAACGGGTATTGGCAGTTGCCCTAATTTGGGGATTGAAAAAACGGAACCATAGGGTTAAAAAATTTCCAAATTCCAATTAACCCAATATCCAAACAAACTCCAATTTTTCAAATCCCAAACTTAATTCAAATTATTATTTGAATATTGGGGCTTATCTGATTATTGGTTAATTGGAATTTGGTTATTTTTACTAGTTACCTGTTATATATTACGCGTTACTGTTTACTAATTGACTATTGCCTTTTTTTATCCTAAGATGAAAATAATGAAGAAGCGATCCGGTTTTACTCTTTTAGAATTATTAATTGTTATTACCATCATTGGTATTTTGACTTCTTTAGCAATGGTTTCTTACTCTTCGGCTCAAAGGCGGGCCCGGGATTCCCAAAGACAAGCTGACCTTAAAGCTATTCAAAATGCCCTGGAGCAGTATTATGCCGATCATGATGGTAATTATCCTTCTTCTGTTGATGACTGTAATCATCCAGGAGAAGAATATTTGCCGGCCGGCATACCAGCTGATCCCAAAACAAGCGTTTTCTATTCTCCCCTTACTTGTAATAAGACGGCCTATCGTTTTTGTGCCGATCTTGAAGAGGATGGCTCTTTTGATGGCACGGAAGAAGACTTTTGTGTTACCAACCTTCAATGATTAATAAAAAGAACGCGGCCTTTACCTTAATTGAAGTTTTGGTGGCCACAACGATCGTTGCCGTGTTAACGGCCATTGGGGTGGTTTCTTACTCTTCGGCAAGCCGTAATTCACGAGATGCTAAAAGACTTTCTGATGTTGAGCAGATTAGGGCCGCTCTAGAAATGTATCGAGCCGATAACGGTAGTTATCCTGGGTCAATTGACCTTAGCGGTAGTGGCGAGTTAAGTAGTGGTACTAATGTCTATATGTCGCCTATTCCTCAAGACCCCAAATACCCTACCCACTTTTACATTTATTCTGGCAGTGATGATGATTATACTTTGACAATTTATTTGGAAAAAAATAGCGTTAATCGTTGTTTTGGCCCCTTGGGCGAAAAGGGTTGTTAGCTTGGCTTGTTCCCTCTGACATTTGTGCCACCGCCTCGCCCTCACTTTACTTTCACTCCAGGATCCAGCTTATCAGCTTAATCATGATCAAGCCTAATTAACAGGTCCGAAGCTATCCGACCCTTAGGGTGATTTAGCTTCGGACCTTTGGCACAAACACTCCTTTCTTGCTTTTCTTTTTTGGTTGGATTAGGATAAAAGAATAATAAGAATGAAAAAAGCTCCTGGTTTAACCCTAATTGAAATTTTAGTTACCTCTGCCATTATTATGACAGTATCAGGCTTGGGCTTGGCCGCTTATAATAATTTTAATAATCGTCAAATCCTAAATGCTACTGCTGATGAATTAAAAAACAATCTTCGTCAAGCTCGAGGCTGGGCGATGGCGGGAAGAAAATTTAGCTATTGCAATGAGAACGAGGACGATCGATTGGTTAATTATCAAATAAGCTTTTTTCCTGATGATCATAAATATGGCATTGCCCTGACCTGTCTGAGTAATCCTAATAATCCTATTTTAATAAACAGCTTCTCGTATGATGGAAAAGTAACAATTAATTCTGATCAAAGTCCTATTGTTTTTTCTCCTCTTACCGGCGAAACCGGTCAGGTAATTACTATTAATTTATCCCTAGGCTCTAGGAGCAGGCAATTAAATATTAATACTAATGGAGAAATTAATTAATCAAAAAAAATCTGGTCAATCACTAGTGGAGATGGTGGTGGCTGTATCAATTTCGGCTCTAATTATTGTTGCTTTGCTTATTGGAGCGGTAATTGGAACACGTAACGTTCAATTTTCTCGTAATCAGTCTCGGGCTATGGAATTGAACCGTGAGCTCTCAGAGTGGCTGAGAGCAGAAAAGAAGTCGGGTTGGAGCCGACTCTGGAGTTATGGTTCGGGTGGCGAAGGAATAACTTATTGTTTTTCCGACCTTAGCTTTGGTCAAGCTTCTTCTTGTTCGGCTTTGGATTTAGAGGGAATCAAGATTGATGGGAAATTTTTTAGAGAGGGAGTTTTAAAACAAGAGGGTGTCGATAAACTAAAAATTACCATTACTACCTCTTGGCAGGATCCGATGGGAGAGCATAACGAAACGATAACAACTTATTTGACGAAGTATTAAGAGTAATAATTGCTAAATTGCTGTATTGTTATATTGTTTTTTGGGGCTATTTTGTTTTGTCATTCTGATGGGACAATTTTTTTCGTCATTTTGAGTCTTTTTTTCGTCATTCTGAGGTCGCCTCAAGCGACCGAAGGATCCCCTCCTCGAACGGGATTCTTCGGGAGTACCCTCAGAATGACGAGAAAAGAAAAAAGTCTCGAAGATGACGGGAAAAATTAATTTTTGATAACCTATCAGGGTTTCATTTCATCCGTTAAGGATAATTTCTTAAAGTTTTAAAATTGAATCATTAGAAATTGATTAGAAATTAGAAATTGTTTAGAGGTGTTTTTTAATTTTAAAAATCCATTTAGCCATTTCTTTTTTAACAATTTAGCAATGCAGCAATTTAACAATTCCGAGCGTCAGCGAGGATTTACTCTGGTTGAACTATTAGTGGTGGTGACAATTTTTGCCGGTCTTGGAGTTTTGTTGGTTAATTCTTTGTTTTCAATTCTTAGAAGCAATACAAAGTCAGAGCTAATTAAAGAAATTAGGCAAAACGGCAGCTTTGCTCTTGATGTGATGACTAAAAAATTAACCAGCGCTCAAAACCCCCAGTGCAGCGAAGACGAAAGTCGGGTTACCTTTCTTGATACAAGCGGCGAAGAAATTACCTTTTTATGCGATGAGGATGGTTATATTGCTTCAGCTAGTGCGGGGATAAAAACGGCCCTAACGACCAATCAGACGGGAGAGGACAAAATTAAAATTACTTTGACCAAGTGTTCTTTTAAGTGCGAAACAGCCGGCACAAAGAATAAAGTAACCATTGATTTTACTCTTTCTCAAGCTGGGGCATCGTCCCGCCAGGAAGATTTAGCTCAACAGTCTTTTAGTAAGGTGGTCTTGGTTCGTAATTAAAAGGAAATTGGCAAAATTAATTGACAATTTCTCTCCATTCTTTTAATCTTAACTTATATGAGTGTTGTTGGTTTGGACATTGGTTCTTCGTCAATTAAAATAGCCAAAGTTGTTAAGAACGGTAATGATTACCGCTTGGCGGCTTTAGGAAAAACCCCAACTCCTCGACCTGGTTTATTGTCTGAATCGCCCAAAGATCATGAGGCGGTAGCGGAGACGATTAAAAAATTGTTTGATGATGTTGGTATCAAAGACCGTAATCAAGTAGTCGTTGCTCTTCCGGAAAGTAAAATTGCCAGCCGGGTGATTAAGCTGCCTTTGATGTCGGAGAAGGAACTGGCTTCTTCTCTTCAGTATGAGGCTGATGCTTTCGTCCCCTTTTCCTTGGATGAGGCTATTTTGAGACATCAAATTATTGAAAGAAATGAGAAAGACAAGATTTTAGAAGTATTATTAGTTGCCTCACCCAAAACCTTAGTTAATAAATATGTTCGTATTTTAGAGTGGGCCAAAATTACTCCTCTGGCCCTAGAAACAGA
>LDZT01013750.1_pt1 | contig 10022 bp, 9 predicted proteins | sample 615521 | NCBI WGS metagenome assembly LDZT01 (sample SAMN03408292, study PRJNA278302) | terrestrial metagenome | isolation source: oil reservoir sample SB1 | place: USA: Alaska, North Slope, Schrader Bluff formation | collected 2011-09 | reverse complement strand
GGCATTATTCGGCCGAATATTGTCATTGACGCATTCGTTGTTATGCCAAATCATTTGCATGGAATTTTAATTATAACGGGGAATGATGATGAATATTCACGGGAATGCCGTGATCCACGTGATTCACGTAGAGACACGTTGCAACGTGTCTCTACGGAAACGGATACGGAAACGGAAACGGATACGGAAACGGAAACGGATACGGAAATGGAAATGGAAACGGAAATGGGAACGGGAAAAGGAAATTGATAGGTTGGTATATAAATTATATGATTTAACGGAAGAAGAAATCAGGATAATAGAAAATAAAAAATGACCCTATTCAAAGACAAATATCGTATTGAATCCGTCCGTTTGCAGGGATATGATTATTCCCAACCCGGCGCATATTTTATTACCATTGTTACGCACAACCGGCAATGTTTATTCGGGAATATTGTTGATGGTGAAATGATGTTGAACGAATTCGGTGTATTGGTTAAAAACGAATGGTTGAAAACCGGCATTATTCGGCCGAATATTGTCATTGACGCATTCGTTGTTATGCCAAATCATTTGCATGGAATTATAATTATAACGGATAATGATGATGGACGTTCACGTGATTGCCGTGATGGTGGTGGTTTCCGTAGAGACACGTTGCAACGTGTCTCTACAAGAACGGAAACGGAAACGGGAACGAATACGAAAACAGGAACGGAAACGGAAATGGAAACGGGAATGGAAATGGAAACGGATACGGAAACGGATACGGAAACGGGAATGGGAACGCATTTGGAAACGGATACGGTATCGGAATCGAAAACGAAAACAATTGAACAATTTGGGAAACCCACAAAAAATTCAATTCCAACCATTGTACGATTATTCAAATCAACAACAACAAAACAAATTAACCAATTGCGTAGAGACACGTTGCAACGTGTCTCCACAATGCCAATGCAACATGTCTCTACGCCAATGCAACCGTTGTGGCAACGAAATTATTACGAACACATTATTCGAAATGAGGTTGAATTAAATCGAATAAGACAATATATAAATGATAATCCTAAAAAATGGAGAACAGATGAAAATTATATTTGATATTCCTCTTATTTTTTGCACCTCCCAGCATATTGTTTCGCAAATCGAGGCGCCGGGCTACAAAACATTTTTGCAAAAAAAATCTCTTGCATCGTTATATAGATATTAAAATTAAAACCAGGTATACCATCATTATGACCTCACCCACCAACAACATAATCCCACAAACCTGCAAAATGACAGATAATACAGACTGCCGGAAGAGTGGGAAGTGGTGTAATGAGAAGAAAATATTTAACTTTGTGGAAAAGAAATAGATAATTCAGTATATTGATGATTGGGGTCAATAGAGGAAATTAAGATAATTGAAAGAAAAAATGAAATACCATCCAGATAAACACCATCGCCGTTCCATTCGTTTGCAGGGATATGATTATTCCCAACCGGGCGCATATTTTATTACCCTTTGCACACAAAACCGCGAATGTTTATTTGGAGGAATTTTAAATGGTGAAATACGGTTAAATGAATTTGGGAAAATAGCACACCAATGTTGGTTGGAAATACCCCAACATTTTCCGCACGTACAATTGGATGAATTTGTGGTGATGCCGAATCATATTCATGGGATAATCGTATTGAATAATATCGTTGTAGGGGTTCAAAATATTGAACCCCTACAACAAAATATTGAACCCCTACAAAACCAAAACGCATACCAACACATTATACCGAGGTCAATTGGTTCCATTATTCGTGGATTTAAAATTGGCGTTACCAAAAATTTTCGGCAAAATACGGATATTTACGTTGTGTGGCAACGAAATTATTACGAACATATGATTCGAAATGAGGTTGAATTAAATCGAATAAGGCAATATATAATTGATAATCCAAAAAAATGGAGAACAGATGAAAATTATATTTGATATTTCTGTTATTTTTCCCACGACGACGGGCGACAAATTATTTCTGCAAAAAAGAAAAAATCTCTTGCATCGTTATATAGATATTAAAATTAAATCAAGCATACCATCATTATGAAACCACCCACCAACGACATAATCCCACAAAGCTACAAAATGACCGAACTCGGATCGCTACCCGAAGAATGGGAAGTGGTGAGGCTGGGAGAATATTGTAATGTTTTCAGTGGATATGCGTTTAAATCAGATGATTTTTGTAATAATGGAGTTTTAGTTGTCAAAATTGGAAATTTGCAAAATGGTTCTATTGTTTTTAACACTAAAGAAAGTTTTTTCCCAAGAGAAAAAATAAATGATGATATATCAAAATTCATTCTTAACGAGGGAGATATTCTAATAGCATTAACTGGTGCAACGACAGGAAAAATATCATTAGTTCCCAAAAGTGTGAATGGAGCACTTTTAAATCAGCGAGTTGGCAAGTTTAGCTTTTACAACGATTCATTATATAAATCATTTGTTATGTATTACTTTATGACAAATGAATTCCAAAATCATATTAAAAAAAATATATTGCAAAGTGCACAAGGAAATATTAGTCCAAAACAAATTGAAACGTTCCTAATCCCCCTCCCACCACTTCTTGAGCAGCAAAAGATAGCGGTAGTGCTTTCTGCGGTGCAGGAGGCAAAGGAGAAAACGCAGGCCGTGATAGCCGCCATAAAAGCCCTCAAAAAATCGATGATGAAGCACCTATTTACCTACGGACCCGTTTCGCCGCAGGAGGCTGAAAACGTTCCACTCAAGGAAACCGAAATCGGGATGGTGCCGGAGGAGTGGGATGTTGTGAGGCTGGGAGATGTTGTAATAAAAAATAAAGGTATTCAGAGGGGGCCTTGGGGTGGTTCTATAAAAAAGGAAATTTTTGTACCAGTAGGTTATGCAGTATATGAACAGGGCAATGTGATTAGCGGGAACATTACTGATTTTAGATACTTTATAGACAAAGATAAATTTGAAGAATTAAAAAATTTTAAAGTTAAAGCCGGGGATATACTAATAACAGCCGCAGGAACTTTGGGAAAGTTAGTTATTTTACCAAATAAAATACATGAAGGGGTAATAAATCAAGCATTAATAATAATAAGAATTGATGAACAAATAATCAATAAGATTTATTTTAGGTATTTATTTAATTTGATAGTAGAACAAGGTATCATTGCTAGCTATTCTCACGGCGCAACGCTTAAAAACCTTTCATCTATAAGAGTACTACGAAATATTAGAATCCCCCTCCCCCCTCTCCCTGTCCAGCAAAAAATTGCATCCATTCTTTCGGCCATTGATGAAAAAATAGAAGCGGAGGAGAATAAAAAGAAGGCGTTGGAGGAATTGTTCAAAAGCCTTTTGCATAACCTTATGACCGCAAAAATCAGAGTTAATCAATTGGAGATATCATCATGAGTAAACTGGGAAGTGAAAAATATTCGGTTCAAAAGCCCATCATCGATTATGTGCAGGAACCATCGGCTGAATACGTTTCGCAGGACGGACTGAAAGTTTTTTTCAAGTTGGGCTGGCAATACGTTGCCCCCGACGACGCCCTGCGGATGAAAGGTGGCGAATCGGGCATGGTTTTTCGCGAAATTTTTATCCAACAGCTCCAGCGTCTCAATCCCGACTTTCTGGATCACCTGATGGCAGAAGAGTTGATCAAAAAAATCGAAACGCTGCCTGCCAATATCGAGGGAAATTTTCTGGCATGGGAATACCTGAAAGGGCTCAAAACAGTTTTTGTGCCCACCGAAAAACGCGAACGCAACGCAACTTTTATAGATACCGAAAACATCGACCGCAACACTTTTCAGGTAACGGACGAATTTGTGTTCGGCAACGGTATGAAAACCATTCGCCCGGACATTGTTTTTCTTGTCAACGGCATTCCCGTCCTGTTTGTCGAAACCAAAGCCGCACATAAAATAGAAGGCATGAGCGAAGCATTGGAGCAGATAAAACGTTATCATCGCGAAAGTCGCGAATTGCTTGCCGTGCTGCAAGTGTATGCCATAACACACCTGCTCAAATATTATTACAGCGCCACATGGAATACTTCAGAAAAGCTCCTTTTCAATTGGAAAGCAGAAAGCGGCGGCGACTTTGAACAACTGGTGAAAACTTTTTTCGACCGCCAAAGGGTGGTAAAACTGTTGACCGATTTTATTCTTTTCACCCGTCAGGACGACGAACTGCGAAAAATTGTTTTGCGTCCTCATCAGATGAAAGCCATCGACAAAATCACGAAACGGGCCGAAGATCCGGAAAAGCAGAGAGGACTTGTGTGGCACACGCAGGGATCGGGCAAAACTTTTACCATGATGGTAGCCGCGCAGAAAATTATTGAAAATCCCCTTTTCGAAAATCCCACCGTCATTATGCTGGTGGATCGCAACGAGCTGGAAAGTCAGCTTTTCGGCAACCTCACTGCTGTGGGCATGAGCAACGTGGTTGCTAAAAGCAAGGAACATTTGCAGGAACTGCTTTCCGGCGACCGGCGGGGATTAATCGTTACCATGATCCACAAATTTTACGGTATGCCCAAAAATATCAATTTGCGAAAAAATATTTTTGTACTGGTGGACGAAGCACACCGAACCACAGGTGGAGAATTGGGCAATTATCTGATGGGCGCCATTCCCAATGCTACTTATATCGGTTTTACCGGTACGCCAATAGATAAAACGCAGTATGGCAAAGGAACTTTTATCACCTTCGGCAAAGACGATTCATCGCACGGATATCTCGACAAATACAGCATTGCCGAATCCATTGAAGACGGAACTACCGTGCCTTTGTATTACACGCTGGCGCCCAATGAATTACTCGCAGATAAAGAACTGCTCGAAAATGACTTTCTGGATTTGAAAGAAGCGGAAGGAATAAGTGACGTGGAAGAGCTCAACAAAGTGCTGGAGCGGGCTGTAACCATAAAGAACATGCTCAAAAATAAAGAACGCGTGGAAAAAGTGGTGCAATATGTGGCCAATCATTTTCTGAACACGGTGGAGCCCATGGGTTACAAAGCTTTTCTGGTGGGAGTGGACCGAGAAGCCTGCGCCTTGTACAAACAGGAACTGGATAAATATTTGCCGGCAGATTATTCGCAAGTGGTGTACAGTCCGTTTTACAACGATCCACCCGAACTGGCAAAATATCATCTTTCCGATATCGAAGAGAAAAGAATCAGAAAATCTTTCCGAAAAGCCAACGAACTTCCCAAAATACTCATTGTAACCGAAAAACTGCTGACCGGTTTCGATGCGCCCATTCTCTATTGCATGTATCTTGACAAACCCATGCGCGACCATGTGCTGTTGCAGGCCATTGCCCGCGTCAATCGTCCTTACGAAGACGACGAAGGAAGAAAAAAAGCGTCAGGTTTCGTGCTCGACTTTGTGGGCATTTTCGATAATTTGGAAAAAGCCCTTGCTTTCGATTCTCAGGATATTTTTGGCATTGTGAAGGATATAGACGAGCTGAAAGAAAGATTCAAAGCAGAAATGGAAAAAGCAAAAACGGATTATCTTCCCATTATCGGCGGGAAAAAACAGGATAAGGCTGTGGAAGCTTTGCTGAATTATTTTCTGGATGAGAAAATCAGGAACGAATATTACCAGTTTTTCAAAAAATTATCAGCCATTTACGAAATTATTTCTCCCGATGCTTTCCTGAGGGATTACTTGGACGATTACGAAACGCTTTCGAGCATGTTCCGCATCCTGAGGGAAAACTATGATCGTTCGGTTGATATCGATAAAGATTTTACCCGGAAAACGATAGAACTGGTAAAAAAACACACCAAAAGCGGAGATATACAACCTGCGCTGGAAGTATTCGAAATCGACGAAAATACGCTGAAAAAAATCGAGCAAAGCAAGGCTTCGGACATAGAAAAAGTTTTCAACCTCATAAAAAGTTTGGAGAGAACCGTAGCCCGAGAAGGCGAAACTTCTCCCTATTTGAAATCCATTGCAGAAAAAGCCGAAATGCTGGTGCAGCTTTTCCAGAACAGACAAAAAACGACACAGGAAACGCTGAACGAACTGAAAAAAATCATTGAAGAAATCAATACTGCCAAAAAAGAACGGGAAGAGAAAAACATGACTGCCGAAATTTTCAGTATCTATTGGATATTGGACAGAGCCGGCTTTGAGAACGCCACTTCAATGGCGAACCAGATGGAAAAAGTATTTGAAGAATATCCCCACTGGCAGAAAAGCAACAAACATGGCATAAAAATCAGACAAAAACTGTACGAAGTAATGGTTCAATCGGGCACTACCGATACCAAAAAAATTTCTGAAACTGCCCAACAAATTATGAAATTATTAAACGTAAAAAGTTAATATGACGACACACGAAGAATTTAAAAACCAAGTACTGACACTGGCCGAAGAAGTGGGCGTCACACCTAAAGCTGTTCATATCAGGGCGATGAAAACGAAATGGGCAAGTTGTTCGAGCAGTGGCAGATTGACTTTTGATAAGAAGCTGCTGGATGAACCGGAAGAGGTACGACTGAAAGTGATTCTTCATGAATTACTCCACCTGAAATACCCCAACCATGGAAAAATGTTCAAACTGCTGCTGGATTATTACTTACAAAAATCAATAAGAGTCTGATTGAAGCTGATCTCGATTTTTTATTTCTGATACAATTTTTACTCAAAAGGTTCAACTGGGTTTCAGGCACCAAACATTTACGGAATCCTATCCAAAAGTGCTTCCTCGACGGATGGCTTTAGGGCCGTAGCGTAATCGGATGTAGTCCATAGCTTTATACAGATCGATGAGGCGAGGTGAAGGGTCGAAGAGATCGAGCTGATGAAACCCATTGATGAGATGACTAAAGCGTACACCTACGAGGCGGATGAGCATACGTCGCTGATAGAGTTTTTCGAATAGATTTTTGACCACAGGGAAAAGTTCGTGGTCGAGCGAAGTGTAAGAGATTTGTTTTTGAAGGCTGTAGGTGTCGAAGTTGGCATAACGTATCTTTACGGCAACGCAGGAAGTGAGTTTTTGTTTTTTCCTCAGTTCGAAAGCCAGGCGTTCGGTCATGCGCAGTAAGGTATTCGTAATCTCGTTCACATCTATGGTATCTTGATCGAAGGTAGTTTCGTGTCCTATGGATTTTTCTTCGGAATAAGGGATTACGGGAGTAGTGTCTATGCCATTGGCACGTTTCCAGAGGATGATCCCATTTTTCCCCAGCAGGGTTTCCATGATATCGGGAGGAATGGTACTGAGGGTTTCTATATTGACTATCCCCATAGAACGAAGGGTTTGATAGGTTTTTTCACCAATGCCCGGAATTTTGTTGATAGGAAGAGGGTTGAGGAAATTCTTTACTTCCATAGAAGGCACTTCTTTTTCTCCGTTAGGTTTGGCTTCGCTGGTAGCCATTTTTGCCACTGTCTTATTCACCGAGAGTCCCAGTGAGATAGGTAAGCCCGTATGATGAATGATGGTCTGCCGAAGCTCATGCGCCCATTTGTAGCATCCAAAGTAACGTTCCATTCCTGTAAGATCGAGATAATGCTCATCAATAGAAGCTTTTTCGAACAAAGGGGCTTTTTCGGCTATAATTTGAGTAACTATTCTTGAGAGACGTGTATAGAGTTCCATGTCGCCACGAATGAAAACGGCCTCAGGACAAAGCATCTTGGCCATACGTATCGGCATTGCCGAATGTACCCCAAAACGCCTGGCCTCATAACTGCATGAGGATACTACACCTCTGTCGCCCATCCCACCAATAATTACCGGCTTGCCCTCGAGCTTGCTGTTGTAAAGCCGCTCGGCCGAAACAAAAAACGTATCCATGTCGAGATGCAAAATAGTACGTCCCGGATCATTTATATACTTCGTTGACAAAGGCATACGTTTCATAGGATATGATTATTTTTTAATCAAAATTTTGATTGCAATATAATCATTTTTTATGAAAAATGTTATCTTTGCAAAAAAAATTTGTCTTATGTATTTTGCATCCAACATCAAACTGCTTCGCAAGCGTAAGGGTCGCACTCAAGACGATGTAGCCCTGGCTTTGAACATGAAACGGCCTACCCTCAGCGGATATGAAAACGCAGTAGCTGAACCACCTCTTAGTGTATTGGCACAATTCTCAGAATATTACAAGCTTTCTATCGATACTCTTTTAAAGGTTGACTTATCGAAGCTGCCCGAAAGCCAACTTTCTCAGATAGAACGCGGATACGATCCTTTTGTGCGTGGCTCCCAATTAAGGGTGCTGGCTACTACTGTGGATGCACAAAATGAAGAAAACATCGAACTGGTCAACGAAAAGGCCAAAGCAGGCTATGCTACGGGTTTTGCCGACCCCGATTATGTGAGCATACTGCCAACTTTTCGTCTGCCTTTTCTCTCGCGTAATAAGAAATATCGCACCTTTCAAATTTCGGGCGATTCTATGCTCCCTATTCCCGACGGCGCTTACGTCACAGGCGAATTCGTACAAAACTGGCTCAGCATCCACGACCGCCAACCTTATATCATTCTTACCCTCGACGACGGTATAGTGTTTAAAGTGGTGGAAAACCGAATCGCCCAAGAAGGCAAACTCCGACTCTACTCCCTCAACCCAGTATATCAACCCTACGATGTAGATATACGCGACGTACGCGAAGTTTGGAAATTCGTCAATTACATTACTAACCAGTTTCCTGAACCTCTGCCTTCCTCCGATCTCATCTATCAAACCTTAAACGAAGTGAAAGACGATATAAAGTCAATCCGTAAAAAATTAGATGAATGAGATTCTCCCAGTTTTATTCACAATCAATTTATTAAGTCCATTATCTCTTAGCAAATGGCGAAATATTCTATTATTGACGTCGAAACAACAGGTACTTCGGTTAAGGGAGAACGCATCACCGAGATTGCCATATTTAATCATGATGGGCAAAAGATAACCGATGAATTCGTCACTTTAGTGAATCCAGAGAAAAAAATTCCTTATCGCATAAGCCAGATAACCGGCATCACCGATAGAATGGTAGAGAATGCACCCCGGTTTTGTGAGATTGCTCGCAAAGTGCTCGAGCTGACCGAAGATTCCGTTTTTGTGGCGCATAATGTAGGATTCGATTATGGTTTTGTGAAAGAGGAATTTAAAAATCTGGGTTATCGTTTTGAGCGCGACAAACTTTGTACGGTTCGACTGAGCCGTAAACTCCTTCCCCATCATCCTTCTTATAGTCTTGGAAATATTTGTCGGGATTTGGGTATTCAAATCTTCGACCGGCATAGGGCTGGTGGAGATGCGCTGGCTACGGTCAAACTGTTTGAATATTTATTGAGCATCGACCCAAATCTCTTAAAAATCAACCTCAAAGGCATAAATTCTTCTATTTCTGCGGCTACTTTACACGCCTTGCCCGAAGAAGCCGGAGTTTATTACTTTTATGACTCATCTCAACAGATCATCTATATAGGCAAAAGCAAAAACATTCACAACCGTGTAGTTTCACACCTGAATAGCGAAACCACACGCAAGGCTCTTGAAATGAAACATGCCATTGCCGATATTTCTTATGAAATTACAGGCAGCGACCTGATTGCTCAGTTACTCGAATCGGAGGAAATAAAAAAACATAAACCCTTGTATAACCGTCAACAGCGACGAACAGGATTTCGTATTGGGCTTTTTACTTATTTCGATGAAAAGGGTTATATGCGACTGAAGATAGATAAACTATCGGATGGTTTGCTTCCGATTACTACCTACAACTCGGTCATGTCGGCTAGGCGTGCTCTTTTTGCCTTATGCGACGAATATCATCTTTGTCAGAAACTTTGCGGTTTGTATAAAACTAAAGGTGCCTGTTTTCAGCATGGCATTGGTCAATGCATGGGAGCTTGCATAGGATTGGAATCTACAGCCGATTACAATGCTCGTGTTGAAGCGGCCATAACTCCAGTAAAATTCGAACATGAAAACTTTTTTATCATCGATAGAGGACGTTGCCCTGATGAATATTCTGTAGT
>LDZT01005551.1_pt1 | contig 10023 bp, 8 predicted proteins | sample 615521 | NCBI WGS metagenome assembly LDZT01 (sample SAMN03408292, study PRJNA278302) | terrestrial metagenome | isolation source: oil reservoir sample SB1 | place: USA: Alaska, North Slope, Schrader Bluff formation | collected 2011-09 | reverse complement strand
CCTCGGAGACCACGTCTTCACCAACTTCATAGCATCGAAGAAGGTCGAATGGGATGAGTACAGGACCGACGTCAGCAGGTGGGAGATCGAAAAGTACCTTCCTCTGCTGTAAGTCGAGACGCGGGAGGAGACTGATCGGGAAATAAAGGGCTCTACCTGAGGGATATGCCCGAACGATACGGGCGCGCCCCCTTCCACCTCGCCAAGGGAACCTCCACCCAAAAAGGCGCGCCCAAGTCGGAGGCTCAAATGTCTTCCGGTATTATTACTTCGGGAGCGCAGAGGGTCACGAATACACCGACCTTTAGGTCGGGGATGAAGTGAACCCTCGCCCGTTTTTCGTATTCCTTTGGATTGATAAAACTTTAGAGACTATTCAGAGGAAATCTGAAGCGGGGTTTCAATCGTGCAGATCAGGGAATCTGGGCAACAAAGACCCAAAGATTTCTGAAATCCGTAAAACCGGGCGTGCGGCCCCGAAGCATACCCCACCCTTTAGGGTGGGGTGGGCCGCACGCAATTTGATTTTTTCTCCCGAACTCGCCCGTATCCTTCGGCCAGTGGTCGAGCCGCCTTGACGAAGATAACGAGAAGTCAGACTCCTTCGATGGAGGTGGATGGCGTTGATGAGGGTTGAAGCCATAATCCCGCCGGAGAGGTGGAGGGGCTGCTTTCTGCCCTGGAAATGAAGGGCTTCGCCTCGACGAGGTCAGCGATATCGTCGGCCTGGGCGGCAGAGGGGCAATCGTGAGATGGCGACTCATGAAAGCTGAGACGCCTTCAAACTCGTCTCCATCAACCTCAACCCCTATATCCTCATCGAACTTCCCGTCTCGGACTATCGTCATATCTGCCGGCCCGAGGGTGGAGTTTCTCCCGAAGTTGAAGCTGGAAGTGGTCGTTGACGACGGTGATGTCGACCGCCTCATCGACCTGATCTGCGAGGCCGCCCGCACCGGAGAGGAGGGGGGACGGGAAGATCTTCGTCCATCCCGTGGTGGATGTGATCAGGGTGAGGACGAAGGAGAGGGGGTCGGAGGCGGTCTAATCGCCCACTCTCTAGCGAATCGCCCCGGTGGCGCCGGAGGGCGGGCGGCGCTAGACGGCCTGATTTGCCTCCGCCCGAACCGTCCATGTCCCTGAACTTTTTAGTCTGCCTCTTTCTCCCAGACCTCGAAGAACCGGCTTTTTGCGAGGGCTGTAGCGGCGCCCCCTGATAGACCGTTAAGCTTTTTCTCGACCGATCCCGGAAGGGGCTAGCTGCCAAGATAAGCTATCGTTATCAAGAGATCATATGGATTTAGTAGAATTCATCCAATATTCAAGTAAGTAATAGTTCTTTTATACAAACGTATCTGATAAAGTAATACATATATCTTATCAAAGCAAAAGATTTATTAATTACTCTTTTGATCTTATGCAATCAAATCAGACGATCCGTAGTTAAAATCTGTTGAGCAGAAAATTATGCAGAGGCGGTGATTATATGAACCCGATAATAAGAGCATCATCTTTCGTATTTATATTAGCACTTTTGGCGTTGATGCCTTTGGCTGATGCAGAAGAGACCTCATCTGAGGCCGCTCTGGTGATGTCTACAGATAGCGCTTTCATCATGCAGGGTAACATGCTGTTTGGCATCGGTCCCAGCGGCTCCACCGGCACATTCGCTTATGAGCACCTATTGACCAGGAACAGAGAAGGCGGATATGACGGCGGGCTGGCCGATAGCTGGGAGTGCAACAACGATGCGACCGAGTGGACGTTTAATTTGGTGGAGGCTCAGTGGCACGACGGCGAGCCATTCACCTCGGAGGATGTGGAGTTCACCTACAACTACATAACGGAGAATAAGCTGTGGCTCGCCTCCGTCCTCTCGATGGTGGACTATGTGGACTGTCCCGATGACAGAACTGTGATATTCCACATGAAGTCGCAGTCACCTGCATTTCTGGACGATCTCTCCCACTGCCCGGGGGTCTACATCGTACCAAAGCACTTCTGGGAAGATATAAGCGATCCCACACATTACGAAGACGAGGAGTGGATCGGCACCGGTCCTTTCAAGTTCGACTCCATGATCCTTGACCAGTATGTAAAACTGGTTGCGAACGAAAAATATCACGGCAAAAAGCCAGAGATCAGGGAAGTGATAATCAAGGTAATCCCCAACAAAGACGCTCAAGTCTTGGCCCTGAAGTCCGGAGAGGTCGATGTTATTAGCGACGTGAGCCCGGCGGTGGCCCGCAGCCTCGAAGGATCGAATGGCATAGAAGTCTTCGTCGCCCCTGGAACTAGGGGTTATGAGATGGGATTCAACCTCAAAAACTACCCCACTGACCTTCCGGAGTTCAGAAAGGCGATGGCCCATGCCGTCGACCGGGATAGGATCTGTGACATAGTCTTTGACGGATATGCGACGCCGACGGAGACTACATTTCTGATGCCAAGCGTTGCCTACGACTTCGTCAACCCGGACGTTCCAGGAGACGATTACGAGTACGACCTAGAGAAGGCAGGGGAGATGCTGGACTATGCGGGCTTTGCGGATCTCGACGGCGACGGGTGGAGGGAAGGTTCTGACGGCGAGGACGTGGTCATGACCATACCCATAACTGGGATGGGCGGCGACGCTTCCAGGATCGCAGAGGTCCTGAGAGAGGATTGGAAAGAGCTCGGAATAAAGGTCGAATTGAAACAGGTCGATTCCAGCCAGCAGCAGAGCGAGTACCATAAAAGCAACTTCTTCATCGTTGGGATGCCCTACCTGATGCACGACGATGTCGATGACCTGACCACCTTCGAGGTGGACTCTCACTTCGGCACTCCCAACTGGTACGATTACGACGAGCCGGACTACAACGCCCTGGCTGAGGAGCTGAGAAATACCGCAGACCAAAATGAGCGAAAGGAGATCGGCTACCGGATGCAGGAGATCCTGGCCGAGGACGTCCCCACCGTTCCCATCTGCAGCTCCGATGTGATCTTCGCCTACAGGGCTGACAGGTTCGCGGGATGGGAGGATGCAGCACCGCTGACGTGGAGCGTGGACACCAAGATGCTCCTTCACGTGAGACGCGCATAAATCGATCTGGAGTGGGAAAAATGAAGATTTTGGTATGTGGAAAAGGCGGCAGCGGCAAAAGCACCATCGCCGCGCTGCTCGCCAAGTGCATCTCTCGGCAAGGATACCAGGTTCTGGTGGTGGACAGCGACGAGTCCAACTACGGACTCCACCGCCAGCTTGGGCTGGAGCTTCCGAGCTACTTCATGGAATACTTCGGCGGGAAGAAGGAGATGATCTCGAAGATGATGGCGGCATTTCCTAAGGGCGAAAAAGTCGAGCTCTTCGATCAGAGATGGGGCATCGACGATATTCCGCGAGATTATCTCGCCAGAAAAGGCGGAATAAGCCTTTTGGCCATCGGCAAGATCCAGGACTTCGGCGAGGGGTGCGCCTGCCCCATGGGCGCCCTCTCAAAGATGTTCCTGGACAACCTTGTGGTCGGCGAGAAGGAGATGGTGATCGTCGACACCGAGGCTGGAATCGAGCACTTTGGTCGGGGCGTTGAACAGGGATGCGACATCATCCTCGTCGTTCTCGACCCGTCTTACGAGTCGCTCCAGCTCTCAAAGAAGATCGACGAGATATCCCAGAACATCGGAAAGACCCTCTACTTCGTCCTCAACAGGGTTAACCCGGAGAGGAGGGCCGCCATGCTCGAGTTTCTGGGCGAGGAGAAGGTGGCTGCAGCGATTCCAGAAAACGAGGATATCTTCAGGGCTGGGCTCGCCGGTGAGGAGATCGACGTCCAGCTTGAGGAGATGGAACGTCTCGCCGATCTTTTGGAGAGCGAAGCATGATGGCTGAAGAACTCTCCATAGGGCGGCTGGCGGAGACAAAGCCGCCCCTCGAGGATCAGAGCCGACGCCTCTGGGATCTGGTCGCCGGCTTTGAGACGGGCCAGATCTTTCTCACCGCCTTCGAACTGGGAATTTTCAACCTGCTCAAAGAGGCGAAGACCGCCGAAAAGATCGCTGGCGAGCTCAAGACCCATCCGAAAGCGACTGAAAAGCTCCTGGACGTTCTGGTCTCCATCGGCGCTCTCGACCGGAAGGGCAGCCTCTACTTGACTGCGCCCAATATGTCTCCTTTCCTGGTAGAGGGAGAGCCGTACTTCGCTCGCTATCTGAAGTTCAGCCTGGAGTCCCGGGAAAAGTTGCTCAATTTGAAAGCCGCCCTGAAGGAGGGCCCCGCAGCCGAGGGGGAGAAGCACGAGCATCAATACGACCGAGAGAGCATCGACTGGATCGCCAGAGGTACGATGCTCGGAAGGCTCCAGACCACTCTGAAGCTTGTGAGAGAAATTCCAGAGTTCAAGTCCGCGAGAAAGCTGATAGACCTGGGCGGCGGCCACGGCCTCTTCGGCATCGGATTCGCCCAGGAAAACCCACATCTTGAGGTGGTGATATTCGACCAGCCCGGCGTTGCCGAGATCGCCTCCGACTACATCGAGCGGTACGGTGTGGGGGAGAGGGTGAAGGCGATGAGCGGCGATTATACGAAAGACGATATAGGGTCCGGCTACGACATCGCCTTTGAGGCCTGCTCTTTCGGGGGAAACGCTGACCAGGCGAGATCGTTTTACGAGAACGTCGCTCGATCCCTGAACGATGGTGGTCTATTCATCAGCCAGACCTTCACCATCAACGACGATAGGAGATCTCCCCTCCGAAACCTCGTCTGGGACCTGAAAGAAGAGATCTCAAAAGATGGCCACATGCACCTCAAAACCAACTCAGAGATATTCCGGACGCTGAGGGAGGCGGGCCTGGTGGAGGAGAAGGTCATCGACATGTCATCGGATCTGAGCATGCCCATGAGGCTGGTGGTCGCGAGAAAAGGAGCTGAATAGCCAGATTTGAGCTTCAGCTGGGTAACAGGAGAGGAGATGCGTGAAGGCAGAGTATCTGATGAGGAGGGCATTTTACAGCTTTTTGGCTTTCATGGTCAGCTTAACCCTGACCTTTGTCCTCCTCCACCTGATGCCCGGAGACTACCTCCACTCCATCCTCCCGTACCTGGCGGAGAAGAACCCTGATGCAGCCCGGATGTTTCGGGAGCAGTTCGGCCTGAACAGGTCCATATCCGAGCAGTACCTTCTCTATGTGGTCAACGTCGTCCGGGGGAACTGGGGCTACTCGTTCCTCTACGGGCTGCCGGTACTCGCGGTAATCGAGGAGAAGCTCCGCTGGACTCTGGTCATCCTCTTTCCCTCCACCGTTCTTTCCATCCTCATCGGGATGGCCGTTGGAGCCTATTCAGGATGGAGGAACGGATCGAAGACGGATCTGTCGGTGCTGAACTTCATGATCTTCGTGGGGGCTGTGCCCTCTTACTGGTGGGCCATGCTCCTCATCCTCATCTTCGGGTTCCACCTGAACCTCTTCCCCCTGGGCGGATACGCCAGCATCGAAGCTCTCGATGTGGGGGTTCGCATCTCCGACGTCCTCCGCCACGCAGCGCTGCCAGTCACCGCCCTGACGATCTCATCGGTACCCGGAACGTACTACCTGATGAGAAACTCGACCCTCCAGACGACGGGGGAGGAGTACGTCCTCACTGCCAGGTCCAAAGGCTTGAGGGAGATGGAGATCCTCCGCCATCACGCCCTTAAGAACGCCATGCTGCCCATGGTGACGGTGATCGCTCTGGAGCTGGCTCAGATGATCATGGGGAGCGTCTTCGTAGAGACGATATTCTCTTGGCCAGGGCTTGGGCTTCTGACCTTCGAAGCTCTCCGGGTCCGCGATCTGCCGCTTCTGCAGGGGATATTTCTCATGGACACGCTGATGGTCATCTTTGCCAACATCGCAGCCGACCTCTCTTACCCCCTGATAGACCCCCGGGTGAAGGTGGGCGAGAATGTCTAGGAAGTCGGCCTTCAGCGCCGGCCTTTTCATCCTCGGGGCGTACATCCTCGTCGCCCTCTTATCGTCGGTGATAACGCCCTACAGCCCCACGGCACTTGTGGGCCGCCCTCTGGACGGCCCGAGCGATACCCATCTTCTGGGGACCAACGACCTGGGACAGGACATCTTCAGCAGGCTTTTGTACGGAACCCGCGCCACTCTGATCATAGGACTTCTGGGCGCTCTCCTCTCAGTTTTGGTCAGCACCCTGGTGGGCACCGTCTCCGCCTACTATGGGGGCGGGGTCGACGAGGTCATCACCAGGTCTGTCGACGTTCTGATGACCTTGCCGAGCTTCCCCCTCCTCCTGGTGCTGACGATCTTCTTTGCGCCCAGCATATTCGTCATCAGCGGGCTTATGGGCGTACTGGGTGGGACGCAGGGGATCAGGATCATCAGGTCCCAGGTGCTATCTCTCGTCGAGGCCAACTTCGTTTACGGCGCCAAGGCCATCGGAGCGGGCGACCTTCGCATCATGACCAGGCACATCCTTCCCAACGTTCTTCCTCTGGCGACGGTGAAGTTCGTATTTGCGGCACAGCGCTACATGCTCATGGGCGTAGGTCTCGGGTTTTTGGGCCTCGGAGACCCCTCAGTCGTCGATTGGGGGCAGATGATAAGCCGGGCCTACTACAACGGCGGCTTTGCCCTGGGCCTCTGGTGGTGGCTCATCCCCCCCGGAATCGCCGTGACCCTGCTATCCGTCGCCCTCGCCCTCCTGGGATACGGCCTTGAAGAGGAGATCGATCCTCGGCTGAAGAGGTCTGTTGCCATATGAGCATCCTTGCGATAAACGATCTCAAAGTCCAGTTTCCGACTCCTGAGGGGTTGGTGAAGGCTGTGAACTCCGTCGACCTGGAGCTGGAAGAGGGAGAACGGCTGGGGATGATAGGTGAGACCGGATCTGGAAAGACCGTTCTTGGGCTGGCCGTCGTCCGCCTCCTCTCCGGCGCAGAGGTCGAGGGAAATATCGAGTATCGAGGAAAAAAGCTCCTTTTGCTCGACGAGGCCGAGATGCGGAAGCTGAGGGGAAGGGAGATCTCGGTAATATTCCAAAGCCCCAACTCTTTAAACCCGGTACTGAAGGTGGGTGACCAGATCGCCGAGTCGATCAGACTCGTTGGATGCTCGAACCGCCAGGATGCCAAAAAAAAAGCGGTCCAGGCGATGGAGGCGGTGGGAATGCCGGATGCCGAGCTTTGGGCGGATAGATATCCTCACCAGTTCAGCGGCGGGATGAAGGAGAGGGCGATGATCGCCCTGGGGCTTGCCTGCGACCCTCGTCTGATCATCGCCGACGAGCCAACAAAGGGGCTGGATGCGAACATCAAGGCGCAGGTCGTTGAGCTCATCCGGGATGTGACGACTGATAAGTCCCTCCTCTTCATAACCCACGACCTGAGCGCAGCCGCTCAGATATGCGACCGGATAGCCGTTATGTACTGTGGCGAGATTGTGGAGGTGGGCCGAACGGAGGAGATCTTCGCAAACCCGCTCCACCCTTATACAGAGGGGCTCTTCCGGTCTTTGCCGATCATGGGGATGAAGGCCATAAGGGGCGCGAGCCCTTCCCTGATCGACATTCCTTCTGGCTGCCGTTTTCATCCTCGGTGCGACCGGCCCTGCGAAAATTGTGCGAAGGCGCATCCGCCCCTGGTCGAGGCGGAATCGAGCCCTGGGCATCTAATGAGGTGTTTTCAGCATGATCGAGGTTGAAGGTCTGACCAGACATTTCTTCTCTGGAAGGCTGGGAAAAGAGCGCGTCGAAGCCGTAGATGAGGTCTCTTTCAATATAAAGAGGGGAGAAACTCTCGGCCTCGTTGGCGGGAGCGGATGCGGCAAGACCACCTTGGGCAGGCTTCTTTTGAGGCTGATCGAGCCCACCTCCGGGAGGATAATCTTCGACGGCGTGGATATCCTTCATCTTAAGAGAAGGGAGATGAGACGGCTGAGGCCGCGGATGCAGATGATATTTCAGGACCCGGACACTTCTCTCAACCCCAGAATGGCATCCCTGGAGAGCATCTCTGAGCCTCTGAAGCTGAAGGGAGGCCTCACCAGGGCAGAGATCGAGGATGAGGTATCAAGGCTGATGGAGAAAGTCGGTCTCTCCCCCGAGCACCTCGGTCGCCGGCCCCATCAGCTTTCCGGCGGCCAAAACCAAAGAGTTGTGCTGGCTCGGGTTCTCGCCTCAAACCCCGAGTTCATAGTGGCGGACGAGCCTCTTTCTGCCTTAGACGTCTCTGTCCAGGCCCAGATATTCGGCCTCCTCTCGGAGATGAAACGAGATCGTAATATCACCTTCTTGTTCATCTCTCACGATCTGAACATCGTCAGGCTGATGAGCGACAGGGTCGCCGTGATGGATCGAGGAAAGATCGTGGAGGTGGGGCCGACCGAGGAGATATTCCGCCATCCTCTCCACCCTCGCACCAGAGAGCTGGTATCCTCGGCAAGCATGGACGGTCAACTCACCCTTATGCTAAAAGAAGGCCTCATTTCGACCGTGACTAGAAGGCCTCGACCCAGAATGGGCGGAGTTTGCGACGATAACCCGATGGATTCGAAGAGTTCACGACTGATGATAAATGCCGGATGCCGATGACGGAATAAAACCAGACCAAATCCCCTAAGGATATGGCTTATTAGAGTTATTATTATATATAGAAAATTGTTATTAATGACAACAGCGTTAAATATAGATATTACTAAGCATAAATTCACATTAAAGGAGATATTTGGATGAATAAACTCGCTAGAAAACTGTTTTCTGTAATCCTGTTGATGACGTTTGCGGCCCTGGTGGCAGAGCCGATCGCAGCAGAGGAGTTCAAAACCGTCACGGACATGCGCGGCGTGGAGGTATCGATCCCCGAAGATCCCCAGAGGGTCGTCGCCATCAGCCGCGGACTGATTGACACCACGATGTACATATTCGGGGTTGAAGATAAGCTCGTAGGCGGAAGCGTAACGAGTGGCGACTACGAAGATTACACCTATGCCGGTGAAACCTATCATGTGTGTACCCAAATATCCAAGGTGATCAATCCCAACTATCGGGATCTCACCAACGTCGGAGGCTTCGGCGGCCCCTATGGGACTGTGAATGTTGAGACTATAGCGTCTCTTGAACCCGATCTGTTGATATTGAGGGACATGGGAGACTATGATGAAGACGTCATCAAGTTCCTTGACGCCTTGGAGCGGCTGGAGATCCCCGCCGTCGTCCTGAAGTACCCCAACTGTTACGACGAGGTCGAAGTCAGCACCATCTACGTGGAGGTCAGGCTCTTAGGAGAGGTCTTCAACCAACAAGATGAGGCTGAGGAGATTGTAGAACATATGGATGCTCAGGTTCAGCTGATCCGCGATAGGACGAAGGACATTGAGGACGAAGACAAACCCCGGGTTCTCTACTTCGGTGCTCCGAGCTGGGCCGCTGACAGAGGGGGAGCGGGATACGCCTTTGGCACCGAGACGATCGAATCTATATTCCTGGAGGATATCGTCAACGCCAAAAACGCCTTCGATGGAGCCGCGACTGAAATGATCTCCACAGAGCACATGCTGGCCCTGGACCCGGACATCATAATCCTCTCGACCTACTCCGGCTACCATCCGCCGAGGGAGATGTACGAGGCCGAGAGGTTCGAGAAGGTCCAAGATTTAAGGGTCCTCGAAGAGGGAAATGTCTATGCCCTATCCGCCACCCCAGTAAAATCAGAGCGGCTGGAGTTTCCGATAAACCTAATGATAGAGGCAAAGGCGTTATATCCAGACCGGTTTGAGGACGTCGACCTCGAGGGGTGGATAAGAGACTACTTTATGGGCCTTTACGGCGTCGATGAGGAGAAAGCAGACGAGCTGATGGACTCGCTCCTTCTCCGGTATCTGGAGATTATCTGACCAGGCATTTTTAAGCTGGGTGGGTAAACCCATACTAATTCATTTATTTGTACGTGTTTAGCTGGCCAGACTTGATATCAGTATCTTTCGGGTATCGAGTCCCTGTTGCTTCGATGTCGCCAGGACTGTCATAATACGTTCATG
>LDZT01009217.1_pt1 | contig 10026 bp, 9 predicted proteins | sample 615521 | NCBI WGS metagenome assembly LDZT01 (sample SAMN03408292, study PRJNA278302) | terrestrial metagenome | isolation source: oil reservoir sample SB1 | place: USA: Alaska, North Slope, Schrader Bluff formation | collected 2011-09 | reverse complement strand
GACAATTTAATCAATTTGGAATAGAAATAATCGGAGAGAGTGATCCCATTGTTGATGTTCAGTCAATATTAATAATGTATAAGATTCTTCAAGAATTAGGCCTTAAAGAATTAATAGTAAAAATTAATTCAATTGGTGATGATAATTGCCGGCCAACATATAGGAAAGATTTAGTAAAGTACTTAAGAAGCAAGAAAACTTCATTGTGCGGAGATTGTCAAAAGAGAATGAAGACAAACCCTCTAAGAGTGCTAGATTGCAAAAATGAAAAGTGCCAACAGGTTTTATTAGAGGCACCTCAAAGTGTTGATTATCTTTGTGATGAATGTAAAAAACACCTCAAAGACACCTTAGAATATCTAGATGAGCTAAAAATACCTTATTCATTGGAAAGTAAGCTTGTTCGTGGCCTAGATTATTACACAAGAAATGTTTTTGAAATAGAATCAACGAGGAGTGCTGTGGTCTTGGCAGGAGGGGGAAGATATGATAACCTAGCAAAAGTATTAGGAGGTGGTGAAGTTAGTGCTTGCGGGGCAGCTGCTGGAATAGAAAGAATTATTAATGAAATGAAAGAAACAAAAAACAAGCCAATGCTTAAAGATGTTCCTGATATATTTTTTACGCAAATTGGACCTCTTGCTAAAAAGAAAAGCTTGCCAATATTAGAAGAATTAAGGAGTGCTGGATTAAAAGTTGGAGAAAGTTTTGGTAAGAGTGGGTTAAAAGATCAGTTAGGAAAAGCAAGTAGATTAGGAGTAAAGGCAGTAATTATTCTTGGTCAAAAAGAGGCGATAAACGAAAAGATACTAATTAGAAATATGAAAACAAGTAAACAGGTCGAAGTAAAACAAGAAGATATAGTAAAAGAATTAAAAAAAATACTAAAAGAAAAATAATATTATGAAAATTCAGAAACAAGCAAGAGAAAATTCACAATCTTTAGTTTACCGTTTTACAAAAGCAGTTCAAAAAAGCGGTGTTTTAATTGAAGCAAGAAAAAGAAGGTTTGCTGATAAGCCAAAAAGTAAAAATTTAGAGAAAAGGGGAGCTTTAATTAGAATTGAGAAGAAAAAAGAATTTGATAAAGCAAAAAAACTTGGAAAAATATGATAATTGATAAAATCAAGGAAGATTTGACAATTGCCCTAAAAGAAAAGAAGGAGCCCAACATCTCTGTTTTAAGAATGGTTATTTCTGCTGTTTTAAATAAAGAGATAGAAAAAAGAGGAACTTCTGAAGAAGGCAAAATGACAGACGAAGAGGTTCAAGCAGTAATTTTTTCTGAAATAAAAAAAAGAAGAGATAGCGTAGAAAGCTTTGAAAAGGGTGGAAGAAATGAGTTAGCAGAAAAAGAAAAAGAAGAAATTAATATTTTGATGACCTATATGCCAGAAGAAATGACGGAAGAAGAAATAAGAAAAATAGTGAAAGAAATTGTAAAAAATCACAAAGATATCGGAAGCGTTATGAAAGAGGTTGTCCCTAAAACAAAGGGTAGGGCCGATGGTTCTCTGGTGGCAAGGATCGTTAAAGAAGAGCTAAAATAGCTCTTTTCTTGCAATATATCTTTTAATTTAGTAAAATATGATAAAAATAGTTAATCTTTCTTCCGAGGAGATAAATGAAGATTTAATTAGAAAGGCAATTAAAACGACCCTTGAAGAAGAAGGTTCAAAAATATCTCCATCAATTGCAATAGTTGATAGTGAAGAAATAAAAAAACTAAATTTTCAGTATCGTAAATTAGATAAACCTACAGATGTTCTCTCGTTTGGAGAAGATATAAATGAAATTGTGATTTGTCCTGAAGAAGTTAGAAAAAATGGAGATGATTTTAATAAAGAGTTAAAAGAGGTTGCTATTCATGGAGTTCTTCATTTATTGGGTTATGATCATGAGGATGATGAAAGTGAGGCAAAAAAAATGTTTAATAAGCAAAATAAATATCTAAAAATTAATTAAAATGGCAAAGGCAAAAGCAACAATAGGTATTGATATTGGAACTTATTCAATAAAGATTCTAGGTATCAACAAGGAAACAAACGAGGCCTTATTTCTGGAAGTCCATGATTCTTACGGAGTTCAAAAGGGAAGAATTAAAGAGCCAGCAGAGGTAGCAAAAATAATTAATGAAATGCTAGAGAGTATTGAAAGAAAGCACAACTATCCTATTGAAAATGTTTTTGTTAATATTAATGGTTCAAAATTAGAATTAATTCCAAGTACCGCATCAATATCAGTTGGAAGGGCCGATCAAAAGGTTTCAGAAGAAGATATTTCTAGGGTTAAAGAAGAGGTCAAGATGATCAATCTTCAATCTAATAATAAAAAAATAATAGAGGTCTTTCCCAAAGAGTGGACTCTTGATAATGAAAAGGAATCAAGAGATCCCTTAGGAATGCAGGGCTTTAAGCTTGAATTGGAGGCCATGCTCTTGTCTGTTTTTAATGCAGAAATTGAGACAGTATTAGATTCTTTAGACGGGCTTGATGTTACCGAAGAAAATATAATTCCTGGTCCTATTGCTGATGCTAATGCTATTTTGACTCCAAGCCAAAAAGAACTAGGAGTTGCTTTGATAAATATTGGAGCAGGATCAACAAGTGTTATTATTTATGAGGATGGAAAACTATTAAATATGGCGGTTTTTCCAATTGGATCATCAAACATTACTAACGACATTGCTATTGGATTTAAAACAGAAATTGAAATAGCAGAAGAAATAAAGAAAAAGCATGGAAGTTGCTTTAAAAAGGGTCAAGCTAAAAAAATCAGCTTTCCTCTAGAAAGTGAAGAAGAGGATAAGAAAAAAGAATACTTAACTTTTGCAGAAAAAGATTTAATTAAAATTATTGAGGCAAGAGTTTGTGAAATATTTGAACTTGTGCAAGAAGAAATTAAAAAAGTTTCTAAGCAGGGACTTCTTCCTGCGGGGATTATAATAACGGGAGGAGGGTCAAACTTGTCAGGAATAATTGATTTAGCTAAAAAAGAATTTAAATTACCAGCAAAAATTGGATATTGCAAAGAAATCAAGGGACTAGAAAAAGATGCAACAATTTCCACGGTTTGCGGAGTTTTATTAAGTAGAAGTGATAGAGATGGTTCATATAATTCAGAAAATAAATTCTTTAAAAAAATTAAGAAAATTTTTAATAATTTTATACCTTAAGCATGGAATTAACAAAGATAAAAGTTGTTGGAATTGGTGGTGCTGGATCAAACACTGTTGATAGATTAACAAAATCAAAAATTAAAGGAGTTGATTTGTTAAGCATTAATACGGATGCGCAGGATTTAAAAAAGAAAGACGCACACATTAAATTAAGAATAGGAGAAAAAACAACAAAGGGGCTTGGTTCAGGAATGAAGCCGGAAGTCGGTAGGACTTCAGCTAAAGAAAGCTATAAGCAAATTGAAGAATCACTCAAAGGAAGTGATATTATTTTCTTAACAGCAGGACTAGGAGGTGGAACTGGATCTGGAGCTACTCCTATTATTTCTGAAATTACAAAAAAATTAGGTATTCTAACGGTAGGAATATTTACATTGCCTTTTTCTTTTGAAGGAAAAAAAAGGAAAAGAATAGCACTCAATAGCTTAGAAGAAATTAAAAAGAAGATTGATACATTGGTTGTTATCCCTAATGATAAATTAATTGAGCCCAAACTATCAGTTGAAGATGCTTTTTTAAAGTGTGATGATTTTCTAAAAGAAGCAGTAGAAAGTATTAGCAATGTTATTACAGCAACGGGAATTCTTAATTTGGATTTTTCTGACATAAAAGAGATTTTAAGAGATGGTGGAACAGTATTTTTTGGAGTAGGAAAATCTCAAGGAAAAGACAGGGCAGTAAAAGCAACAGAAATCGCTTTATATTCTCCAGTAACAAAAATTTCTCTAGAAAAAACAAATGGAATATTATTTAATGTAGCATCTGGAAGCCAAAATGTATTACTTAGCGAGATTAAAAAAATTGCAGAATTACTAAAAAGAAAATCTTCACCGAATATAAAAATTATTTTTGGAACTTCTTTTGACGAAAAACTTTTAAAAGACGAAATTAGAGTTACTGTTATTGCTACCACTTCTGAAAAATCATAAAACTTTAGCAAGATTTGTCAAAATTGACAGGAAGATTTTAGGAATGTAAAATACTTAGTATGACAACAAAAAACCACATCACCAAAGTTCAAAAAAGAAATGGAGACATCGTAGAATTTGTGCCAGAAAAGATATTTAGCGCTGTTTTCAAAGCCATCACCGCAACCAAACAAGGAAACGGTAAAAAAACTCAACAGATTGCAGAATCTGTTATAAAAATCCTTAATAGAAGGTTTAAAAAAGATGAAGTTCCTAATGTTGAACAGATTCAAGACATAGTAGAAGAAGTTTTGATCTTAGAAGGTGAGGCAATCGCTGCAAAAGGATTCATATTATACAGAGAACAAAGAAGAATAATCAGAGAATCACAATTAATTGCTGAAGAAGCGGTTGATAGAGTGGATGATTATTTAGATAAGCTTGATTGGGAAGTTCAAGAGAACTCAAATATGACTTTTTCTTTGCAAGGACTAAACCATTATGGTGTTTCATATATTGTTAAAAAGTATTGGTTGAATAAGGTTTATCCTTCCGAAGTAAGAGAAGCAAATCAATCAGGAGATATTCATTTACACAACTTGGACACACTTGCATGTTATTGTGTTGGTTGGGACTTGTATGATTTATTACTTAAGGGCTTTGGTGGTGTTAATGGCAAGATTGAATCATCTCCACCTAAACATTTTAGATCAGCTTTGGGGCAAGTTGTTAATTTTATGTACACTCTTCAAGGAGAAGCGGCTGGCGCAGTATCATTTTCTAATTTTGACACTCTTTTAGCTCCGTTTATTCGTTATGATAATTTAAGTTATCCTCAGGTTGAGCAAGCAGTACAAGAATTTTTGTATAATATGGCTGTTCCTACAAGGGTGGGCTTCCAATGCTTATCAGAAGATACAGAAATTTTAACTTGTGATGGATGGAGGGGCTATGAAGATGTCAAAGAGGGAGATGAGATTAAAACATTTAACTTGAATACAGGAGAGATAGAAGATAAAAAAGTGTTAAAAATGTTTAAGAGAGATTATAAGGGTGAGATGTATAATCTAAAAAACAGAATTCAAGATCAATTAATTTCTCCAGAACATAGAGTTGTTCGCAAGGCATTTAATTCTAATAATTTTGTATTAGAATCAATAGAAGATGTTTCTAAATTAAAGTCACCTTTTATTGTTCCTATTGCTGGTGAGAATAATAAAAAAGATGCCAAAATATCCGATGAACAAATCAAGTTGATGGCTTGGATTATTGCTGAAGGAACAATAGAAAAGCCGGGTGATAATTATAGATCATGTTATCGTGTTAGTATTTATCAATCAAAAATTAAAAATAAAAAGAGTTATGATGAAATCATTTCACTATTAGATTATTTTAATTTAAAATATTCTATTTATAGCTCTGCTTCTTTGGGTGATAAGGTTGAAAGAATGCGTCTTGATGCTAATAGTTCAAAAAAGATTCATGGTTGGTTTACAACAAGAGACAATGTTCACTTTATTCCAGATATTTTATTGAATATGAGTCAAAGACAATCTCAATTGTTTTTAGAGACATACCTAAAAGCTGATGGAACAGAAGATTGTAAAATAGCTACAACAGACGGAGAATTATTAAATGGATTGCAAGCGATTACAGTTAGTGCGGGATATGGATTTACTGTTAGAGAGAGAAAGCCAACAATTGGAAAGAAAATAATCTATATTTTAAGATTAATAAAACACAAAGAGACATATATTCAGACAATCAAAAAAGTAAAGTATGATGGAATAATATGGTGTCCCACAACAAAAAATGAGACGGTTATTGCAAGAAGAAATGGAAAGGTTTTTATTACAGGAAACTGTCCTTTTACAAATGTAACATTAGATTTAAAGCCAGCAGTTACTTTTGCTAATCAAAGTGTTATTGTCGGAGGCATTCCTCAAAAAGAAACATATTCTGAGTTTGAGGAAGAAATGAAGATGTTAGACAAGGCCTTTTATACAGCAATGATTAAGGGTGACAAAAGTGGAAGACCATTTTCTTTTCCAATTCCTACAATAAATATTACGCCTGATTTTCCTTGGGACGATCCAGCGCTAGATCCACTATTTGAGGCCTCAGCGAAATACGGAATAAATTATTTCGCTAACTATATTAATTCTGATATGAAGCCAGAGGATGCAAGGAGTATGTGTCTTCACCCCGATGAAACAATATTAATAAAAGAAGATAATAACATCAAGAAATTTACTATTGAAGAAATATTTAAAGAATACAAGGGGGATAAAATAGATAATGAATGGTTCGAAACTAAAAATAAGATAGAAGCACTTTCCTTAAATCCAGATACTGGCAAATTTGAGTGGGTCAGTATAAGCAAATTTTTAAAAATTACTGATAATAAGATTATTAAAATAACTGCAAAAGATGGTAAAACAATGCGCGTATCTGCTGATCATTTAGTTGCGGTTTTTAATAAAGATGGTATTGCAACTAAAAAAGCTAAAGATTTAGATTTAGATGATCTTGTATTGGTAATAAAAGATGCTAGTAATATATTAAATAAAAAATCTATCATAGAAGATGATTTGGCTTGGTTTATGGGATTATTTATGGCAGATGGTAATTATTTATATGACAGTAGGTACGAAAAAAAAGTTTTAAGAGGGGTGCAAATATCTTTTAATAAAAAGGAAACGGATTTAATTAATCGTACCAAAAAGTTTATAAAAGAATATCTAAATTATGATATGAAATTTATTTTGGATCCTAGATATGACAATTCACTGAGAGGATATATTTATAACTCCGAATTTGCCAATAGTTTAAAAAATAATTATGATTTGAGAAAATATAATAAATTACCAAATTGGATTTGGTCATCTAACGTTGATACAATAACAAATTTCATCGAAGGATTTTTCGATGGAGATGGTTATGAAAATGGTAAAGAAATTCATATAAATGATGAAAATTTAGCAGTAGAGATTAATTTATTAATTCAATTAATAGGTATAAGTACAACCCTAAGGTATAAGGAAAATTCGCAAGTAATAAGATTACAACATGTTTTAGGAAGAGGATCAGAAAATAATAAAATAATTAAAGATAAACTTCATAATTTGATACCACAATTCTTAATGGACAAAAAATACGTTAAAGAAGAAGGTGGAAATAATATATATCAATCTTATGGTTCTAAAATGGTTGGCTTATCTACTATTGATAGATGGAATTTATCAAATGACAAAATAGAATCACTAAGAAATTCTGATTATGCTGTAACTGAAATAGACAATATTGAAAAAGAAGATTTAGATTATCAGCAAGAGTTTTATGATGTAGAATTAGAAAAAAATCATTATTTTGTTCATTCTGATGGCAATATAACTCATAATTGTTGTCGCTTGAGGCTTGATATGACTCAATTAGCTAACAGAGGGGGAGGAGGACTATTTGGTTCTGGATCTTTGACCGGAAGTATTGGGGTTGTAACAATTAATTTACCAAGAATAGGATATTTATCTAAGACCAAAAAAGAGTTTTTTGAAAGATTAGAAAGAATGATGGAAATTGCGAGGGAAAGTTTAGAAATTAAGAGAAAAACCATTGAAGAGTTTGCCTCTAAGGGACTTTATCCTTATTCTAAATATTATTTAGCAGGAGTTAAGAAAGCAAGGGGGCAATATTTTGCAAATCATTTTTCAACGATTGGTATTTGTGGAATGAATGAGGCACTACTTAATTTTATGGGCGAAGATATTGGTTCTAAAAAAGGAAGAGCTTTTACAATAGAAGTAATGGACTTTATGAGGAGTGTTTTAGTAAGGTATCAAAAAGAAACTAACAATATGTATAACTTAGAAGCGACTCCTGCTGAATCAACATCATATAGACTTGCTCAAAAAGATAGAAAAATTTATCCTGATATTATTACCCTAGGAACAAAGAAAGTTCCATACTATACTAATTCAACTCAACTGCCAGTAAATTACACAGATGATATTTTTGAAGAAGTAAAACTTCAAGATGATATTCAATGTAAATATACTGGTGGAACAGTAGAGCATATTTTTATAGGAGAAGAGCTTTCAGACATTGGAGCAGTAAAATCACTAGTGAGAAAAATTTTTGAAAAAAATAAATTACCATATATTACTGTGACGCCAACATTTTCAATTTGTCCTACTCATGGATATATTGCTGGCAAGCACTTTAATTGTCCTAAATGTGCAATTGAACAACCATGCGAGGTTTACTCAAGAGTCGTGGGCTATTTAAGACCCGTGACTCAATGGAACGAAGGAAAACAACAAGAATTTAAAGATAGAAAAGAGTTTAAGAAGTCATTATTTAAATAAAAATATGTTTTGTCACGATTGTAAAAAAGAAATAATAATTGAAGGCGAGGAAATAAAGAATGGTAAGCAATTGAAATATATGTTACCAAGCGGGGAAGAAAAGATGGTTTTTAAATGTGATGATTGTTTTTCTAAAGACCAAAGTTTAAAAAATTATCAAGAAACAGAAGTTTACTCAAGAGTCGTGGGCTATTTAAGACCCGTGACTCAATGGAACGAAGGAAAACAAGAAGAGTTTAATCAAAGAAAAACCTTTAAGATATGAGAATTGGAGGATTGCAAAAGGTTACCTTGATAGATTATCCGGGCAAGGTCGCTTGCACGGTTTTTCTTTCTGGTTGTAATTTTAGATGTCCTTTCTGTTATTCTCCTGAGCTTGTTTTGCCAGAAGAAATTAAAAAGCATCCTGCTATTAAAGAAAAAGATTTCTTTGATTTTTTATTAGGAAAGAAAGGATTATTGGATGGTTGTGTTATTTGTGGTGGAGAGCCGACTATAAATGGTGATGAATTAATTGATTTTTGTAAAAAAATTAAAGAAATGGGATTTTTAGTTAAGCTTGATACTAACGGAAGCAATCCCGATGTTTTAAATAAAGTCATTCCTTTTATTGATTATATTGCAATGGATATTAAAGCACCATTGAATGAAAGTTACAAAGATTTTGCTGGTGTTGATTGCTTAGAAAAAGTTAAGGAATCAATAGAAATAATTAAAAAATCAGGTCTTGATTATGAGTTTAGAACAACTATTACAAGTCATTCAATAGATGATATTTTAGAGATAGCAAACTATATTGCTCCAGCTAAAAAGTATTTTTTGCAAAGATTTGTTGGCGAAAAAGAAAATATTTCGGGAGAAAGTTATTTTGTAAAAGAAGAGGAATTGAAAATAATTGAAGAGAAAATTAAAAATCTTTTTGAAGTGTTCAAAATAAGATAATGCTTCCTTTATACGATAAAACAAAAATTAGAAGAGGGGTTCCGTGGGGGGTCATTTTTTTAGTTTTAACTAATTCCTTTTTCTTTTTCATCTCCCCAGATGTTAATTTTTTTGGTTTTTCTTTAGAGAACATTTGGAATGGAATGTTGTTTACGCTAATTACATCATTGTTTTTACATGGTAGCTTTTTGCATCTCTTAATTAATATGTGGTTTTTATGGGTTTTTGGAATAAACATTGAAATGCGGTTGGGTACATTTAGGTTTTTATTATTCTACTTATTGTGTGGTGTTGCAGGATCAATTCTTTTTACTCTTTCAACTGATGCGATAGTGATAGGAGCATCATCGTCAATTGCTGGTCTTTTAGGGGGGTATTTGGTTTTGTTTCCTAGAAATAAGATAAAGGCACTCTTGCCACCAGTTTATTTGCCAGCAGTGATTTATATTTTTATATGGTTCTTGCTCCAGATTTTTTCTGTTAGTCAAATGGAAATATCTACTGCTTACTTGGCTCATGTAGGAGGATTTATTGCAGGAATTATTTTAATTAAAAAAATATGACTAGTTCTCAAAAATTAGTTTTATTATGTTTAAGTTTTATTGGAGGCATTTGTTTTGCCTCTTATTTTTTT
>LDZT01011810.1_pt1 | contig 10038 bp, 10 predicted proteins | sample 615521 | NCBI WGS metagenome assembly LDZT01 (sample SAMN03408292, study PRJNA278302) | terrestrial metagenome | isolation source: oil reservoir sample SB1 | place: USA: Alaska, North Slope, Schrader Bluff formation | collected 2011-09 | reverse complement strand
CGGCGAGTAACCGCAGCTAACTCGCGGGCAATCCCAATCATAGAAGCATCCCGCACCATATTGGGCAGGATAGAAATATCAAAAACCGCATCACCCATATAATCCACCAGCGGCTTACCCACAGGCGCATCCGCATCCAAAATAATCACACCTTCGTGTTCATCCGAGATGCCCAGCTCCTTTTCGGAGCAAATCATCGAGAAAGACTCCACCCCGCGGATAACAGCCCGTTTGAGTTTGGTTAGCACTTGCCCGGGCTGGTGTCCATCGTAAAGTATGGCGCCTTCGCGGGCGTAAGCCACCTTAAGCGGCTGGGCTAGCGTGCCCTTACCTTTATAGGGGTAAAGGTTAGGTGCGCCAGTGAGGATGGTGAGTTCCTGTGAGCCATCGTTCAGCCGGCAAAGCACTAATCGGTCTGCATTCGGGTGCGGCATCACTTCCAACACCTCTGCTACCAAAAATTTCTCGCGGTCCCAAGAGATGCCTTCATAATTAAATTCATGCCGCTCATCTTCAGGTTTGGGCAAGCCTACCAGCCGAATGCCTTCCACCTCCAAGCCAACCATCGTTAAGTGGTGCGCAATTTGCTCAATGTTCAAGTCATCCAAGTCTATATAATCTTTGATCCAGCTTAAAGGTGCTTTCATCAGATCCTCTCCAGCCGTTAAAATTGCTCTAAAAAGCGGATGTCGTTATTGCGAAAGTAACGAATATCCTCCACGCGATAGCGCATGAGCGTCGAGCGGTCGATGCCCATGCCGGCGGCAAAGCCAGAGAATACTTGCGGGTCATAGCCGCCAAATTCCAGCACCGTCGGGTGCACCATCCCACATCCAAGAATCTCTAACCAGCCGGTGCCTTTACAGACACTGCAGCCTTGGCCGCCGCACACAAAGCACTCCACGTCCATCTCGGCGCTTGGCTCGGTGAAGGGGAAGTAAGAAGGGCGCAAGCGCGTGCGGGCATCTTTGCCAAAAGCGCGCGCTGCAAAGTCGTTCAGTGTACCTTTCATATCCGCAAAAGTAATCCCCTTGCCCACCACCAACACTTCCACCTGAATGAACTCAATTTCTGAGCGGGCGGTGAGCTGCTCGTAGCGCATCGTAGTGCCAGGCAGGATGGCACGGATATTCTCGGGTGCGCGTTCGCGCATGATGTGAATCTGCCCGGGTGAGGTATGCGTGCGCAATAGCACGCCTTCTTTCTCAGTGTAAAAGGTATCCCACATGTCGCGGGCAGGATGATAGGGCGGCATGTTGAGGTAAGTGAAGTTGAAGTCGTCCGTCTCCACTTCCGGCGAGCGATAGATTTGAAAGCCCATATCCCGGAAAATCTGGCAGACTTCGCGCAGGGTTTGGTTCAGTGGGTGCAAGCGTCCGCGCTGAACCGCACGCCCTGGCAGGGTCACGTCTATGCGCTCGCTGGTTAATGTGCGCTCCAATTCAGCCTGCCGCAGCTGCTCGCTCTTGACGGCGTAAGCGCTCTCCAGCGCCTGCTTGACGGCGTTTGCAACACGCCCGACCAGCGGGCGTTCTTCTGGTGGCAGCTTGCCCAGATCGGAGAAGGCTTGCATCACCGGTGAGGATTTGCCTAAATGCGCAATGCGCCAGGCTTCCAGCTCTTCAGCAGTCCTAACGTCGTTCAGTGCGGCGAGTGCTTCTTTTCTCTCGTTTTCCAGCTGTGCTTCTCTATCTGTCATTTCTACCTCATCGCTAACTTCAAAATTATGGGCATTAAAAAACCCGTCCGCTCAAGGGACGGGCAAATTCGCCGTGGTACCACCCTTGTTGGCTGCCCGTGCAGCCCGCTCAAGGTATTCTGTAACGGGAACTCCCGGTGCGGACTACTTGCGCTTCACCCGCACAACTCCCGAGGGAACTTCCTCCAGCGTTTGCCTGGCACTGCTTTCAGTCTAGGGCAGCGCCTCCCTGATGGATCCCGCTGGGCTACTTTCCTCGTTCATCGTTGTTAGGGTAATTATAGGAATTTGAAGGTGCTTGTCAAGAATCTTAATCGGAAATGTGCTGTTGGAGCGCTTTTTTCTCGTCTTCGGCTTCCTCCGGATCAGCTTGCGCGGGTGGGGGATCCGAAATCGCCGAATCGGGAGCCTTCTGCAGAGGGTCCGAATTGAGCATAGAGCGGTTCAACGCGTTGATTTCCTTCATCGTCTCCTCGAGCTCAGCATCTTTCATGATCTTCTGAGGGAACTCCTGGATTTCTTTGGTGGTGCCTACAATTTCCTGCCAAAGCTCGGACTTGCGCAGGTTGTAAATCCAGCGGCCGGCTTTGTGCGCAAAATTAACGATATCCTGCGGTCCAAACATCAGAACGGCCAGCACCAGAATCAGCAGCAGCTCAAGCGGGCCGATATTGAGAATTTCCATAGGGCATCAAAATAGAAAGAAAAGTGCAGATTTAGATTTGTACGTTTGTATCGTTATCTTTATTTTCTTCCTTTTTGTCGCTTTCTTCTTTCTGCTCCTCATCGCCGCTCAGGCCTTTGCGGAAAGAGCGCACGCTCTTGCCTAGCTCTTCAGAAACCTTGGAAATGCGCCCCACGCCAAATACCAGGAGCACAATCACCAGGATGACAATAATTTCGGGCAGGCCAATTCTTCCGCCCATAGCAACCTCCAATCCTTTACTGCGCAAAGACAGACATCAATACGCTTAATAAGTATAACCCAAGCATCGGTCCCATCAACAAAGCCATATTGACAGGGTCGACCGTGGGAGTAATCATCGCTGCCAAGACTGCCGAGGCAATCACCGCTATGCGCCACCCCTTAAGCAGCAGCTTGGGGGTAACAATATGCAACTTGGTGAGCAAGAACATCACCAACGGGGTTTCAAAAATCAAGCCAATCCAAAACATCAGGTTGGTCACAAATCCAATATAGTTGGAAAGGCGCGGCGTTGTTGTGACACCAAGGAATTGCGTCAGGAAAGGCAACGCCGCCGGCAACATAACCCAATAAGAAAAGACCACCCCAGCCACAAACATGAAGAAAAAAGCTGGAATAGAAATAAACAACCATTTTCGTTCCTGGGGCTTAAGACCAGGAACGATATAAGCGATAATTTCGTAGAGCGTGAGGGGCAGCGAAAGGATAAAACCCGAAAGCAGCGAAACCTTCATAAACACGCCCATGTTCTCGGTCACTTCAATGGATTGCAAGCTCTCCAAGCCGCCGATAGGCTCCGCCAATAATTGGATAGCGCGCTCGGCAAAGGCAAAGCTGACGAGCACCGCCACAACTAAGCCAATCACGATGATCAACAAGCGTTTGCGCAGCTCATTGAAATGTTCCGGGAGGGTTAGCGCTTGCATCGTTCCGGGTTGTGAGGCATTTTGTGGAGCTTCTGAGGATGCGATTTCTTCCATAACATGACTTCCGTAGAATAAAATCGTATCACAAATAATCATGCCCCGTTGAGAAGAATGTTACAAGTAAAGGAAAACTCTGGAATTGTCCTGGAGCAATTAAATCGTCCGAAAAGAGCTGATATAAAGCTTTTCCACGATTAATCCCTCAAAAAATTACTTTCACGAAAAGGCAGGGTTTGTCTGGATTCCCTTTCTGAGCATATAGGTTCAGTCCTCAACGGCATGCCTTAAATAAAAAAGCCTGCCAAAAGTCTTCATTAGCAGGCTTATGCTTTGCTTATAACGCGGCTTTGACAATCGCGGCAAAAGAGTCAGCTTTGAGGCTGGCGCCACCAATCAGGCCGCCGTCAATATCAGATTGTGCAAAAAGCTCCGCTGCATTTTCAGGATTTACTGAGCCGCCATAGAGAATGCGCATGGCATCGCCGCGTTCCTCGCCGAATAGCTCGCGCAGCACTGGGCGAATAACATCACGCTGCACAGCGTTTGCACCTTCCGGCGTAGCAGCCAAACCTGTGCCAATTGCCCATACAGGTTCATACGCAATTACCAGGTTTTCTGCCTCGGCGGGGTCTACAGCTTTCAAGCCCTCACGCACCATACCTTCCACCACTGAGGCGGTTTTGCCGGTCTGGTTCTCTTCCAGCGTCTCGCCCACGCACATAATCGCTTTGAGGCCAGCTTGGAGTGCGGCGTGGATTTTTTTATTCACCGTCTCGTTAGTCTCCCCAAACATGGCGCGGCGCTCAGAGTGACCAATGATGACGTATTGGCACAGATCCACAAGCATGGCTGCGGAGATTTCGCCCGTAAAAGCGCCTTTGGCTTCCCAATGCATGTTCTGTGCGCCAACCTTGATGTTGGTGCCTTCAGTCTCCTGCTTGGCAGCTTCTAAGCAGACAAATGGCGGGCAAACAATGATTTCGACGGCATCAATCTGTTGGACCTCAGGCAAGATACCCTGGATAAGCTCACGGGCTTCTTTAATATTTTTATTCATTTTCCAGTTACCAGCGACAATGGGTTTTCGTGTGGACATATTCTGCTTCCTTTCTTCATTTATGACTTGATTTGCTTCATTTTACCACTCCGAGTGTAATAACTCGCAATCTTCTCAATCAAAAAAACAGACTGCCGAAAGGGCAGCCTGTTTTGAATTTAATGCGAAGGTAGATTAGGGACGATAGATGAATGGGTTGAGCCATAAACCGCTGTTTTGCGTCGCATCATTCCCGTTGTTCACGGTCAGGATGAATTGGACATTCTGCCCCGCCAAAGCGGAGAGGTCAATATCCACACGGGTCCACATGCCTTCGTTAACTTCGTGCCACTGGCCTAGCGTTTGCACAGGTTCGCTGCCAATGCGATATTGCACAATGAAGTAGATATCGCAGTTGGTCATGCCGCCCTCGCACATGATAGTAGCTTTGAACCGATCCCCATTCTTGATGGCAATCGCGGGGTAATAACCCGTAATGAAACCTGTTGCGGAGTTATCGGGTCGCGTAATCAACCCTGGTTCATCTTCCTTACCACCATCTTCACGGATTGGATATGCCTGCGGGATTACATAACCACTGGCGACGTCCCGCGTCCTTCCTGGACAACTGAGCGAACCGGAGGCTTTGCTGGACCAAGATGCCTTGCACGCATCAGCGGCAAAGTGGTAGTAAACATGTGGTGCTTGGGTTGCTTCGATGTTTGCCCAGAATGCTCCTTTTCTATCTGAACCAGTGCCAAAGCGTACGCCGTTTTGGTCGACCAACATAAAGTACGCTGTATATTTACCTGGTGTGCCGGGTGCAATCATGGGTACGCTAAGGTCGATCGTCTCGCCTGGTTTGACATCTTTGGGCATATCCATATAGTGGGGCGCAGCCATTTGGTCACCGCGCACAAAAGCAAGGTCATATGCTGTTGTCCAGGTGCAGGAACCAGCGTTGCGCAGCCGCCAGGTTTTCGTGAAACTAGTGCCGCCAGCAATTTTAGTCCCATCTGGAATAGTAACGTCCTTGACAAATTCGACCCAATTGCATGGTAAGGGCGTTGGGGTTGGTGGAACCCGTGTTGGTGTGGGAGGCACCACAGTCACCACAACAGTAGGAATTGGCGTATTTGTCGGGGGGATTGGGGTATTGGTGGGGACAACTGGCTGAGTGGCAGTCGCCGTCGGTGCCAATGGAGTAGCTGTCTGAGTGGACGGTGCTACCATGGTCTGAAATGCATCCTGGGTAGCTTGAGCCTGAAGAGTTTCCATGGCATGCTGCACGGCTTCATCAATCGATTCAGTCGGGGAAGGCATATTACATGCGGAAAGCACTATAGCGCCTAACAGGATTGTGGTAATCACCAGGATCCAATGATTGAACTTCCTTTTTTGCGTTTTCATTTCTCACTCCTTAAAGCATGAACGACCTAGATTTATTATAAGACGTAAATTTACAAATATAGTTCCAGAAAATAAAAAAGCCGTCCTTTTTTAACGGCTTAATTATGTCGGGAATTGTTTCAAAACTAATTTGCTACTTGAATCTTAATCGCCAATGAATAATCTCCATTCGCACCGTAACCAAAACGGGCGCCTTGGTTATCAGTAACCATCCAATAACCCATATATGTGCCAGGAGTCGCCGGTGCAAACACGGGTGCTGAAAGAATAGCTTCATCGCCAGGCTTAACCTCTTTGGTGATATCGCCAATACCTCCGATGTTATCCCCCCAAACGAAGATCACATCGAAGTCAGTCGTCCAAGTACATGTACCCGTGTTCCGTACTCGCCATTGTTTGGTAAAAGTTTCCCCTGGTTTTACGACGGTATCTGGCGGGTAGTTCACATCCCCAAGAAATTCCATCTGATAGCATTTACCGCCATAGACTTGGGTAGGTTGCGGTGTAGCTGTGCCCACGACCGCCGTAGGGGCTGGCGGATTTGTGGGGGTTGGGTAGGGAGTATAGGTCGGTAAGGGTGTCCACGTCGGCTGGTTAGCCAGCTCGTCCAACTTCGCGATCAACGTTTCCACATATTGCTGGGTAGCAGCAGCTTGTTGAGTGTAGGCTACGCTTTGGGCGATTTGCTCTGGGGATAAGGTAGGCGTCCCGCTCGGTTGGCATGCGCTGATGAGCAAGATAGCCACAAATGCCGCAATGAACAGTGCCATCCCTTTACTCGAAAATATTTTTTTCATTATCACTTCTCCTCAAATGGTCTTATTTACAGTGTACGTCACCATCACAAGACTTTGATAGATTTCTTGCCTCATTCACTACACGCATAGGTGCAACTGGGCATCAAACTGGCTCATTTTACCACAATGCTCACTGAGAAATTTCCCGTGCCGTCTTGCCCAATGCCAAAACGCCGAGCGCCTTGATCAGCAAAAATCCAATAACCTATGTAGGTGCCGGGTGCAGAAGGCGCTACCATCGCGATGCTGATCGTCACGCTCTCGCCAGGCTGCACCGTTTGCGGGAAGTCCAAGATGGCCGGCGCGGACATCTGGTCGCCGCTGACGAAGAAAATGTCAAACTCGGTCGTCCAAGTGCAGGTTCCCGTGTTCTTGAATGTCCAGGTCTTGGTAAATGCCTGGTTAGGGGACATTTCCGTCCCATCCGGAATATCCCCATCGGAAATGAGCGTGGCATGCAAGCATAGGGAAGTGCGGCTGGGGGTAGATGTTACCGCCGGCGGTACATAGATTGCCGTCGTTGGTTGCTGCGTGGCAGTTGGAAGCGCAGTGGGCTTCATCAGTGGTGTTGCGGTTGGCAGCGGGGTGTAGGTTGCTGTGGGGATAGCTTGTTGGGTCATACGGGCAACCAGCGTCTCAGCCATATCTTGCGTGGCTTGGGCTTGCAACGTGGCTTCCACCTGTGTAGCAATATACTCTGCCGCGCTGGTGGGGGTTGTGGTGGGTCCGCAAGCACTAAGCAACAGCAGGGCAAATAGCAGGCTTCCCCAAAAAGTTTTTGTGAAAACTGATTTACTTTGCATGCTTCCTCCTTGTGAGGTCATGAAAATGCAACTGCGTTCATCCTACCGCAAGGCTTTCAAGCCGTCAACTTGCCAGGCAATATGCCGTTGCATTCAAACCTAATAAAAAAAACCGCCCGAGAACTCCAGGCGGTTGATGAACTGAAAGTTTATCTTACCTTTCAGAAAGCAGCGCCACCCCCGGCAGCTCCAAGCCTTCCAACATTTCCAAGGAAGCACCGCCACCTGTGGAAATATGCGTGATTTTATCGCTCAACCCGGATTGATTGATGGCTGCCACAGAATCGCCGCCACCGATAATGCTAATGGCTTTGCTGTTAGCTACTGCCTTGGCTACGCCATATGTGCCTTCTGCAAAGCGTGGGAACTCAAACACGCCCATAGGCCCATTCCACACGATGGTGCCTGCCGCAGAAATCTCCGCACCAAAGGCTTTGACTGACTCGGGGCCAATATCCAGCACGCGCCAGCCCGCCGGCACATCCCCAACGGGGATGACCTTCTTGTTTGCTTCCGCATCGAAGGCATCCGCTATCACCAGGTCCACCGGCAAAACTAACTTGCCTGCCGATTTTTCTAAAAGTTCTTTAGCCTGACCTAAAACTTCGGGTTCCACGAGTGAATCACCCATTTGGTAGCCTTTGGCAGCAAGGAAGGTATTCGCCATCCCGCCACCAATCAGGATCTTATCGGCTTTGTTCAGCAAGTTGTTAATCACGCCGATTTTGTCGCTGATTTTAGCCCCGCCTAAAATAGCTACAAACGGCCGTACTGGATCAGCAATAGCGTTGCCAAGGTAGCGGATCTCCTTTTCCATCAAAAAGCCGGCAGCAGAGGGCAGATATTCTGCCACGCCGGCTGTGGAGGCGTGTGCGCGGTGCGCTGAGCCAAAAGCATCGTTCACATACAGGTCCGCCAGCGATGCCAAGGCTTTGGCCATGGCAGGGTCATTTTTGGTCTCTTCGGGGTGGAAGCGCGTGTTTTCCAACACCAGCACCTCGCCAGGTTTCAGCTCAGCAGCAGCTTTTTCCGCCACCGGTCCAATACAATCTTTCGCAAATTTGACTGGGGCAGAAATTAGGGTAGCCAAGTGCTCGGCAACCGGCTTCATACTATACGCTGGGTCGGGGCCTTCTTTCGGACGCCCTAGATGCGAGCAGAGAATGACAGCCGCGCCGTTATCGAGCAGGTACTGAATGGTTGGCAAAGCTGCAGTGATGCGGGTATCATCGGTAACCTTGCCATCCTTAATTGGGACGTTGAAATCAACCCTTACGAGAACTTTTTTGCCTTTAACATCCAAGTCGGTGACAATCTTCTTATTGAACATATTTACACTCCTTTAGGGTTAAAAAGTGCGCAATACTCATTTTGGATGTCGGTATTGCGCACTGTTATCTCATTTAACCTGAGCACAGATTAGAGCGATTTAGCCACCATCTTTGCCAGGTCAGCAGTACGGCAGGAATAACCCCATTCGTTATCGTACCAGGTAACGACTTTGATTAAGTTCCCACCCATGACCATATTATACTGCAGGTCAACGATGGAAGAGCGGGGATCGCCCTTAAAGTCCATGGAAACCAGAGGCTGGTCGTATGCACCTGTTGTGACACCTAAGATGCCCTGGAGCTTTCCGTTAGCAGCTTCCACAAAGGTAGCATTCAGCTCTTCCTTGGTGGTGGGGATTTCAACCGTGGCAACGAAGTCCACGACGGATACCGTGGGGGTTGTCACGCGCAGAGAGAAACCGTCGAACTTACCCTTCAGTTCCGGAATAACCAGCGCCACAGCTTTGGCAGCACCAGTTGTGGTGGGGATGATATTCAGGCCAGCAGCGCGTGAACGGCGCATTTCCTTCCTGTGTCCCTGATCCAAGATAACCTGGTCATTCGTATAGGAGTGAATAGTCGTCATGACTGCATTCTGAATGTGGAATTTGTCGTGAACGATCTTGGCAGCCGGGGCTAAGCAGTTGGTCGTGCAGGAGGCATTCGAGATAATGTGATGAACTTTGGGGTCGTATTTATCATCATTGACACCCAGTACGATGGTGATGTCTTCACCTTTGGCTGGTGCGGAGATGATGACTTTCTTGGCACCGCCGCGTAGAATGTGCGCATCAGCACCGATCTTGCCATCAGCAGAGCGGGCGCTGGTGAAGATTCCCGTAGATTCAACGACAACGTCAACGCCCAGGTCCTTCCACGGAAGATTGCCGGGGTCTTTCTCCGCAAAAACTTCGATTGTATGGCCATCAATGACCAGATTGCCATCCACGACTTCTACGGTACCGGGGAATATGCCGTAGTTAGAGTCGTACTTAAACAAATGCGCATTGGTTTGTGCATCAAAGAGGTCGTTAACAGCGACAACTTCCAGCTCATCGCCAGCACGCTCCATGATGGCTTTCAATACCTGACGACCAATGCGGCCGAAACCATTAATACCTACTTTTGTCTTCATACATTTACCTCCATGGAAATATTGTTGATCAACTGGGTTCATTTTACCACGATGCAGCGCGATTTTTCAATTATTATCATTAGAGGGTGTTGAAAATGGGTAAAGTCTTATATAGTGGTGTAAAAAGGTTGACGAAATAGTCATCTTGTGCTTCCATAAGAATGTTCAAATTCAAAAAAGGAGGCACAAAGATGA
>LDZT01000095.1_pt1 | contig 10048 bp, 14 predicted proteins | sample 615521 | NCBI WGS metagenome assembly LDZT01 (sample SAMN03408292, study PRJNA278302) | terrestrial metagenome | isolation source: oil reservoir sample SB1 | place: USA: Alaska, North Slope, Schrader Bluff formation | collected 2011-09 | reverse complement strand
ATCGGCCGCCGCGACCAGGGAAAGATCATTTTAAAAGCGGAACATGTTGCTTTCTGGAAAGCAGATCACGTTGCTTCCTGGCGCTCTATTTCCTCTGTTCTGCGTAAACTCCTGCAGTATCTGGCGCCCTTCATCGGTGATCCCGTCTTTATATAACTCAAAATTAACTTTTTCCACCATAGTCGCGATTATTAGCAGGGTACCGGCCATCTTCATTTTTTCTTTTTGGCCGTGCTCTTCGTAATAGTCCTGAGCAATCGCCAGCGCATTCCATAAGATATCCCTTTCATCATCATTCAGGTGAATCATTTCTATCACTCCCGTTTAAAAGCGTTAATAATTTATCTAATTCGACTACAACCAGCCATTTCCTTCTATCTGCCCGCAGGGCCAGGTAATCTTTTCCCTCCAGCCATGTATAGAGCTGCTTAAAACCGTCCTTTCTTCGCTTAACTTCACCCTTGCCCAGCATTGGATCAATCACATCCCCGGCGAATTCGCCGCCGGCCGCGCCGGAAAGGGGGACGCGCTGGCCGTTGAGAAGTTTTGCAACTTCTCTTTCTCCCCTGGCGCCTTTGGTTTTGCTTGCGCTTCCCATGCGCTCACCTCCTGGACAGTAAGCATTTCCCGCACTGCTTTAAGCGCTTTTCTTTTTCGGTCGGGGCTTTCCTTAAAACCGCATGTTAAAACCTTCAGGTTTAATCCTTGAGCGATATACCAGGCATAGATCATGCAGTTAGTCAGCCCGCCGACCAGGATTGCCTCGAAACCCTGTAATTCGATTTGGATAAGTCGGGCATAAATCTCTGCAGCCAGCCTTTCTTCGCTCATCTTTTTTAAATTAGCCGTCGGCGCTCTGGGCGCGGGGTCAATGTCAAAACCGAGGAGTTTAAAACCTAGAACGTATTCGCCCTGGTCGTGGCGGGTGAAGTTAGCCAGTTTGATCATTGATGTTTTTCCTCCTCTCAATTGAGGTAAAGTGATTTAATAAGCTCTTTCCGGATCTCCTTTTCTTTTTCTTCTCGCTTTGCTTCAGGTTTTGTTATCCAGTCTAAGTACGGCTTGTCCGGACCCAGGAAGGTCGAAGCGTGTTTTATATACTGCTCCTCCGTCCGCCGCTTTTGGCAGTCAGCAGCGTAGTTCTTTGCCGCAGTAATTAAGTTGCCGGCCGGTACACCTTCTTTTATTCGCGTCTGCCAGCACCGGTAGGCACGTTTCTTTTCGTGTTTTTTGGGATACTCTGCCCAAAACCTTAAAAAGTCCTGATCGTATTCGCCATCGTTGCCAGGAACATTCCCCACGGTCGGGGCTGGTTGTTTCTCTTTAGAAATACCAGGGGCAGTTTTAGCACCTTCCCGCTCCTGCGCTCTACAAGGCAACCTCTCAGCCGGGAGATTAATCTCTTTGCCAGCGTTAAGCTGCGCTCCATCGCCTTGCTTCTCAGCCGGGACAGCGAATAAATTTTTCAACCGTTCACTTCCCACCTGGGGGGGATTATAGGGGGGGTTTTCTTTACTTTTCTTTAATGTTTCTTTAATATTTCTTTCGGCGCTACCCGAGCCGTTGGCGCCGTTGGATTGCGTGTCCTGATCGGTTGGTGTTTTACCAACCACCTGGTTGGTGTTTTGCCAACCACCTAGTTGGTATTTTACCAACTTTCCGGTTGGTATTTTATCAACCTGATCGCATTGATCGGTTGGTAAAATACCAACTTTCTTTTCTTCTAAGTTGCGCTGGAGGATCTTCTTGAGCTCTTCTTTGCTCCCGGCGCGCACCAGGGAGATCCGCCACCGGTCGTAATCCTTGTTCAAGCCGATCCGGTCCCCGTCGATCACCAAAACCCCAGACCGGACTAAAACATCCAGTTCCTTTTTTATGTCACTTTTGTCTATGCCGGCAATCTCAAAGTCAGACTTTCGCAAGATGGCATATTTTCTGCCGCAACCATAGCTTAACCGAATGGCTAACAAGATAATGTTAAGTTGCCTCTTCGTAAAATTGGACAACAGAATGGCCTCCAGAAGTTCGTTACTTATCCTGGTAAATTCGTCCGGTTGAGGGTTCGCCATTGCAATGAGTTTCACCTACCTGCCCTATGTTTTTCTAAAAATGATAAAACATCATCATCTGAACCCAAAATCGCGTCAGCCCAAAGGTGGACCGGACTTCTGTCGCCGTTTTCTGGATGGCCGATAATTATAGACTTTTTGCCAATCCCTACGCCGTAGGCCCAGTCAGCTGTCGCGTCAATCCCGCACGGGAGAAGCAAAATTATCAAGTCCGCCCACTCTATAGCGGCCCGGTTCTCATAAACAGCATTTTTCCATTCGGGTCGGTTCAGGTAATCCCGGTAACTTTGAAGCGATGGGTCAAACTTCTCAGGGAAAATCTCAGGGGGTATCGGTTTGCTAGCCCTGGCCTTTTGGTCCGTAAAATCATAAACCCGGTGGCCGGATAAACGCAGCAATTCGGCTAACTGTCTAACCCTGTGTACTTGCTTCCAGGAGGCGCTTATATAGATTTTCATCCGACAACAACCTTTCCATGTATTCTCTTGCGGCCCGTTTACACAAGCCGTCAGCCTTTTTATTCCTGCTCCGGTGCCACCATACAATGCCAGCCCCGCTTTGTTTTGCCCATTTAGATCACCTCCTTATATTTTTAACAGTTTGTGCTAAGCCGCTAACTTTTGGATTCCACTCCCCTTTTCTAAAAACCGCTACGCAGGACGGGAACGGAGCGCTGTTGGCCGCCCCGCCGAATTTTAACCGCCCCTGGACAAAGCGGATTTCCGCCGCCCGCATTACGTACCGGTGCCACCACAAGGTATCGGTGCGCGCCGGCAGCAAACAAACCACCACTGCCCCTTTTTGGGCCTCCAGGAACGCCTTTTCGACCCACCTAGCGATCTCTCGGCCATACGGGGGATTCATCCAACACGTTTCTGACGCCCAGGGTTGCCGCAGGCCGTTCTGCTCTGGAAAATAAAACCGCTGGCACTTCGCATTTCCGGCACGGGCGCAAACGTCTAAAGTAAAACCGAATTCTGCATCCAGACTCTTAAAAAATGGCCAGGGGGTTTCCCATTCGGGCGTTGCACTGGAAAATAACGCCTTATTTAACACACTAATCTACCTCCCTTACCGTTCCTTTTTCTACAGATCAATCAGAAAAAGAAACAGATGAACGGCGAAATAAGTTGCCGCAGCCGCCAATATGCCATAGGCAATGGCTTTTGCTCTGCGGGTATCTGGACCCTCTATCCATTCTTGTATCCGCGTAAAAAGCCTGTCCAGCGCCCTGGCCCGCTTGAAGATCTTCTTTGCCCGGGGTGTCAGGTGGCGGGTGGCGACCTCCAGATCGTCCCTGTCTTTGATGACGAAATATCCCCCGGCGTTCGGCTCCGTACTGCTACCCACGGGTAGGCCGCGCTTCACGACGAGTGCATAGATTATTTCTCTGACTTCCCGCTGGTTCATGTTCGCCAGGCAGGAAAGATTTTTTAAGGTGATGGGTTTTTGGCGGCCGGCCGGCAGGAAGTCATAAATGATCTGTTCGCGATCGCTCAAATTGTTCGGCATTTAATTCACCTCCTTTATGCTCCCATCCTCCACCCAGAACATCCTTATGCCGGGGAGACCGGGGTTCTGGGGCTCCACGTCCCCGACGGTGCAGAACATCATAGCCTGATCAAACTCCTCCATTTGATCAATCATTGCCCCGGTAAGCAGGTCCCGGTTGTCCTGGTCCAGCATGTCCACCTCATCTACGGCCAGGAATTTAAGCCCCGCCTGCTTTGCAATGGCTGTTTGGAAGGCTACCCCCACCCGATGTTGCTCACTTTTAGAGAGGAGCCTGATAGGTAGCAGGGACCCGTTTACCCCGATCATAGGAGTGAAGTCGCCGTTCCAGTTGAGTTGATAGCGACCTTCCGTAATTAGGGCAAGCGTGCCGTTTAACTGTCTTGTGAATTCCTCCAATTGTCCTCCGAAAAGATTTTTTCTGATTCCATCCGGGCCCAGAGTCTTAACCAGAGCATCCAGAATCTCAACTTCTTTTTGGAGTATTTTTAGATCGGCTTGAAGTTGGGCAGACTGTTTGCGCCCGTATTCGGCCAGGTCCAGCTTGCTTAGTATTTTTCTTCCTTCCGCTATTTTTTCTTCAATCGCTTCTTGTAATCCAGGGTTTATTTTGTTTGTTTTCGCCTCTTCGATTCTTGTCAACTCTTCTTTTACTTCGGCCAGCTCTTTTTTAGATCTCTCTACTGTCATATCTATGAGAGAGATCTCGTTTTCTGCCTTTGCTAATCCTGTTGTTAGCTCTTCCAGCTTCTCGAATTCTGTTATTATTTTTTCTCCATACTTGGTTAGATTTGTTCTTTCGTTTGCGATCTTTTTTATGTTTTTGTTCGTTGTATCGCATTCAGTATTAAGTTTCTTAGCCAGATTGTTAATTTCATTATTGGTCATTGAACAATTAATAAGTTCCGGGGCAAGTGGGCACTTTCCGTTAAACCCGTTCAGCGCCTCGACTATTGGTATCTTGACCGCTAGTTCGTTTTCCAGCTTAAGTATTTCCTGGTCGAAGGTGTAGGCCATATTCTTAACTTGTTCAGTCTGTTTTTTTAACTCATTCAGTCTATTGGTAATCATCTTTTTGTCTATGCCGGTTAACCTTGCTGATTTATTCTCTTTTTCATCAGTCAGGCGTTTAATTTCATCAGCCAAAGCGTTATACTTATCTTGGAGGTACGTTTTATTTTTTTGGGTGGCCTGGCTCTCTCCGAGTGCCTTGAGGAGTTTATCTTTTTCCCGTTCCAACTCCACAAGCTGCCGGGCCACTTTTTCTTTGTCCTCCAGCCCGATCCCATCGGGCAGGTTGGGAAGCTCCATTTCCGCCAGCGCCGCTTTGGTCCGCTCCAACTCCTTTTTGGTTTCCTTCCTCATTTCACGCGCCCGCTTATCCATGCCCTCTAAAATTCTGGGATTGCCGTCCATTTTCCCAGGCACAAGATCGACAGCGCGCTTAGCCACTTCTTCATTACCGGTCAGAGCGAGAACGGCTTTTTTAACCGCATCTGGAGAAAAAGAAATTCCGCACAGGCCGAACAGGAAGGCTTTCTGCTCGGCGGGGGACATATTAACGAAAGCTCCGGCGTTCAGCACTAATTGGATCAGTTTCTCGTCCGCCTCCAGGAAGTTGCAGATCGCCGCCTGACCCTCCAGCACACCCTGGAATTTCCCGGCAGTGAGGGAGTGCGGGGGAAGCTCCCGCACTATCCCGCCGAAACCCTCGAGGGCAAGCGCAACCTGGCAGGTCTTTTCGCCCTGGGCGATGAGGTCATTTGCGCCCCGTCCGGCCCGGTCAGTCCACATATTGCGCCCGGTCAGCGCCCACTCGATGGCAGCCAGGATGGATGACTTGCCTGAATTGTTATGTCCGACAAAGATGTTTAGCTTGTCCAGAGCGACGGCCGTGTCTTTGTGGTTGCGGAAATTCTGGATGAACAGTTTGTTGATTCTCATTTAAAGCAACCTCCTTCTGCTTCCATTTCTGTTCCCGCTGCTCACTGTGGGTAATGGGGGCGGCGCCTGATTTTTTACTGTGCTCAGCAAAATGTCGATCACTCTGCTCGCTTCCGCTTTGGTGAGATCCTTACTTGATTCTTTGCCGGTTTCATCCCTGTAGAGGGCCTTTAAATTGTCTTCGTCCAGGCCAATCTCTTTGGCCGTAGCGAAGATCATTTTGATCTGCGCCGGGGTGGCCGCCTGGCCATTAGGTGGCCTTTGAGGTTCCTCTTTTGGTTCTTTTGATAAAGATTTCAGTAGGGGCTCATCTGTGAAGGGGATATCGTCCCAGTTTATTTCGCCGGGAAATTCTTCCCTGGGGAAGTTTTGCTTATCGCCAGCGATGCCTTTGGGGGGCCATCCTTGCGCCAGGGGAGAAATTTTCGCGCTCTGTTCTTTTTGGGATTGGATCGGAATTTGCGGCTCTGCCTGCGTCCCCGCCTGCTTCCCCGCCTCCAACCACACGAGAAGCTTTTTGCTAATCTCCGGGGTAATCTTAAATACCTGGCCGTCGAAAATTGAGGTTCGATCTTTGGTGGCCTGGGCCAGGTGGTTCACGTCGATGTCCATGAAAACGGTAAACTCGTACTCCATCCCGTCCCGCTGGATCGGGTTCATGCCCACTTTCTTCACCACTTTTTTCCCGTTCTCTTCTGTTTGCATGTAGTCCATTTTGGATCTCATGGTGGCAATGATGTGGCACTTCGACTGCAACATCGCCTCCACCAACTCAAAGTGTCGTGGGGTCACTTGCCGCCAGGCTGTCCAGGAATTACCGCTTTTATCCGCTATGTGTCCGTGGATGTCCAATAGGCCCCCCTGCCCGGCCCAGGCGTGGGTGAGAGAGTCGACGATGATCGTGTCGTAACCCAGGCGCTCGGCATCCTTGATTGCTTCCGTATATCTTTCAGGAACAAAGGGTGGATCAATGACCGCCACGTCGTAATCCCCCAGGTGAGAGTAAAGTTCTCCACTGTGGTTCTCCGTGTCGATCATGGCCACCCGGCCGCCCAGACCGAAGGCAACGAGGAGAGCGCTGTAAGTTTTTCCGCTTCCGGCTGGTCCGGCAAGAGCAAGCCGGAGCTTAGCTTTTTTGCGCTCGGCTTTTTTAAATTGGATCATTTTTATCTACCTCCTGTGTTTTATCAAATTTGTTCAACCAGTCGATTATTTCTTTCCGCTCTATTGTTCCACCCTCTCTTGGCATGAGGGCTATAAATTCCCACTTGAACTGCTGATGAAATTCCATAGCTAGTTTTTTGTCGCCGGTCACATAATAGAGAATGTTAAGCGCCAGATCTGCAGGCCCACTACCACCATAGCCCCACTCAAACCCGGTTGGGCTGTGGTACACTATGGCGTGTGGCACGTTAGCAGTTGCTTTTCCGTTTATGCGCTGCAATTGGATCATTTTTAAGACCCCTTTCATTTAAATTTCTTTTATAACATTTTTAATCACCATAGGAGCCAGAATTTTAGTCAACCTGTCCAGGTAACTGTCCGCCTCTTCCCGGCACTCACCTATCACCTCCCGTTCTACTGTCTCAAGGCCAGCCTTCGTTCGCCGCGCCGTTACCTTCATCATGGGTTTTACTCTCCAGTCACATGCTCAGTATTTACGTAATCATCGGACAAAAAAATATCGTCCATCGAGAGATCCAACGCCCGGCAGATCTTCACAATTGAAGCGATTCTCCCAACGCATCTCCCTCTCTCGATATCCGATATATACTGCAAAGTAAGCCCACTTATCCCAGATACTTTCTGTAAGGTCAGGCCCCTCGATTTCCTTTTTTCCCTGACCACTTTACCAAATTCCTTCATAATTATATGCCTCCTTTGTTCGTGCATATTAAAAGATTACTAAAATACTGTACAAGTAGTCAAACCTCGTAATTAGCCATTTCCTTGAATTTTGTTCATGATAACGTTGAAAAGCTTCCATTAGCTAAGATTATCAGCGATGTTCGTAATTTTACAAGGATAACTGTCAATAATATAATTTAAGCTATATACGTAGGAGGTGAAAAAATGATTGGGGAAAACATTCGCCGCCTAAGAGAAGATGCTGGACTTAATCAGCGTGAGCTTGCCAAAAAATCAGGCGTTTCCCATTCTTATATCTCTGACGTGGAAAGGGGAACTGTAACGCCCAGCATAAAGTTTCTCGAAAAGATAGCAAAGGCGCTCGGCGTTCGGTCAACGGTTTTGTTAAATAAAAAAGAAGCTGAATGGGAGGTAGTAAGCGTCCCCATTCTGGGTTCCGTTCCAGCGGGATCTCCCTTTGCGGAAGAGGAACAAATTATCGGGTACATGCCTTTTCCAAAAGTTTTCATTGACGGACAAGTCTTTTGCTTAAAAATCAACGGGAATAGTATGCAGGACATGGGTATCGAAGACGGCGATTACATTCTGGTAAAGGCACAGAATGAAGCGCAGAACGGCCAAACGATCGTTGCCAGGATTCAAAACGAGATGACCATCAAGAGATTTTACAAGATCGATGGGAAGGTACGCTTGGAACCGGCCAATGTCAGGTTTCGGGCGATCGAGCCCAGTGAATTGGAAATCATCGGGATCGTGAAGAAAGTGATCAAAGATGTGCGGTAGGGCGGGGGCGCATTTTACTTATCACCAATTTACTTTTTGCGTGGTGGCAAAGAAAAATGATTAAAGCCGCCATTTATGCGCGTTACAGCAGCGACAACCAGCGGGAAGAGAGCATCACCGCGCAGGTGCGGGCCAGCGAGGAGTACGCGCGGCGGTACAATTATATCATAGTGAAAGTTTACACCGACGAAGCCCGCACCGCTACCACCGATGACCGACCAGGATTTCTTCGAATGATCGGAGATATAAGAAGCGGACTGATAAAAGTTGACGTGATTATTGTGCATAAACTAGATCGTTTTGCCCGCAACCGTTACGACAGCGCATTTTACAAGCGGGAGCTGCGCCTGGCCGGAGTGCGTGTGGAATCGGTATTGGAACACCTTGACGACAGCCCGGAATCCATCCTCATGGAATCAGTTATAGAAGGGATGGCGGAATATTACAGCCGAAACCTGGCGCGGGAGGTAATGAAGGGGATGAAGGAAACGGCGCTTCAAGGAAAACATACCGGGGGAAAGCCGCCGCTTGGTTATAACGTTGACAGCGAGGGAAGATATGTCATAAATGAAGCCGAGGCCGAGGCCGTAAGGATCATTTTCGATATGTACAGCCAGGGCTGCAGCTATAATGACATTTTGGCCGCCTTAAATCAGAGCGGATTTAAAACAAAATTGGGTAAACTCTTTGGGAAAAACAGCTTACATGAGATCCTCCGCAATAAAAAATACGCCGGCATATATACTTTTAACCAAAAAGCAGGCAAAAACCCCGACGGCCGGCGCAACAATCATCAATCTAAGAACCTTGAAGATATTATCGAGTTACTAGATACTATCCCCAAAATCGTTTCTCCTGAACTGTTTTTGAAGGTACAGACTAAAATGGATGAAAACAAGAGAAATAATGCAGGCGGTAGATACAAAGCCAAAGTGATTTATATATTATCAGGCGTGATCTGGTGTGGCGAATGTGGTTACCGCATGGCCGGCATGTCTTCCAGTTACTTGACAAGAATATCTAAAGAATACCGCAGGAGGTACTACTATAGCTGCAATTATTCAAGCCGTACCGGTAAATGTTCCAATAAGAAAATTTTAAAAGAAGTGATTGAAGAATACGTTATAGCTGAACTAGAAGCCAAACTCCTTAATGACCAAACTATTCCTAAAGTGGCCGTAAAAATCTACGAATATTACCAACAAAGCAAAAAAGAAAGCGCAGGAGAAGGCCGATATCTAGAACAGGAGATTGCCGTATTGGACAGGAAGATAAACAACCTTGTCCAGGCTTTAACTGAAGGAGGCGTCACTGTTAAGGTGCTGGTTAACCAGTTAAAAGACTTAGAAAACAAAAAATCTACCCTCGAAGAACGGTTCCAGGAATGGCGCATAAAACAAGAACAAAAAATAATAACCGAAGATGCCATTGCTACATACTTACATAACTGCCGTAGCTGGCTTAAAGAAAAGAACCCAACTGATTGGAAGCATCTGATAGATGAATTTGTGGAAAAGGTAGTCGTAAAAAAAGACACCGTTGAAATTGTTTTCAAGGTGTCTGTCGATTCAGGTGGTGGAGGCGGGCCGTACCTGATTAAATCGACAGCATATAAACTTGAACTGAAACGGTACTGCCTCAGTTAGATTTTACCGCGTTTTAGAAGACATGTCAACGGCTACATCAATTCATAAAAAAACAGGCAAAAAGAAAATACGCCAGAAAGCAACGTGATCCGCTTTCCAAAGTGATCCGGCCGGTGGTTTTCCCCCGGTCGCGGCGGCCGATCCCCGCCGGCCGGATCACCGGCGCAAAAGAAGTGCCGGTGGTTAACCCCGGTCCTTCTTTGTCTTCCGCTATGCCGATCATTT
>LDZT01000094.1_pt1 | contig 10051 bp, 7 predicted proteins | sample 615521 | NCBI WGS metagenome assembly LDZT01 (sample SAMN03408292, study PRJNA278302) | terrestrial metagenome | isolation source: oil reservoir sample SB1 | place: USA: Alaska, North Slope, Schrader Bluff formation | collected 2011-09 | reverse complement strand
AGTTCCGACGACCCAGATTCCGGTACAACCATGATGCAGCCAGTCACCCCCCAGAGCCTCTCCCGCCCGGAGAGCACCCGTGCCTCCGCCGAGCCGGCGCTCGCCGCGGTGATCCCGGCGTACAACGAAGGCCTTGTGATCGGATCGGTCGTCCTCCAGGCAAGGAAGCACGCCGACCGCGTCATCGTCGTCGACGACGGCTCATCGGACCGGACCGCTGAGACCGCCCGGCTCGCCGGTGCCGACGTCATCCAGTTCGAGGAGAACGGCGGCAAGGCGAAAATTGACTCAGTTGCTGACTCCCGGTTCTTGGATCTTGGAGAACGTAGCAGACATCGCAATATCGCATGGCAATTTGGAAGTGACTGAATATGTTCACCATCGACGAAACCCAAGCGCAGAAGCGTAACGATCAGAGTTCCTCTGTCTTACCATACTATTCGAGACGTGGTGGATCGGCCACCTGGATAACCATTCCATCTGCTTATTTCGAGGATGAGCGGCCCGTTACACCAGGTTCATCAAACCAGTCCAGGAGATAGGCATGACAGATATCCGCTTCCAGGAGTCACAGGTCGCCGCAGACGGAGAAATCTCCAATCTTTGTGGTGTCTGAACGACTTGATGAATAAGGGAATTATCGTTTGGCGGTAAATAAATGAAGATATCGATCATCGGTTGCGGGTATGTCGGCACGGTCACCGGCGTGTGTTTTGCTAACTTCGGCCACGACATCGTCTTTTACGATATTGACCAGAAGAAACTGGACTTCCTTGCCCGGGGGGAGTCACCGATCTATGAACCCTCTCTTGAGGACGTGATCCAGAAGAACCGCCAGCGCCTCGTCACGACCTCGGATCTCACCGCTGCCGTGCGCGATACGGATATCACATTCATCTGCGTCGGCACTCCATCCCGTGCCGACGGGTCGATAGACCTCACCTACATTCTCTCCGCAGGTGCCACGATTGGAAAGGCCCTGCGGGAGACCCCGGACTTCCATCCCATCATCGTCAAGAGCACCGTCTTCCCGGGAAGCACCGAGGGACCGATCCGGTCAGCGCTCGAAGAGGCATCAGGGAAGCAGGCGTTTGTGGACTTCGGCCTCGGCTCGAACCCGGAGTTCCTCCGGGAAGGAAACGCCGTCCACGACTTCTGCGTTCCCGACCGTATCGTGCTCGGTGCCGGGGACGCTCGGACGATGCGGGCGCTCGGGGACCTCTACACCTCCTTCACCTGCCCGAAGATCGAGACCTCGATCCGGACGGCGGAGATGATCAAGTACACGAGCAATGCCTTCCTTGCGACGAAGATCAGTTTCGCAAACGAGATCGGCAACCTTGCAAAGAAGCTCGGAATCGACGCGGAGGAGGTCTTTGCCGGAGTAGGGCTCGACAACCGGATCGGCCCGGCCTTCTTCCGGACCGGGATCGGGTTTGGTGGTTCGTGCTTCCCCAAGGACGTCCGGGCCCTGATCGCCGGGGCGGGGGATCACCACGAGGATCTCCAGATCCTCCATGCGGCGCTGCGTGTGAACGAGGACCAGCCCCTGAAACTGGTCAGGCTGCTCCAGGCGCATATCCCCGACCTGAAGGGCCGGCGGATTGGCATCCTTGGGCTTGCCTTCAAGCCCGACACCGATGACATCAGGGAGAGCCGGGCCATCCCGGTCATCCGGGCGCTGCTTGATGCCGGCGCTGTGGTCGTCGCCTACGACCCTCTTGCCATGGAAGGTTTCTCTAAGATTTTCCCGGAGATCGAATACGCACCCTCGGCGCAGGCTGTCCTCGCGGCCGACGCCGTCCTGATCACGACCGAGTGGGAGGAGTTCGAGCGCCTCAACTACAGCGGGACGACCGTCATCGACGGGCGACGGATCGCCGCGGCCTCTAAGACTGCCGATATTTATGAGGGGGTCTGCTGGTGACGGAGGTCAGGAAGGCCGTCATCCCGGCGGCAGGCCTCGGCACCCGGTTCCTCCCGGCGACGAAGTCGATGCCCAAGGAGATGCTCCCGCTCATCGACCGCCCGGTGATTCAGTACGTGGTAGAGGAGGCGATCGACTCGGGGATCGAGGACCTGATCATCGTCACCGGCCGGGGGAAGCGTGCGATCGAGGACTACTTCGACGACTCGCCGGAGCTTGAGATGCACCTGCGCGACCACGGGAAGCTTGAGACGCTCAAGATGGTGCAGGACGTTTCCTCCCTCGTCGACATCCACTACATCCGGCAGAAGGAGCCGAGGGGGCTTGGCGACGCCATCATGCGTGCCGAAAAGCATATCGGCGACGAGCCGTTCGCGGTGCTCCTCGGGGACGACATTATCAGGAACCACATTCCCTGCACGAAGCAGCTCATCGACCTTTACCGGGAGAAGCAGCGATCCGTCATTGCGGTCGAGGCGGTTCCCCGGGAGAAGATCAGCAGTTACGGTATCATCCGGGGGACGCGGGTAAGCCCGTCGCTCTACCGGATCGATGATATCGTCGAGAAGCCCCGGGTCGAAGAAGCCCCCTCGAACATCGGGGCGATCGGGCGGTACGTCTTCACCCCCCAGATCTTCGAGTGCCTGGAGCACACGACCCCGGGCGTCGGCGGCGAGGTCCAGCTCACCGACGGGATACAGATTCTCCTCCAGGCTCAGGAGATCTACGCCCATATGTTCCAGGGGAAGCGGTACGATACCGGGGACAAATGCGGGTATATCGAAGCGATCATCGGCTTCGCCCTTGAAAATCCAGAAACACGGGACTATGTATCCCGGCATCTCTACTCGGCCATGTCAAAGGCCGCCTGGAACGTTGCAGACCAGGACTCCCGAAACAGAGGCACTCCATGAAACTCGTCGTAATGATCCCATCCTACAACGAAGAAGAGATGATCGCGTCCGTCATCCGGGAGATTCCCCGGTCCATTCCGGGCGTCGACACCGTCGAAATCCTCGTCATCAACGACGGTTCGACCGACCGCACGGTCGAAGAAGCCCGGCGTGCCGGTGCCGATACGATCATCAGCTTCAAGAAGAACAAGGGCCTTGCTCCGGGCTTCCGGGCCGGCCTTGAGACCGCCCTCTCGATGGGCGCGGACATCATCGTCAACACCGACGCCGACGGCCAGTATGACGGCACCGAGATCCCGAAGCTGATCCGGCCCATCCTCGACAACAAGGCCGACTTCGTTCTCGGCTCCCGGACGAAGGGCACCATCGAGGAGATGCCCCTCCAGAAGACGATCGGCAACCGGATGGCGACCTGGGTCACCCGGCAGGTATCGGGGTTGCCGGTCTCGGATGGGCAGTCGGGGTTCCGGGCGTTCACCCGTGATGCGGCGATGCGGCTGAACGTGATGTCAGACTACACCTATGTGCAGGAGACGCTGATCCAGGCGGCGAACCTGGGGCTTGTGTATACCGAGGTGCCGATTCTTTTCCGGAAAAGGACGGGAGGATCGTCGAGGCTGATATCGAATATTTTCCGATATGCACAGCGGGCAGGTCTGACGATTGTGCGGACGTACCGGGATTATCACCCGCTGAGAACGTTTTTAACGCTTGGAACTGTTTTTCTGGTGCTGGGTGTTGTTGTTGGGCTACGACCACTTCTACATTATCTCACAACATGGACGCTAGCGTATTTTGGGTCGGCGATTTTGTCGCTTCTTCTAATTATGATCGGGTTCAATTTGATGAGTTTAGGTCTCATTGCTGATATGCTTAAATCACAGAAAGTAATTCAAGATGAGACATTATATCAGTTAAAAAAGATGAATAATGACGAGCATTAATACATCGGGACAAATTCAGGAGAAGACCATATGATTGAGACTATAATACTGTATCTGCTCTCATTTCTTCTTATATGGCAGTTTGGTGGCTATCAGTTATTGATGGCAACTGTCGCATCAGTGGCAAAGCCTAATGAGAAAATAACTTCCAGATTCCCATTTGTTTCAATAATTGTTGCTGCATATAACGAGGAAAAAGACATTCAAAATAGGATAAATAATTTGTTGGAATTAGATTACCCGAAGGAAAACTACGAAGTAATTGTTGTAGAATCAGGTTCTACCGACAGCACGTATAGTATTGTTAAAAAGATCATCGAATCCAGGAAAGACGAAAAATATCCGAATATCCTCTTATTAACTGAAGAAAAAAGAAATGGCAAAGGATCAGCGATAAACTTCGGGCAAAAAAATGCTCGGGGAGAGATCATCGTAAGCACCGATGCAAACACTGTATTTGAGAAAACCTTGTTAAAAAAAATTGTTCCACATTTTGAAGATAAAAGCGTGGGCGGGGTTAGTGGAAGGTACATTGTATCCGACTCAAACAATGATATAAGCTTCTCCGAATCATTTCGGTGGGAGTTAGAATCCCTAATGCGCTCAGGAGAATCGGTTTTTGGTTCCGTTTGTGCTTTACATGGAGAAATGGCCGCTTGGAGGAAAGGAACTGTTGAAGCGGATACTCGTATGATACTGGAAGACCTGGATATGGCGGTTCAACTTAAAAAGAAGGGGTATAAGATCGAATATGAACCTAAAGCAATATATTTTGAACCAGCAGCAGGGAATCATGGAGATTACCTTATTCAAAAAAAGAAAATAATTACAGGGAGAATCCAGTGTTTTTTACACCACATCGGCTATTTCCTGCTCCCGTTAGACATTTATCGGATACTTGTCTTTCCGTCAAGAAGAACTCTATCAATATTCTCACCGTTTTTATTCCTATTATACCCCTTATTATGGATAATTATCGCTAATCCGGTGACTATTGTAATCAATCTACTCGTGACCATGCTGTGCTTTGCGGGAATAATGTCTACTTTAATGCTGTTTAAACCAAAAAAAGTAGGAAAGACCCAGAAAACTATTGGGAAGAAAATCCACGTACTGAAATATCCATCCTCATTGATTAAAATTGCATCTCATGTAATTTTCATTGAATTCATTATACTGTTTGGGTGGAAGGATTACCTATCAGGAAACTATTCTGTCCTGTGGGAAAAGGCACAATCAACCAGGAATAAATCCACCAGAATCTAATTTAAATTGACTATAGAATTCTCTCGTCAGATGTATTCAACATGATAACACCATAGGAGTGACAGAATGAGAATACTTTTAATTCAATTTATCAGTACGGGTGGAATTCAAGTTTATACATCTCAATTAGCAAACGCACTTTCCAAAACAGATCATGAGGTTTTTGTCTTATTAGGCGACTACCTCTATGATGCATGTTACTATGACACCCAGAGGGTAAACTTAATTAAAATCAAGGCTGCCCCATCATATTTCTGGATGTTAAGGTGCTTAATAAACCCCAAATCACATCACAAGGTTGTACAGATCATTAACGAGATAAGACCCGATGTAATCCATTTAATGTATGATGACATTTTCACATGCCTAATAGCGTATCGTTTGCGAGCCCGATACACTATTGTGTACACAGACCATGACCCTGTACTTCATGAAGGTATACCATTAGCATCGCGACTCCATCATACAATTACAAAACTGATAACAAAGAGATTTGATTCGATAATTGTCCATGGTAGGCAGATGGAGAAAGTACTAATAAACGAAGGAGTGGCGCCGGATAAGGTTCATGTTCTTCCCCTTGGGGAATTCTCAATATATAATCGATGGAAAAACCCTACCACTACCGAAGAGAAATCGATCCTCTTTTTTGGGAAAATTCGGAAGTATAAAGGCATTGAATATTTAATTGAAGCCGAACCGAGCGTTACTGCAGCCATACCCGATGCTAAAATTGTAATTGCAGGGGAGGGAAATTTTGAGGAGTATATGCACCTCATAAAAAGTAAGGATAATTTTGAACTTAACATTCGGCACATTCCTGATGAAGAAGTTGCATTGTTTTTCCAAAAAGCAAGTGTTGTAGTCCTGCCTTATACTGGTGGATCACAATCAGGCGTTATACCGATTGCATACTCATTCGGGAAACCGGTGGTCGCCACAAATGTTGGAAGCGTAGCCGAAGTTGTAGAGGATGGAAAGACAGGATTCATTGTCCCACCCCGTGATTCAGTTGCATTAGCGAATGCAATAATTAAGATTGTCAACGATGATGATTTAAGGTACAAAATGAGTGAAAATGCATATCAAAAAGCTCAAACCGAACTGTCATGGGATAGTATAGCTAAAAAAACGGCTATCATTTATCAGAAGGCAAGAAAATGAAGATAGGAATAATAACCGACTTCGTTGATGGCAAATTAGGTGGCATCGGTACTTATACCTACAATTTAATTAAAAACTTGAACCGAATCGACAAAGAGAACCAGTATACCTTGATACACTATATGCGAGATGAAAATGAAATATACACCCATAACAACAATATCATAATCCCTCGTAGTCCTCATTACCGGGGTTCAGGAATCATCTGGCGGCATGTAAATTTACCCCGGCATCTAAAAACGTGCCGTGATTTAGACATCGTTCACGATCCCTATGAGATAGGCCCACTCTCATACAAGATGCCCTTTCGTAAGATAACTACAATCTGTGATTTAACGCCGGTTTTATTCCCACATACCTTCAATCTGGCTACGGTCATGCTACACAAAATCTTCCTTAAACGAACGCTTAATGACGTTAGCAAGATCGTTACTATATCCCATAGCACAAAAAGAGACTTAATCCACTATTTCAAAATTCCTGATGAGAAAATAACTGTAACTCATCTTGCAGCAAATGAAAACTTCCGGCCAATACCTGAAAGTGAAGTCGATGCCTTTAGGGATAAGTACAACATTTGCTATCCGTATATTTTATACGTAGGAACTCTAGAGCCCAGGAAGAATATCCCTAATTTGATAACTGCGTTCTCTTCGCTCAAAAAGGCCGGGTATCCTCATAAGCTAATTATAACAGGCAAACCGGGGTGGAAATATGAAAAGATTTTCGAAACAGTGAGATCTCTTAAACTCGAAAGTGAAGTCATATTTATGGGACGACTTTCCGATAAAGAGTTGCCTTACATCTATAATGGAGCTGAACTATTTGTATATCCCTCACTTTATGAGGGGTTCGGCTTACCCCCGTTAGAAGCCATGGCTTGTGGAACGCCAGTTATAACGTCAAACTCTTCTTCGTTGCCTGAAGTTGTTGGCGAAGCAGGAATTACAGTTGATCCATATAATGTAAATATGCTAGCGTCTGCGATGGGGAATGTTGTTAGGAACAAAGAGTTGCAAGATCAGATGATTAGACAGGGCAAAGATAGAGCAAAAATGTTTAGTTGGGAATCAACTGCAAGAAAAACCTTGAGCATTTATGAGACATATTCTTGAACAGCAACCTGGGAATACAATACCATAATAGAACTTTATTATAAATCAACCATGATCTTCTGTATCTCAGGACAACAAGACATACTATCTAACATTAAATAATTGCAAACTGAAGATTTATGAGAGTACTTTGAAGACAAAGTAGGGTGAAAACGTTGGTCTGCCTTAAGAGAGTATTAAATATCGATGGATGGAAGATTAGGCGACTACTTGTGGTTGTTGTAGTTCTTCAAATTGTAATGCTCGTTTTTGCATCCGTTGAATCAATTAACCCTTGGATACCATATATAAGACAGATATGCGGCTTTATTTATTTATCTTATGTCCCAGGGATTATAATTTTAAAGATTTTTAAAACAGAAATGCCACACCCCATGTTAACGCACCTTTATGCGATTGGATTCAGTGTTGCGTCAACCATGGGAATTGCTTATTTAGTAAATCAGTTATTCCCATTTTTGGGGATATTTAGACCAATTTCTCCAACCAATTTAATTATTACAATGAATGCATTCATCTCAGTCCTCTGCATCATTTGCTTTCTCCGCAATAAAGAGAGTATTTGCCATCCTCAAAATCACAAACCGATAGAGAACTTAAAAGTAAAGTTATTTCTCCTCCTTATGCCTCTAATAACAATTATTGGGGTGTACTTAGTCAACTACCGGAGTAACAATATAATATTAATGGTATTAATTATTGCAATATCATTCATACTACTTCTAGTATCATTTTCTAAGTACATCCCATACACGCTATATCCCTTAACTATTTGGACAATAGCGTTGTCTCTCATCTGGCACACGACGTTAATTTCTCCGTATCTACTTGTAAATGATGTGTTGGGCGAATATGTCGCGGCAGGATTAACAAGTAATCAAGGTTTGTGGATCACTAACGAGGCTGGTGCATACAACTCAGTCTTAAGTGTTGCATTATTACCATCTGTTTATAGCAACGTATGTAATTTGGATCTTGTATGGTACTTCAAGATCATTTCTCCGTTGTTGTATTCTTTTACTTCTGTTTGTGCGTACTTCATATTTTTACGTGTACTTAAGAAACCGAAGGCAGCTTTTTTAACTGCAGTCCTTTTCGTATCAATGTTGCCGTTTTTTGTTCAAATCCCATTAATATCAAAGCAATCAATATGTGAATTATTCTTAGGGCTATTTCTGTTAGCCTCGACAATTAAACAATCTGAATCTCCCCTGTTTAGGAAAACCTCAATAACCGTATTCGCATTATGCATAATTGTTTCCCACTATGGGACATCATATATCCTGCTTTTTGGATTACTCTTCCTTGCAGTAGTCAGATTTTTACTTGATCATGGGAATACAATGATAGATAAGATAGATCTTCGAAAAAGAAGAGTTAATAATTTGTCATATTGTAAAAATTTTGGCTTGAACCTCAATCTCAGCATATTTATTGTTGTACTATTTATAGTTTTCACGATTGCATGGTACGTATTTTCCGTTAAACCTGTCATATTTAACGTGGTTGTGAACATTGGTGAAAGCATTGCCAATACAATTATGTTTGACTTTTTAAATACCGAAGGATCGAGAGGAATGTATATGATAACACGTGAAGAATCTTCCCTCGTACGTTTTATCACAAAAATTGTGTACCTTTTCACGCAGTTACTAATCTTTATTGGGGTATCATATACTATCCTAAGCAATCAAAGACAGAAATCTAATGTTGACTATGTAGTTTTATCATCGTATTTTTTGTTAGTACTTGTTGCCGCAATAGCTGTATCTGGTTTTGCTGTTATGGATCCTCGTAGGCTTTATCATTTATCTCTCTTCTTGCTAGCGCCGTTTTGTATTTTAGGGTGGATATACATCGGAATGAAAGCGAATGAAGCCTTTAAACTGTCCATGACTCGTCAAAAATTATTACAAATATTCTCATTAATATTAATCTCATTTTTACTTTTAAATACGGGGTTTATATCTGAGATTACTGCTGATAAACCAACTTCATTTGCATTAAGTCAAGAGACCATCCTAAATAATAATGATTTGCAGAATAAAGCTTTCCTTTATGGCAGTATTATTTCAGAATATGACATTAATGGTGGGAAATGGTTTTCTCAGCACAGAGACAATGCGGATATATATGTAGACGATTCAGTAACAAATCACCCATCATTGGTCGCTTATGGAAATGTTGAACAATGGAAAATAGAAATATTCGACAAAAATACAAAGAATATTGGGCAAAATTATGCGATGCTACAATACGTCAACATAGTTGAGGGGATCAGTTCTAGCTGGGACAATTCTCTTCAAAAGAGGGAATCATATTCGTTTGGCGAAGTAAGTAACTTGTTTTATAAAACAAATAAATTATACTCCAACTGGGGCTGTGACATTATGCTTGGTGGTGCTTCAAACGTTGAACCGTAACTCCACAACCCTCCCTCCGACAAAGCCATACATCAGCACCCAAAGTGTGATTCACACTCATCGGCGTCAGGTTAATTTCGAAAACCGGCTTCCCCTGTCAATGGCGGTGTAAAATTCCTCACTTTCGGCGGGATAAAATTCCCCACCCGATAACCTTCTTGCACCCTACATTCCTGTCAATTCATAACGAGCCATATTCCCTGGATTCCCGGTAACCCATAACGAGCCTGATCAATCCGCAATGTTCTTCTCCTCTAAATCCTAATCGCTCTTCAAAATCAAAGCGATAGGTTCATTC
>LDZT01014063.1_pt1 | contig 10060 bp, 11 predicted proteins | sample 615521 | NCBI WGS metagenome assembly LDZT01 (sample SAMN03408292, study PRJNA278302) | terrestrial metagenome | isolation source: oil reservoir sample SB1 | place: USA: Alaska, North Slope, Schrader Bluff formation | collected 2011-09 | reverse complement strand
CAAGACTATCATTATCTCCGTCATCCTCTCGACCATCGCCTACAACTTCCTGAAGCGCTATCCGGCCCTTGTCAAGGACGAACCCGTGGCGGACCTCGCGAACGAGCGGTTCCGTTTCGGCAACATAGAGTGGAAGTTCTGGACCAACCGCAGGGTGGTACTTGGTGCCCTGGCCCTGGCCTGCCTCAACATCGGGGCCAACATCAGCTTCGGCAAGATAACCGGCAGCATCGCCGGTGTTGACACCAACATCGACCACCTGGCCATCTACTCGAGCCTTGCCGACATAGGTTCCACCGTGGAGGCCATCATATCCGGTACCGCCACGGCACCCCGGCCTCTCCTTTCCTCGGTCCTGATGATGGGCATCATGGCGGCCATCCTCCTTTTCAAACTGCTTCCCACGATAGGAAGGTTCGTCCACCGCTCGTCAATCGCGGGCTTTTTGTTCATACTTGGCACCTTCGTGACCTTTGCTACGAACATCCAGGGCGCTCTTGCCATGGCCCCGGAGTTCGCAGGTCCCTTCGGCTTTTCTCCATGGGGCATGGTCATAGGCAGCACGGTGCTTGTCTCGGCCAGGTGGAACCCCTTCTACGGCCTGGTGGCGGGACTGGCCATAAAGGTGGTGTTCGGGCTGTGAGCAACGGTTTCTACGAGCTGAAGGTCGCAGGTCTTACAAGGGAACTGCCCAAGGTCAAGGTTTCAGAAAACCTTGTCATAGCATCCTTCGTGATGCTGGGCGACACCGAGCTGGTGGAGAAAACAGCCGAGGAGCTGGCCTCAAGGCTGCCTGCCGACAGGATCGATATGCTGGTCTGTCTTGAGGCCAAGGGGATACCCCTGACCCACTCGATCGCCCGGCGGCTTGGCGTCAACTACGTGACGGTCCGCAAATCAGTGAAAAGTTACATGGAGGATCCTTTGGTGGAGGAGGTCAGCTCCATCACGACCCAGGGCAAGCAGATACTTGTCCTGGATGGGGTCGACCGCAAGAAGATAGAAGGGAAAAGGGTGTGCGTGGTGGACGACGTTGTCTCCACCGGAGGGTCCCTCAGGGCGGTCCAGAGCCTTCTCGAGAAGGCGGGGGCCGATGTAGTGTGCAAGGCCGCTGTCCTCCTCGAAGAGGGGGGCTACGACGGGAGCGACCTGGTCTACCTTGAGCGCCTTCCGGTCTTCCCCTTGTGATCATACGGCAAGAGAGGGTCTCCCAGGCCGGGGGTTTCCAGTGCGAAAGATCATAGTTGTGAACGACCTCATGCAGCAGGGATATACCTATGAACTGACCGAGCCGGAGGGGGAGAACTTCCACCCCGGTTTCCGGCCCGACCTGACACCCCCGCAGATGCTGGAACTGGGGGTCTTCGGCGGCAAGTACATGACCGACTGCCGCGGCGAGTTCCCGGCGTCCTGGTTCGAGAAGGCCCAGCTATGCCACGAGCGCCACGACCCTGCGCTGAACCTCTTCGGAGTGAACGCCTCAAAACCGCTTTCATACTGGGTTGAGAAGGGGTGGATCTACCACGAGGACCCCAGGGGTTGGTTCCAGTGGTACTGCCGCTACTTCAGGGGGCGTAGGTGCGCTGACGACCTCAGACAGATATCCCGCTGGAAGGCAATGACCAGGCACATTGCCCAGATCAGGAAGAACTGCTTCCCCGGTGACCTGCACTGTCGGAGCAGGCAGCGACAGGCCCTCCTTCACTGGGCTTACGACAGCAGAAAGTTCTAGGCTGCAGGATATCAGTCGGGTTTATTAATGCTTTCTTGATCCCTTATCGTCACCAGGATATCCGTTATCCTGTCCCCGCCGGTGATGTTAAGGTCCATGGGGCAGGCCGAAACGGCGCATACCAGGTCTCGACACCGTAATCTACAAGGCACGGGCGTACCCCCCGGGGATCAGGATCTCCTTCTTTTCGTTCTTGCGCTCATGCATATCATTCCTCTCCTGTACATGCAAATGGTTTTTGAGTCAACGGGAGCTACATCAATAACATCAGGGCCAGTCCGACGGCAATGACGGCAGCGATATAGAAACGCAGAAGGCCGCAGTTCATCGACTGCAATATGCTGAAGACCGGCGCTGAGAGTCGGCTGCCCTTCGGAATGAGGGTGTCGATGTCGGGGATATCGTGCTTTCCCGATTCGAACCATTTCCTCAATATCCAGAATAACGATATTCCCAGGGCAAAGGTCGCCGCTGTAGTGAGGATGTCCTTCGTGCCGAAGATCGTGCTGCTCTCCAGGCCCCCAAGGTCCGCGAAGAACCACGGAAATATGCCCAGGGTCAGCGTTGCGGCGGCTGGAAGCGCCATTCCCGCGTTCCTCAGGAGGTCTTTTCTGCCTCGGGGCATATGTACCCTGTCGGGGCGAAGCTCCGGGTTGCGTTCCCTGATAAAGGCGAAGTAACCTACCTTGCAGAAGGATATCACCGTTCCCACTCCTGCCGCCTGCAGGGCCCAGTACCATAACGGGTTTGGGATCTCGTAGAGGGCCGCTTTTACCATGGCCTTGCTGGCATATCCGCTCAAGCCGGGACATCCCGAGATGGCGAGGGCGCCGGTAATGAAGAGACCGAAGGTCAGCGGGAGATCCCTGGCCGCCCCTCCCAGTCTCCCCAGGTCCCTTGTCCCGTAGACCTTTTCCAGGGTCCCAATTGAGAGGAAGAGCAGGCCCTTGAAGAGGGCGTGGGCCACGGCGTGGAAAAATCCCGCGGCTATCCCCAGGGCGGTACCTGCACCCAGGGCGGTCACAATGTACCCCAGCTGGCTTACCGTGTGGTAGGCGAGGAGTCTCTTCGCGTCGTGCTGTAGCAGAGCCTGACCGACACCGTAAAGGGCCATGACGGATCCAAGGAGCGGGAGGACAGTCCCGGTGTCGGGCGATACCAGCCTTGCGATGCCGAAGACCCCTATCTTGACAGCAAAGCCGGAAAGAAGGGCGCTTGCAGGTGTAGGGGCTCTGCTGTGGACCTGGGGTAGCCAGAAGTGGAGCACCGGGAAGGCTGCCTTGACGCCGAGACCGGTCAGGAAGAGCCATAGAATGTCACCCGGGACCGGGCCTATCGCAGTGGCCCCCGTCCGGGCACCCAGGATAGCAGCCCCCGTGAGTAAAAATCCCGCTCCGAAGAGCTGGGAGAAGATATAAAGCCGTGCGGCTTTCGGGTCCTGGAGGAGGATGATGAAAAAGAGGGCCAGCGAGGATAGTTCAACGGAGATAGTGAACATGAACCAGCTTCCAGAGATGACTCCCAGGCAGGAGAAGAGGCAGAAAAGCCAGGGCGCCCCGTAGAAGACGGCTCTCCTCGCGGTGGTTCTCTCTTCGCAGTAGCCCGGGCTGTAGATCGAGACCGCTACTGTCATGAAGACCACCAGTGCGGACATTACCAGGGAGAACGTATCGATCCTGAACAGTTCATTAGCTGTATCGAACATCATTTCATGCCTCTTTCCAGGAGTCTGTCGGGCATAGGGTAGATCAGTTAGAACGAATAGAGACAATGAATCCGTGAAGAGAGCGATGTGATGGACCCTGTCGGCGATGTTCAGGACAGTGGACAGAAAGACTCCCTATATTCTTCCGCTCTCCATGGACGACTGGCTTCCAAAGGATCACCCGGCCCGGTTACGCCACACGGACCCTTTCGAGCCTGCGGATCGAGGCGGCCACCTACGATCCCGTGGCTCTAATGAAGCACCGCCTCAAGACTCCCGAGGGGCGAAAGCTCTATGATCGGCTCAAGGCGACCATAGAACCCGCCTTCGGGGTCAACAAGCAGGTGATGGGCTTCCGTCGGTTCCCGCTCCGTGGTCTTCGGGCTGCCAAAGACGAATGAAGCCTGGTCTCCTCCCCCTTCAACCTGAAGCGGATGCACCGATTGTACGTTTCGGCGTGAACGACGAAGGGGGAAGCCCCTTTCGTCCGTTCTTTTGATACAAAAATGGGTCTGTCTTGCGACCTCAAAACGGCACGTCAGTCCGACAGACCCCTAGAGGGTCAGCATGAGAAGGACCAGGAAGACCAGGGCCACGAAAACGAAGGTGTTGAGCCGACCGGGGTGACAGCATCCTGAAACCCTGTTGAAAGCATATAAAGGGCCTTCATCCATAGACAGGCAGATCTTTATGTCGGGGAGTCCCTGCTCCGGGATCCCCTTGAGCCTGAGCCTCGCGAGCAGGATAATCAAGCCTGCAGCGGCGCTGGCAATGAACGCTTCCAGCTTGTCTGATGCCGGGGTAAAGCCTGTGTCGACCCGGAAGGCATGCAGGATAGAGGGGAAGAAGGAATCGGCCGCAATTACCAGCAGGAGGATCGTTACGGAAAGCACAGCGAAGATGATATTCCCCCCTTCCTCATGTTTGGGGGTCCCGTTCTTGCTATTGTCCCTGAAGAAAAGTGGTGCAGTGATATTAAGAAGGTACCCGGCCGCCATCATCCCGGCGGCTGTAAGCATGAAAGGCTGCCACCAGGGTGCTGTATGGCCCAGGGAGGATATGACCGAGTTCTTGAGAAGATACGATGCAGTTCCCGGAAGACCCGCGGCAAAAAACGCCCCGGCTGTCAGGGCGGCGACGGCAGCAAAATGTAGTCTTCCGCTCCCCCGCAGGGCGAAAATGTCCCTGGTCCCGAAAGTTTTCTCGACGATCCCGGCAGATATGAAGAGGTTTCCCTTGATCATGGCATGGGAAAAGGCGTAGGCAGCGGCGATCTCCCCTGACCCCGCACCGACCGCTGCGGTCATGAAGCCCAGGTGGCTCATTGTGGAGTATGCCAGTACCCTCTTTATGTCCCTCGGGAAAACCGCCATGAACGCTCCAAAGAAGGCCATGACGGTCCCGATAAGAACGAGGGGGGCGAAGGGCTCCGGGAAGGCCCTTATCAGTCCAAGGATGCCTGTTTTGACAGCGAAACCTGAGAGCAGGGCGCTGGCAGGAGAAGGGGCCTTGCCGTGTGCCTCGGGAAGCCAGAAGTGAAGCAAGGGGAATGCAGCCTTGATCCCGAAGCCTGCCATGAAGAAAACCCTCCAGGGCTCAGGAACAGGGCCGATGGCAAGCGAACCGGTATGTGCATAGACCCCTGCAGTTCCCACAAGGATAAGGCCGGCGGCAGCAAGTTGCGAGAGAAGGTATACCAGGGCCGCCCTGGGTTCCTTCATCGAGATCATGCTCCAGAGGGACAAGGTCAAAATCTCCAGGAAAAACACGAAAAGCAGCCAGTTCCCCGAGGAAAGTATCCCTATCGACCCCGCCGAGGCCGCAGCCACGAGGACCCTGAAGCGCACTCTTTCCCCCGGGGCTTTAAAATACCATTCACCGGAAATAACAGCGGATATATAAAGTACCAGCCCTGCCGCAAGGAAAGGAGCGTTTATGCCGTCAAACAGGTTGGAAAGGCTCATCTTCCTGTCACCAGCCCCACGTAAGCCCCCACATCAACTGCTGTTCGACCTATGGAAGAAAAATATTCCCGGGAGAACGGGGAGAATGCCATTATTCCCAGCGCCAGGCAAAACATCGCAAAACTTCCGACAATGGTCAGGGAAACGATTTTGCTGCGGACCTTTCGGGGGGAGGACTTGAAAGGGTCTTCCTGATCTGATTCCCCCGGGGAGACGAAGGCAGAAAGGACCCTCAGGTAGTAGGCAGCGGAAATGACCGTACCGGCTGCTATAACGAGGGCAGGGATGACGGTCCCCGCTCCGGCAGAGGAGAGGATAATGAACCACTTGCTCATGAAACCGTTAAGAGGGGGAATGCCGACTATGGCGGCCGACAGAACCGTGAAGCCCAACACCCAGAACGGCTTTTCTTTCCATAACCCCGTAAGTTTGCAGATCTCCCTGGTCCCCTTTTCATCGGAAACGTTGCCGGCGGCAATGAACAGCCCCATCTTCATAAGCATGTGATTGAAAGAATGAAATACCGCGGCCGCCGCCCCGGCTGCGCTGGCGCAGCCCACCCCTATAAGGATGTACCCTATCTGAGCAACCGTGGAGTAGGCCAGCAGTCTCTTGATATCGTCCTGTCTAAGCGCCATCAGATGCCCCCCCAGGGCGGAAAGGGAGCCGATAACAGTGATGGCAAGGAACACAGTCCCGTTCGTTTCCAGGAAGAAGAGGAAACAGACCCGCATAAGGGCATAGATAGAGACCTTGACCAGAACTCCCGAAAGGAGGGCGCTGACAGCGGTCTGGGCAGAGGAATGGGCGTCGGGCAGCCAGAAGTGGACAGGAAAGGCACCGGTCTTGATAGTAAGGCCAAGCACCAGGCATGCCGAGATGGCCGTCAGGGTCTCCCTGGGGACGGAGACAAGGGCTTCCGAAAGAAGTGCCATGTTGAGGATCCCCGTGGCCATGAAGGTGAAAGCTGTCCCCAGGAGGATGAAAAGGGCCCCGATGGTCCCGAGGACAAGGTACTTGAGCCCAGCCTCGAGGGCCTGCCACGACATGGAGAAGGCCACCAGAAGGTATGCGGCCACCGAGAATATCTCGTAGAAGACGAAGAGGTTGAAAAGGTCCCCTGTAAGCAGTATCCCGTTCATGGATCCCAGCAGCAGAAAGAAGATGGCGTAAAACCTCCATGGCCCTCCCCCGAACTTCTCCAGGGCGCAGGCCAATGCAGCTCCGCTCCCTATCCCGGTGATCAGGAGGAATGCAGAGGAGAGCCTGTCCGCCACGAGAACTATACCTATTTCCGGGGCCCACCCTCCCAGCAGCGAGACCTCCGGTGAGAACCAGCCTGCATATGCGGCAGCCATTGAGGCCGACAGGGATATCAGCCCCATTATGCCTATCAGGGATACGGGGAGTGTCTTCCTTGCAAGGTGGAAAACGGGTATGAGAAATGCCGCAACAAGGGGGACCACAATGGCAAGGACCAGGGTCATCCGCGCAGCCCCCTGATCCTGTCAAGATCAACGCTCCTGTAGTGCCTTTGCAGTTTGATTATGAAGGCCAGGGCAAGGGCGATATCGCTGGCCCCGATGACTATGGCCGTCAACGTGAAGGCGTGCGGAAGAGGATTGACAGCCGGGCCCATAAAGGGTTCGATCGGCGGTACCCCTCCCGGGATGTAGCCTGAAGATACAATGATGAGGAGAATGGCCGACTCCATTAGCGCAAGGCCCAGAACGGTCTTGAAGAGATTCCTCCTTGCCATGATGGTGTAGAGTCCGATGCAGAAAATGATGACCGATGTGACATAGCTAAGGGTGATCATCGGATCGGACCCCCTTCACGATAGTCGTTGGTCGTATCGAGCATCTTGATCATGCTGTAGAAGATGGCGGAGAGCCCGGCGCCTACCTTCATCCCCACGGCAATGTTGAGCAGGGGTATGGTCCCGGCGCTCAGAAGAGATCCCTCCCTGCCCGCTGGGAACCCTGCGGAGAGGTTGGAGAGAAATCCCGTCCCGGCGGCAAGCCCCACCAGGCCTATGCCGCAGAATAGCAGGGCCCCGCCGGACTCGAGGCTCTCCTTGGTCTTGGGCGGGAAATAGGACGACTCGAAACTCGAACCGAAAACAACGCAGAGAAGGACCGTTACCGTGGCGAAGATGGTACCTCCCTGGAAGCCACCTCCGGGGGAAATATGGCCGAACAATATGATCACCGTGGCGTACATGATCAGAAAGGGTGCCATGATGCCTATCCCACGTTTCGCGATGAATGATAGACCGCTGGACGACCGGTGGAACTTTCTCCGGGAAAAGAGCATGGAAATGCCGCATACGGCAGTGAATATGACGGTGGACTCTCCGAGGGTGTCGAAGGCCCTGTAGTCGAAGAGGATCGCCCCGACGACGTTGCGGGCACCTGTCTCCCGGGACGCCCTTTCCAGGTAGTGAGCGGCGGGTCCGGTGACGCTCTCCTTCGGGGGCATTGCGGCTATACCCCTGAAAAGCATTACCCCCAGGAAGGCGCATAGGAAAAGGGCGGTGATCCTGAACAGGAAGGGCCTGATGTTCATTCTTCCTTCTCCTCCTCTTTGTCGTAGCACGGTGGTCTTTCAGTCTGCGAGAAAGCGACCAGGAACAGGGCAGTGACGATCCCCGAGTTGATGACGGCCTGGGTCAGCGCCACATCGGGGGCCTGCAGGATGGCAAAGGCGGTTGCCAGAAGGATGCCGAAGACCGAAAGGGTGATCACGGCGCTCAGTATGTCCCCGATAGCGGATATGACCAGGGCCGTGGCTATCAGGAACAGGTAGAGAAAGACCATGAAAGCGAGGCTCATTTTTTTGCCTCCTCATCCGCAACGGGTCCGTATTCATCGACGAAGATCACCTCAGGTCTCATCCCGTGGCGGTAACAGGCTCTCGATAAGGCGTGGGAGGCTATTGGATTGGTCGCCATAAGGAATCCGGCTATGAGGAACAGCTTGGCTGCTATCTGCCACGAAGGGGCGTAGAGGGCGGCCCCGAGAAGTATCAGGGTCGCGCCTCCGGTGAGGGCCTTGGTGCCGGAGTGGATCCTGGTGTAGACGTCCGGGAACCTTATTATCCCGATCACAGAGGCGAAGGAGAAGAAGGCTCCGCCTGCCATCAGGAGGAAGGCCAGCGCCTCTCTCAGGACGGGGCTCATAGGTGGAGCTCCCCGTGCTCAAAGAATTTTGCCATTATCAACACGTCTGCGAAGGCAAGCACCGCAAAGGCTATGGCTATGTCAAGAAAGAGCGGGTTTTCGAAGACAAGTCCCAGCAGGGCAAGGGTCGTCGTCAGGATAATGGACATGGCGTCGGCGGCGACTATCCTGTCGGGAACAGTAGGACCTGCTATCACCCGCCAGAAGCCCAGGGCGGCCGATATCATCAGTGCCCAGATGATAATGACGATCATTCCAGGACCCTCCCGAGCCTTCCTTCCAGCAGGGCTACATCTTCACGCACCCCCTGGGCGTCCAGGGAGTCGAGGTCCAGGGAGTGGATATAGATCTGGTGGTGAGATGTATCAATGTCTACAGTTAGTGTCCCCGGCGTCAGGGTAATGTAGTTGGAGAGGAACACCAGGGCGGTCTTGTTCTTCAGGTGGGAATCGACCCTTACGATACCGGGCCTGATGGATATCCGCGGCCTGATTGCGATAAGGGCGACCTCTGCCGATGCCTTGAGGATGTCGTAGAAGAACCTGGGCAGCATCTTAAAAGCTTCCAGGGGCTTGATGTTCAGGGGGTGGGCGGTATGGCCCCCCACCCGCCTTATCCCAAGAAGAAGGGGTCTCCATGTTAAACGGACTATCAGGACCGAAACGAGCAGGCCCGCCACGACTGAGACAGGTTCAAGTGATCCAGTGAGCATGATCCACAGGATGACCAGTGCGACAAGGAGGATAAGACGGTTCTTCCTGGAGGGGTCCAAGGCGGATCAAGCCCCCTTTCCTCGGGTGCAGGCTTATGGGACGGCGATAGTAAGAATTATATTGGAAAAGATCCTTCTTGCCTAATAAATGTATGCAGCAGCCTGTTCTCGCAGATATTCTCTCGAAGGGTCGTATCGAGGCCCTGACCGACGGCATCTTCGCCGTGGCCATGACCATCCTTGTCCTGGACATAAGGGCCCCCTCATATTCCGTGAGGCTTGACAGGAAGGCCTTCGATGCCTTTGTGGGGAGTCTTGGAGACCCTCTCATGAACTACCTCATCAGTTTCCTTCTCCTGTCGCTTTTCTGGATCTGGCATCACAGGCAGAGCAGCCAGATAAGAAGGACCGACCCGGTCCACCTGGCGATCAACCTCCTTTTCCTTGCGGCCGTATGCCTGGTCCCCTTCTCGACATCGACCTTGAGCAGGTTCATGGATATTATGGAGGCAGACCTGATATTCCACCTGAACATCTTTGTGCTTGGGTCCCTGATGATGGCCAACTGGTGGTACGCCACATCAGGCAACAGGCTGGTCGACAGCGACATCGACCCCGAGAGGGTCAGGGCTGGGAAGCGGAGGAGCATGGTCTCCCCGGGACTGGCTCTTTTGGGTATGGTGGCCTCCTTTTTCATAATGGGGAACAGCACGATGATATATATTCTGACTCCCTTCCTTACCTGGATGGCCAGCAAGGATCTCTT
>LDZT01010497.1_pt1 | contig 10082 bp, 10 predicted proteins | sample 615521 | NCBI WGS metagenome assembly LDZT01 (sample SAMN03408292, study PRJNA278302) | terrestrial metagenome | isolation source: oil reservoir sample SB1 | place: USA: Alaska, North Slope, Schrader Bluff formation | collected 2011-09 | reverse complement strand
CGAGAAGGTGAAGAGAGCGATTGGCATTGATTTATACAAGACAGAGGATGATTAGATGAGCAATGTAGGCAGAATCTACAGGGTCGCCGGACCGGTGGTGACCGCTATTGGCATCTCTCCCAGGATGTACGACGTGGTGCAGGTGGGTGATGAGAAGCTCATGGGCGAGGTCATCAAGATCATGGGTGACTATAGCATCATCCAGGTTTATGAGGACACCACCGGTGTAAGACCCGGAGAGCCGGTGGAGAACACCGGCCAACCATTGGTGGCCGAACTTGGACCGGGCTTGCTGTCTTCCGTCTATGACGGAATCCAGAGGCCCCTTCCCGTTCTGAGGGAGCGTATGGGAGATTATATCTTCCGCGGTGTCAGCGCCCCGGGGCTGGACAGAAAGAAAAAATGGGAATTCACACCGACCGTAAAGAAAGGCGATAAGGTATCGTCCGGTCAGGTGATAGGTACTGTGCCTGAGGGCACCATGGAGCACCGTGTTATGGTGCCCCACGGCGTCGAGGGCATTGTGGACGATATCAAGAAAGGGAGTTTCACCGTTGAGGAGACGGTAGCCATAATCGGCGGAAAAGAGGTCAGCATGATGCAGCGCTGGCCTGTGCGCGTACCCCGCCCTATACGTGAGAAGTACCTCCCTGACATACCGCTTATTACCGGGCAGCGAATATTGGATTCGATGTTCCCGGTCGCAAAGGGCGGTACGGCAGCCATTCCAGGCGGCTTCGGTACGGGAAAAACCGTAACGCAGCAGCAGCTGGCAAAATGGTCTGATGCGGAGATCGTTGTCTACATCGGCTGCGGTGAGCGCGGCAACGAGATGACAGAGGTTCTAACAGAGTTCCCCGCGCTGGAGGATCCTAAGACAGGCAATCCGCTGATGAATCGTACCGTTCTGATAGCCAACACTTCCAACATGCCGGTGGCGGCCAGAGAGGCTTCAGTGTACACAGGCATGACCATAGCCGAATACTACCGTGACATGGGATACAACGTTTCTCTCATGGCCGACTCTACCTCTCGGTGGGCAGAAGCTATGCGTGAGATCTCCTCACGTCTTGAGGAAATGCCGGGTGAGGAAGGTTATCCTGCATACCTTGCCGGAAGGCTCTCTGAATTCTATGAACGTGCCGGCAGAGGCAGAACATTCTCCGATGCGGAGGGATCCATATCTGTCGTAGGCGCTGTATCGCCGCCAGGCGGTGACCTTTCTGAGCCGGTCACGCAGAACACCCTGCGCATCGTGCGCGTGTTCTGGGCCTTAGACACCAAGCTGAGGGAGAGAAGGCACTTCCCAGCCATTAACTGGTTAACTTCATATTCCCTCTACGAAAAACAGCTAAAGGACTGGTTCTCGAATAATGTAGCCGAAGACTTCCCCGCACTACGAGAGTGGGCATTGCAAGTGCTGCAGAAGGAATCCGAGTTGCAGGAGATCGTGCAGTTGGTTGGTTCAGATGCCCTTCCCGATGAGCAGAAGATCACCATGGAGGTGGCCAAGATGCTGCGGGAGATTTTCTTACAGCAGAACGCTTTCCACCCAGTAGACACCTTCTGTCCTATGAGCAGACAGTATGAGATGTTGAAGTTAATACGCAAATACTCGGACCTGGCCAATAAGGCCCTTGAGGCCGGGGCACAGATAACAGACATAATATCCGTACCCTCCAAACAGAGGTTCAATGTGGCCAAATACGAGGAGAACGTCGACGAGGAGCTCGCCGCTGTGTCAAAGGACATGGAGAAAGAGCTTTCAGCACTGGGGGCATAAAAATGGCCAGCACAATTTCCAAAGAGTACAAAACGATCAAAGAGATAGCCGGACCGTTGGTCTTTGTGGAGAAGACCGGGCCTGTAGCCTATCAGGAGCTGGCCACCGTAAAGCTGGCCGACGGCTCTATCAAGAGAGGGCAGGTTCTAGACTCATCGGACAAGATGGTTGTGGTGCAGATCTTTGAGGGCACCGCAGGTATCGACAAGGAATCCGCTGTAAGGTTTCTTGGCGAGACGATGAAGATGCCCGTGGCCAGGGACATGGTAGGCAGGATTCTTTCCGGGAGCGGTGAGCCGCTGGACGGTGGGCCGCCCATCACACCCGATAAGCGTCTGGACATCACCGGCGCCGCAATCAACCCCTGGGCTCGTGACAATCCGCAAGATTTCATCCAGACAGGCATATCGACGATAGACGGAATGAACACCCTTGTCAGAGGACAGAAGCTGCCTATCTTCTCAGCCAGTGGTCTACCGCACAACGATATGGCCATGCAGATCGCACGTCAGGCCAAGGTCACCGGCGAGCATGAGGAGTTCGCTGTCGTCTTCGCTGCAATGGGCATCACCCATGAGGAGTCTCAGAACTTCATGCAGGAGTTCGAGCGCACAGGCGCTCTGAAGAAGGCTGTGGTCTTCCTGAACCTGGCCGATGATCCCGCCATCGAACGTATAGTCACACCCCGTCTCGCCCTGACGACGGCAGAGTACCTGGCCTTCGAACTGGATATGCAGGTCCTGGTTATATTGACTGATATTACCAATTATTGTGAAGCCCTTCGCCAGATAGGCGCCGCCCGTGAGGAGGTGCCAGGCCGTCGCGGCTATCCCGGTTACATGTACACAGACCTTGCGCAGCTCTACGAGCGTGCCGGCAGGATCAAAGGCAAGAAGGGAAGCATCACGCAGATTCCCATTCTCTCTATGCCAGGCGATGACATAACTCATCCCATACCCGATCTTTCGGGTTATATAACGGAAGGGCAGATTGTGATGTCCAGGGAGCTTCATCGCTCTGGTATATATCCGCCTGTGAACGTTTCTTCCTCGCTCAGCAGGCTGATGAACTCCGGTATCGGTAAGGGCAAGACACGCGAAGACCATAAAGCGGTCTCCGACCAGTGCTATGCCGCCTACGCCGAGGGTAAAGACCTGCGCGGTCTGGTGGCCATTGTAGGCAAGGAGTCCCTTTCGGAGAGAGACCGCAAGTTCTTGGAGTTTGCCGACGTCTTTGAGGACCGTATCGTGCGCCAGGCGCACGACGAGGACCGCGACATCATACAAACCCTTGACATATGCTGGGAGATACTCGCCGATCTGCCCGTCGATCAGCTGACGAGAATAGACCGCAAGTACATAGAGAAGTATCTGCCTAAGAAGGGATGAGCCGATGCCATCACAAGAGATCACTCCCACCCGCTCCGTCTTACTGGAGGTAAAGAAGAGGATCAAGCTGTCTGAGAGTGGATACAAGATCCTGAAGATGAAGAGGGACGGTCTCATCATCGAGTTCTTCGAGATTATGGAACAGGCTAGGGAAATGCGTGATCGTGTTGTGAAGGACTACGAGGACGCCATCACCAAGATCGACATCGCCCTCGCAGTGGATGGAGCACTCGCAGTCAAGTCCGCAGCCTATGCGCTGAAATCGGATCCTCAGGTGAAAATCCGCAACAAGAGTATCATGGGTCTGATCGTTCCAAAAATAGAGGCAGAGGCAGTACACACGCCGCTGGTGGAGCGCGGTTACGGCGTGATATCCACCTCGATGTACATCGAGGATGCGGCAAGGGCTTTCGAAAAGCTCCTGGAGACTATGGTCGAGGCGGCAGAGGTGGAGACAACCATGAAGAAGCTTCTTGACGAGATCGAGAAGACCAAACGCCGCGTCAATGCGCTAGAGTTCAAGGTGATCCCGGAGATGAAGGAAGCGGAAGCCTTCATCGAGTTCCGCCTGGATGAGATGGAAAGAGAGGAGATTACTCGTCTCAAGCATCTTAAGAAGAAGGCTGAGGCCGGAGCTGAAGGATGATCGAAGAGCGGATGAGAAAGATTTGGGAAAATCCTAAGAAGAGGGCCCGGCTGTTCACCTTCATATGGACGGTGTCTCTATTCATGCTGGTCCTCGGTTTCCTCATAATCGCTTGGCTCCTCCTAGCATAAAACCCTTTCCAGTATATTGTTTTTCAAATCAAAGATATTTGTTTTTCCAGTGCAGCTGTCGCAGAGGATTAGGCATTTTATAAGGGGGCCTGTCGGTGATCGTATCTTTGCCGTCAGGGATTGCCCCTGTCAAGAAGTGTTCATTTGCTCCCAGAAAGGATGAGCACACGCATCGCTCAGGAGTGAAACATAGAGGCTTTGCTCGATGCCTTTACTAAGATCAGTCAAACAGTGATAGCGTTACGTAGTACTTTTAAATCCAGCCGTTAGCAGCCAGTCTTTAAACAATCTGTCGGTTGATAGAGAGTGGATGTTTTTATCAGATTTTGATAGGAGCTAACATAAGGGGTATAGTGCGCTCCATTTTGATTGGAACCATTATGAAATTATTATAGTGTAATAAATACATCATAGATTCGTGGTCCGCCCCCGCTATCGTCTGGAAATCCAAAGGACGCCTTCCGGTAAATTCAAGTATTACTTGGCCAAGGACGTCAGGGTAGGGCGCCGAAAGGGTAAGGTCAAAAAATATCTAGGTATGAAGAAACCGAGCAACCAGGTCCTTGGCGCAGCCCGATTAGAATATGCTTATGATCTGGAGACCCGGGCCATTGCTAAGAAAGCCGACCTCAGTATCAATGATTACAGGCCCAGACACCTGGACAGGGAACAACTCAGAGAACTAGAGGAAATGAGGTTCACTGAAGAAACGCTTCTTAAGTATATGACGAAGGAGGAGAAACGGCTCTTCCGGATAAACCTCGAGGCCCATTACATCCACGGTTCGTTGAGCATCGATGGTATAGAAGCGGATCTCGGAGAAGTGGAGAGGCTTTTACGATACAACGAGCGTGGCGGCATGCCTTACAACGTAGCGACGATCATCAATAATTTACGTCGTATGGATGACTTTCGCCGCAAAGAGAGGGGAGTTTTTTCGGTAGAGAACGTTCGTCGCATTCATTCACTGCTTTTCCGCGGAGCAGGGATGGAATCACCAGGTAAGTTCCGTCGTACAGATTCAGAGATGATAGTCGGCAAAGAATACAGGGTGAGCAGCTATCGTGACATCGAGAGCGACCTGCAGAAGGCCATCGACGGGTACTACAGTGGCCTGAAGGAAGAGTGGCACCCCTTCGAGCTCGCATGTCTTTTCCACCACAGCTTCCTGCGCATCGCACCCTTCACCGACGGCAACGGCTTAGTGGCGCGGGAGATCATGCAGCAGATGTGTATTGCTGAACGTTTCCCCAGATCGGTGATCAACGCCGATCAGAGAACGGACTACACAAACGCCCTGAGGAAGGCCGATCGAGGAGATATGTCCGGCTTTATGGAGGGAATGAAAGATATTGCGGTGCAGGCGCGTTTGGAAGAGATGAAGAAAAGTCTCGCTGAGTTGCTGTCTAAAGGAGGCAACGAGCCGCAGCGGAGCCTCGAAGACTTCAGCTGAGTTCATCCGGTTAAACACTATGGCATCCTATCGTTGCCAAAGATCCTTAACTTTTGTCGGTACCGGCAGCGCAGGCGAGCATCTTCCTTAGATCCGCTGCGGTTAATGCCTTGGGCAGGCCTCCTCCTTTTAGATTTTGGTCTTGTCCCATAATAATGCAGCTGTCAAGTATGCTTAATACGGCGGAAAGAGCCAGCACGATGGCGCCTCTCTAAGCAGAACGAAGGAATATTTAAGAGGATTCTCAGACCTCTAAGGGGAGGAATCGATGGAAGGGTGAACGTTATTTATTTTGTGGAGGATTTGACACCATGCGCTTCATCTGCGATGAGATGTTCGGCTCCCTCGCACGATGGTTGAGGATGATCGGTGAGGACACACTCTATCTGCGCGATGTGGACGATGATGAAATAATCCGCGTTGCCAGAGAGGAAGGTCGTTTTCTACTCACCAGGGACAAGGAACTCCATCGCCGCTATCCTTATTCGATGTACATAGACGAGAACGACCTTGACAGGCAGCTTGCCAAGGTCATAGAGGAGTTGGGCCTCCGTGTTGATCGTGAGAAGGGTCGCTGTACATTATGCAACGGCGAGCTGGACATAGTAGAGAGAGAAGAAGTAGCCGGCAGGGTGCCGAAGTATACTTACCTTAGCCATGATCATTTCTATCGCTGCCGCGAATGCGGAAAGATCTATTGGAAGGGCAGCCATTGGGAGCGGATACGGGACGGTTTGGAATCCGTTCAGGAGAACGGACGCTTCAGTTAAAGTCCATCATCGTTACCTTGCCGGTGCCGAGATGGACCATGGGCATGATTGCCGGTTGGGGGTTGAAGTTGTGCATTCTTTGGAACTCGGTCTGAGACTGCCATGTGGAGGCGTTTATTATCTTCACCCCTTTGTACTCAGAATGACCGACGCCGTGGACGTGGCCGGTCACAAATATATCAGGCACGGGGTCTATTACGAGGTAATCCTTCTTCTCAGGCGAAAGAGGCGTCTTCTTTCCGTATATGGGGGCTAGATGCCTTCTCTTGAGCATTTCTACCATCACATCAAGCGGCTGATCGTAACTGAGGCTCTGCACCGATGAGACCCAATCGTCTATGCTCCGGCCGTGGTAGCTTAGTATTGTCCTATCCTCCACCTTCAGATAGACGGGATTGCCGGCGAGTATTATGTTAGAGTCGAAATCTTTGCTGAAGATCTCCGGCAGAGCCGGCTGAGGCTCCGCCGGGCGGACCGCATCGTGGTTGCCAGGCTGGAGCACAATTGTGATATGGTCAGGTATTTCCTTGAGAAGCTCTGAGAGTCTTTCGTATTGCCTGTAGATGTTGTCGATGGTGAGCTCATCAAACTGACCGGGATATATGCCTATGCCGTCCACCACATCCCCCGGCAGCACCAGGTAGTTGAGATCCAGTTTCTCAGATTCTGTCTTCAACCATCCGATCATCCTGTCCCAGTGGTCCTGAAGGAAAGTAGAGCTGCCCACATGGATGTCGCTGAGGAATCCGATCTGCGAGCAGGAATCGCTCGGTTTCATTCTGTTCTCCATGGGAATGTCTGGATAGACAATCCTTTGGGGGATGAGCATTTCTTTCCTCTGTGTAGGCTTTCCCACCACTCCAATCACTTCATCCAGCACTACAGCCTGAGTTATGAGGGGGGAGTCCTTGCTAATGAAGACTTTGCATTCGCCGCTCTCGTCTTCCAGGATAATCATGCAGTGTCCGTTCTTCGTGTTGCTGACATCGGCCACCATGCCAATTACGATCACCTCACGGTCCATATGCATAGCCCTTTCGATGGGCAGTGCCCCTGCCAGCTCTCTTCTTCTCTCCAATATCTTGCGTAGGGAGCGGTAGCGGCTCTGGAAATATCTCTGGAAGTCAGCTATCTTCCCTTCACAAGTGGACTCACCAGTGATGTCAGTGCCCGGGACTATGCTTATCTCTCCCCTGCGCTGTCGTACCGGTGCCGCGTGGGGAAGGTCATTCATGGGGCTTGATTGAGGAAGAACATCTCCAAAATCCCTCTGAGGAATGTCATTTAAGCTTATGTAGAACTTATCAGGCACAGAGTAAAGGAGGTTTTTTACAAAACCTAACGGGTCGTCCTGAGAGAGGCAAAGCTCTGTGAGCTCAGGGGCCAATAAAACGCCGTGCTCTGCGGCCTCTCTAATGATCTCTGTTCGCACATCACGGGAGTACAGCTGATTCGTTAAATAGTTTCTTTTCTATCACCAAAGATATGCCTAAGGTGACGGTGAGGTGCCCAGTCTACCCCAGCGAGAGTGGGGAGAAGGTGTCAGAGGCAGTCCGTAGGATCTTTCCGGACATGGTGTTGGAGAGAACGGCGGAAGGTTTCCTGGGAACCACCGATTCCATGGAAAGTTTCATGGACCAAATCCGCAGGCAGAAGATACTCGACAGCACCCGCAGCGTTCTCTTGCGGCGGGCATCGGAGGGTAGGACTTGGTTCTGTCTCAACAAACAGGCGGCCTTCGCAGGCAAGGTTTCCTTTGCGGAGGAGGACACAGTTCTGGGGGTGATTCGTGTGGTCGTAGAGGATGACGACATCGATGCCCTTATAGACCGCATCGCGCCGAGTACCGTCAACGGGGAGGAGATATTCTGATCAGTGTTTCATGTACAAACTTAGTGTCAGAGATGATAGAGGAAAGCCTAGAGAAAGTGAGTAAGGAGTTCTCTCATTGGGAGATCTTCTCTGAGGGGGAGCATTATCTACCTTACATACTCGACCGCCTGATGGAGGTTGCACCTTCTTACGACACGCGTCTCTCTATCCACGCACCCATAAGCGACATCAACCTCGGCGCCCTTTCAGAAAGGATGAGGGAGGCAGCCACCATGGAGATACTGCTGACACTGGAGTGCGCAGCCCATCTGAACGTAAAAATGGTAACCCTCCATCCTGGTTACAGGCCAATGGTCATGGAGGGCATTTTCGACTCGCGGGCGGAGGAGATGACCAAGAAATCGCTACGCATAATCGACCGTCTCTGCCACGATTACGGTGTGCAGGTGGCGCTGGAGAACATGCCTAACTTCTTTATGATGCAAGGCAGGACAGTGGAGGAGTTCGAGCGCCTCCTGGAAGGCCTTGAGATGGGCATATGTTTTGACATCGGCCATGCGCATACTGTGGGACAGATTAAGGAGTTCATGGAGATGAAGGACCGTTTCATAAACCTCCACGTACATGACAATGACGGTAGCGCCGACCAGCACCTCGCCATCGGCGAGGGTACTGCGCCCATAGAGGAAGTTATCAGAGATCTAAGTGGCTACGATGGGCATATGGTCATCGAAGCCAAGAGCTTGGACTCGGCCGTGCATTCACGCGAGCGCCTGAAAGAAATGCTCCGATGAACGCTCAGTAACGCTTGCCGCATTGCGGGCATATGAGGTAACCGTCTTCGTAGATCGCACCACGAAAGCCGCATTGCGGGCATACTGCCACAGGTAAGGGGTAAGGATCCTCCCTAATTTCAGAGATTGTCTCCTTCTTTATCTGTATACTTTTTCCCATGACGCCTTCCAGTGCCATCTTCGTGTATAGAAGGAGAAAGGGCACGCCCAATACCATGAACCCGAGCATCAGCATGCCGAATAAGAATGTCACTGCTAGGGATTCTGTAAAGTATATAGGTGCGCTGAGGAAGTTGAAAGAGAAATGAAACATCACCGAGGCATAAAGACCGTATTCCACGAAGAGATAGCCCATCGCCAAACCCGCTGCGAATGTGGGTAGCAGCTTCCAGGCATCCCAGCTTTCGAGATGTCCTAAGGCGAAGAAGGTCGCTGAGAAGAGTATTAGACATTTTTCAGCCTTTCCCATCCCTGTGCCACCCACGATCGGGCGCCACCATTTTCCCTCCTTTGCGCCCAAAAGAGTTAGGACCATCAGGGGCACCCCTATCAAGAGGCAGCGGCTGATGAGCTCCTCATATACACTTGCGTTAAGGAATGAGAATAGCATGTACCAGACGGGCACACCAGAAGACACGGGTGCAGCTGCAGTATTCCCAGTCTGTTCCAAGATGAATATCACAATATAGTTCACCAACAGCACGGCGGCGAAAAGGGTTGCCACACTGAAGGCAGCGCTAGGTTTCTTGTCCACCTCGCCAGCCAGCTCCCTGCCGAGCGTACGCGAGTTCTTCAATAGCAAGACCCAGGAGGCTACCAGTATAGCCATGACAGCGAGGTATATAATCACCGCACCATAGCCGTAGACGACAAAGAGCTCGAGGATAAATGGCACTATGAGGAAGACGTAATAGCCGATTTCCCCTATGTTTGCGATCACATCGGGAGCAATGGCGAAAGAGAGAACGATATTTACCGTCAGGAGGACTGCTAGCACCAAGGCGCCGACTGCGCCGAGTGCGTTCAGCAGGCCCATAAGGCCATTCTGTTGTGCCCTTTCTTCATAGGGAGGGATCTCAGATCCCAGACGCAGGCCGCAGTTGGGGCAGAAGGTACTTTGTGGGGGAAGCCTGCTGCCGCAGCGGGGACAGTAATTGTACTCAGGCATCCCCCTCACCTGAGAGCAGCAGTTCCAAGTAGGAGCGTCTTTCGTCTTCCTTCAGTCCCAGTCTCTTCGCCAGTTCCAACACCCTTTCTTCTCCATCATCGCCATTGCCTATAAAC
>LDZT01009084.1_pt1 | contig 10083 bp, 9 predicted proteins | sample 615521 | NCBI WGS metagenome assembly LDZT01 (sample SAMN03408292, study PRJNA278302) | terrestrial metagenome | isolation source: oil reservoir sample SB1 | place: USA: Alaska, North Slope, Schrader Bluff formation | collected 2011-09 | reverse complement strand
TTTTGTAAATCTTACTACATCAAGTAAACCTAAAAACCTAAGCTTAATCATAAAACGAATGTAAGGGCTATTGTTATGGAAAAAGAAAAATGCCCAAGTCCACCTTCCCGTTTCACTTCCCGATTCCTTCAATTACTGATGATTAAAGAAATGGGTATATTAATTGCCCTGATAGCCATCTGTGCCTTCACTGCCGTAATCAATCCCAAATTCCTGTCTTCCTTTAATATTCTGATTATAGTCAGACAGATTGCTATCTTTGGAATAATCGCCATTGGGGAAACTTTTGTTATTATTACCAGTGGAATTGACCTTTCCCCTGGTTCCTTAGTTGCTTTAAGTGGCATTATCGTCGCCTGGTTAATGGTTAATGGTCTCGGAATATATCTTTCTATAATCCTGGTACTGCTTATAGCTGTAGCTATTGGCATATATCATGGATTTTTTGTCAGCAAACTTAATGTACCCCCCTTTGTAATCACCCTTGGTACTTTTTCTATTGCCCGTGGTTTGGCAGCTGTAATTACTAAAGGATGGCCGATTATCAATCTTCCCAGAAATTTTAGCTATCTCTGGGAGGGATATCTATTCGAGATATTACCAATGCCAGTGGTAGTTTTACTAATTGTGATTATTCTGAGTATCTTTATCTTAAACTATACAGTACTGGGTCGTCATATTTTTGCAGTGGGGGGAAACATTGAAGCTGCCCGCCTTTCCGGTATAAATGTAGATAAAATAAGAATTATTGTATATATAATTAGCGCTCTATGTGCCTGCATAGTAGGAATACTAATTACTGCCCGATTATCTCAGGGTAATCCTAATACCGGTCAAACTTATGAGCTATACGCTATCGCCGCTTCTGTTATTGGAGGAACCAGCCTATTTGGTGGAGAAGCTACCCTATATGGAGTGTTAATTGGTGCTACTATTCTCTCGGTTATCTGGAATGCCCTGGTATTGCTAAATGTATCTGCCTACTGGCATCAGGTTGCCTTAGGGATAGTCCTAATCAGTGCTGTAGTAATGGATTTATTAAGAGAAAGAAAGAGGTAGGTCTGTTTATTATTATTAGTTTATTATTATTATATGATTATCAATATTCTATGGCTAAATTCCCTTACTTTAATTTTTTATTAAATCAGCTCCTACCATTAAATTAGCCACTTCTTCCGGTGTTGTTTCTTTAATCTTTTTATCACCAACCATTTTACCTTCCCGTAAAATCATAACTCGGTCACCTACTAAAAAGATATCCTGTAAACGGTGACTGATAAATATGATAGACACACCACCAGCATCCTTAATTCTTCTAATCAAATCCAGCAATTTGCTTACCGCCTTGGGACTGAGGGCTGCAGTAGGTTCATCCATTATAATTACCTTCGCTTTTCGGGAAATACTTCTGCCAATAGCCACTGCTTTTTGTTGTCCTCCAGATAGATTGCTTACCCTAGTTTTTAAAGAACTTACCTTAATTTTCAATTGATCTAAAACTTTTTGGGATTCTTCTTCCATTTTCTTCCGGTCCAATATTTGAAGAGGAATACCGAAAAGATTTCTCTTTAATTCCCTTCCTAAAAAAATATTACCGGGCACATCAATATTGCCAGCAAGAGCCATATCCTGATAGATCATCTCAATACCTTTATCACGAGATTGATGCGGATGGGTAAAATGTACCTTCTCCCCTTCAATATAAATTTCTCCGGAGGTGGGAATAAGTGCCCCGGTCAATACCTTCATTAAGGTTGATTTACCAGCCCCATTATCACCAACCAATCCAGCTACTTCATTTTGATACAAAACCAGGTCAACACCTTTTAATGCCTCAACAGTGCCAAATGATTTACAGATACTTATCATCTTAACCAGTGGTTCGTTTTTCTTCATTAAATAAAAGCAGCTCCTTTTCTTTTTTAAAAATTCTCCAGGTTAAAAGTTTTTCACAATTTTTAACCTGGAGAAAATATTCTGCTCAAGCAAAGCATGTTAACTTTGATTGTTTCTATAAATTAGGTTGGCAATATCATTACAGCTTAAATTCGTGCTGTACCCCCCAGATATCCATTTGTTTTACATAGTCAGCCAGATTATCTTTGGTAACTACATCAACTCCAGTATCTACTATAACATCACCTTCAGCTGTTTTAGGAAGAAGCATAAGGGTATTATCAACTCCGATCTTCTTCATCAGCATTAAGAGAGTGACACTGTGATAACCCATGTAATACTGTCGCTGACCAACAGCGGCATCAATAACACCATCATTGATCATAAAAAGATGTTCATCAGTGGTATCAAAGCAGACAATGTGAACCTTCCCTACCTTCCCTGCTGATTGAACCGCCTTCCCTGCAGCTGGACCATTAAAGGCATAAACACCAAAGAAACCAGCCAGATCAGGATGATCCATTAAAGCTGTTTCAGCCAGCTCAACTGCTTTAGAGGTATCTTCATAGTCACAGAGAATCGGTTCAATTACCTCAATTTCGGTCCCCGCTATTCCATCTCTAAAGCCTCTCATTCTTTCCAGAGAATTCATAGCAGTCAAAGAACCGGTACAAATAGCAACTTTACCCTTTCCACCTAATATTTCAGCCATTTTTTTACCAGCTATAACTCCAGCACTATAATTTTCAGTACCCATATAGAGTAATCTTCCGCTGTTGGGGGAATCAGTATCCTGAGTAATACAGGGAATACCCATCTCCATAGCCTTTTTAATCACCGGAATAACTGCATCGGGATCAGAAGGGGCAAAAGAAATACCGTCAAAGCCCATTGCTATCCATTGTTCTAAGGTATCAATCTGTTTATTAATGTCTTCAGTCATAGGAACATAAAAAGTAGCATCTACATCAAAAATCTTAGCAGCATCCTCCATTCCTTGCCTTACTACATCCCAATAGGGGTGAACAGACTTTCCCAATACTCCAATTTTAATTTTCTCCTGGGCTGTAGCAGTTACCGAAAGAGTCATGATTAAAGTTACCAGTAACATAATAACTAAGAACTTCTTCATTATTTTCCTCCTATTTCTTCTTCACTAAAATTTTTAAATTATTATTTTGCTAAACTGAAAAAGATACAATATTACAATATAAGGCTTAAATCAACCAATCACCTCCTTTTCCCTAAATAGATATTCTGCATTTAAAGATAGTAAGTAAAGTGAAACTGTCATGAGTTCATAAGTAGTGATTAGAGTGCATTTCTTGCCTGGTTTAAGCAGCTTTTGGGTTAGAACTTTGCTCTTCTGTTAATAACTTCTTTTGTTTTTTATTTAGTGTTACCTCAAACAAATAATAAGACATTTTTAATACAGTGTCAAACTCTATTTTTATATTGGGGGGTACCCAAATATTTGAAGATTCTCTTTGTTTATACTATAATTATATCAAATTAACAAAGTCTTTATTATAAGATTATAAGGAATAATAAGGAATGTAGAATAAAAATGTCTTATCTATTGGGATATGATATAGGAAGTTCTTCCATAAAAGCAAGTCTGATTGACTCAAATAACGGAAAATTGTTAGCCAGGGCTAGCTCCCCCCAGGAGGAGTTAGCAATTCAATCACCCTATTCAGGATGGGCTGAACAGCACCCGGAAATATGGTGGGAACATGTTAAATTGTCTACTACCCAAATTTTGTCTCAGGTAAATATATCTCCAGCTAAAATCAAGGCGATTGGTCTATCTTATCAGATGCATGGGCTGGTGCTGGTAAATAAAGAAAAAAAAGTATTACGTCCCGCTATTATCTGGTGCGATAGCAGGGCAGTAGATATCGGTCAACGTGCCTTCTTGGAGCTGGGAGAAAAGAAATGTCTCTCCACTCTGCTTAATTCTCCAGGTAATTTTACCGCTTCTAAATTAAAATGGGTAATGGAAAACGAACCACAAATCTATAGTAAGACTTATAAGGCTATGTTACCTGGTGATTTCATTGCCATGAAAATGACTGATATCATTAACACTACTCCGTCAGGTTTATCAGAAGGAATTATGTGGGATTTTCAGGAAAATAAACTGGCAAAAATGCTGCTGGACTATTATGGTATTGCTGAAAAAATTATTCCAGATATTGTTCCTACCTTTGCCATTCAGGGAGAGCTTACCAGTCAAGCAGCCCAAGAATTAGGTTTAAAAAGAGGAACTAAAATATCCTACCGAGCTGGTGACCAGCCTAATAATGCCTTTTCTCTCAACGTCCTGCAACCTGGGGAGGCTGCTACTACTGCCGGCACCTCCGGAGTTATCTTTGGTATTACTAATCAACTGGTTTATGATTATCAATCCCGGGTAAATACCTTTGTTCATGTAAATCATCACAATAACAATCCCAGATACGCTGTACTACTCTGCCTGAATGGTTGTGGAATTTTATATAGCTGGCTGAAAAACAAAATTCTATCTCCTAATTCAAACAATATTACCTACCACGAGATGGATAATCTTTCTGCCCAAGCTCCGCCTGGTGCGGCAGGTTTACTGGTCTTTCCTTTTGGTAATGGCGCAGAAAGAACTCTGGAAAATCGGAATATCGGGGCTACTTTTCAGCAATTGGATTTTAACATTCATGAACTAAAACATCTTTTAAGAGCCTCTCAAGAAGGCATTATCTTTGCCTTAAATTATGGTTTTGAAATTATGAAAAATATAGGACTTAATATATCGACCATTAAAGCTGGTCGGGTAAATCAATTCTCCAGCACTCTTTTTCAAAAGATGTTCTCTACTGTAACGGGAACTCAGCTGGAATTATTCAACACCGATGGCTCTGAAGGTGCTGCCCGAGGAGCCGGAGTGGGAGCTAAAATATATCAGAACTTTGAAGAGGCTTTTGTAGGTCTAAAAAGAGAAGACATTGTCTACCCCGACCCAAAACTACAGAAAGTTTATCAGGACATCTATCAACACTGGCTCTCAATCTTAAAAAACAAACTGCAGCATAACTAACATATTAGTTCTTATTCTATTAGTTCTATCTCTGTGTTATAATAAAATAGTAGCTGAAATAATTTAGAACTATAAAAAAATAAGCCTATGGAAAAATAGGAACAAGGAGGAATAATAAGTGAATATAGTAAAAATAGAAAAGAAGTTAATCGTAAAGAAATTATTAATATTAAATATTGTTTTGCTGGCCGTTCTATTTTCTATAATAGCCCTGAGCGGACCATCTATCTCATTAGCAGAAACTCCGCAAATATTAATAACCTCAATTGGGCAGAGTCCAGATGCCAGGATGATTAATGTATTGGTATCACGATATCAAATTGAAACTGCCTATGAACAGCTTGCTTCCCCTGAAATTATAAAAGACTTTAAAATGGTTATAGCAGTAGTTGGTGGGAGTTCAAAAGGATTGGGAGCAGCTGGAATTGATAAGAATGATGAGTTAGAACGAACAAAAGCCCTAATCCAGGAAATTAAAGCCCAAAAAGTAAAATTTCTGGTTATGCATATTGGTGGTGAAGCCAGAAGAGGAGCCCTTTCCGATGCTTTTTTAGATGAGGTGGTCCCTTTTGCTGACCATTTAATCGTGGTAGAATCTGGAAATAAGGATGGTTATTTTACTAAAAAAACTGAGGACTATAAATATAAACTGAAAACCTTCCCTCTAGTCCTCTCCCTGAGAAGGGAGAGGGGAGGGTAAGGGTGATAAATAACTTCCATAACCATTTGCTAATAATTCTTGGTAATCTGGGATACCATGATATTCTACTACCCGGTCTGGGAACAACAAATTGAGGTTATTTATCAAAACTCTAATAGCAGTAAGATGCCTGCCCACTCTTTCTTCAATAGGATGGCCATTTTCATCATAGGGAACATATAATTTCCCTAATTCCGCTGCTTTAACATACATTTTATCTTTTCCTGTTAAAACAAGAGCCTCATCTGTTCTTCCTCTAATTCTACCCTGGCTGGCATTGGTGGTTTCCATTAATATGGCTAAGGTATCACTGTAATCTCCCCATTCCCGATGGGTTAAGCCCCGGAAGGAAGGTGGTGAAATTTCTAAATTATAATTAAGATTTTCCAGCTGTAAATCCAGCACTGCCATACTGGCTAAATCTATTGCCCTATCATGTGCTACAATAGCATTGATAACCGGGTATTCTGGAGAGGCCTCATGTAAATCAATAGACAGGTCACATTCTTCCTGGCGAATAACCTCCATAATTCCGTAACAGACTTTTTCAGTGTAATTTCCCGCTGGATCTCCGGGATATCCCCGATTTAAATTACGGGTTTCAGAACCAGAGAGAGACTGACCAAACTGATTAATATAAATGTCCGGGTCAGGCCACTGGTGAATGGGGTTGGTAGCCCGAGAACCATATCTGAATTCCCTCACTCCATATGGTGTTTCAAAATGCAATTTTCGGGGAGAGGCTTCCTGGGGGTCATTATGAGAAAATCCACTAAGATTAGCTTGAGGTATAATAATAATTCTACCTTGAGTAACTACCAAATTTTCAATCAGTAAAACAGCCGATAACATAGAAGCTGGTTCGTTAGGATGAGTCCCTCCCAGAATAAAAACAGTACCCCCTGGCTGGTCACTCTCTAAAAAGTAAATGGTAGTATCACAGTATTCTCCTTTTAGTTCTGGAAAATAATCACTTAAAGTGGCTGTTTTAGTAACTCCAGGACCAGGTATAATGACATCATATTTCCACTGGTCCATAAATTCCAAAGCAGCAACTACCACTATCAGCACGACCAATATTAATAAAGATAGTGCAATTTTTTGCTGTTTTTCCATTAATTAATCCTCACCTCACCCTAATTAGAAAATTTATTTTATCATCAGCAATCTTAAAATAAAAGGAATAATAACGATTGAGCAGGTAAGCTGATTCCAAACATTCTTTTCTTTAAACATTTCCTGGATGACTAAGATAGTAAGAAATAAGATTATTAAGCGATACACAAAGGTAATCATTCTATTTTCCTGCTTCCTCCAAGTTAATTAAATTTAAAGTAAAATTCCAGCAATGGTATTAGCCAAAGCAATAATTATAATACACCAGATGGCCGTGATAATTCCTGGTAAAATACAATACCCCAAAACTTTAAAATAATTTTTTTCACCAACTACCTGAGCAGCAAATATTCCTGCTAGTGCCGTTGGTGGCATCAAATCACCTAAGGCTGCTAACTGTGATAACGCCGATACTGTTATTACCGGGTCACTTTCTAATAAAGCCAGGGCAAAGGGTACTCCTAATACTGAAGCTGAACCATAAGCTGACACTGCCCCAAAAAGAGGCATACTTACCGCTATTCCTAAATATAATAAATAGGCTGGTAGGCTCAAACAATTAATGACAATATAACCTCTTACCCCGGTTAAAGTCATAACCTGGATAAACATCCCTACCCCTACTAAAATACCCAAAACCGGTAAAGCATCATGAATTGCTTCCTGGCATATTTTTAAAAAGTTAAATTTTTTACCGGAAAAAATACCAATTAGAGCGGCAATCAAAAAATAGACAGGCATACCCAGGGTGGGGAAAAGTTTGGGTAAAAAAGTTTCCCTTAACATTAAGGCAAACAAAATAATAATTGGTAAAAATAGTCGTATACCATAATCGGCCAGATAAGAAGTAGGAAGGCTTTCTTTCATCTTTTCATAGTTAAATACCTTAAGATATTTTCTGCCTAAAAAAAGACTGGTAAAAATAATTAGAGGAACAGTTACTAATAATAAAGGCATGGTAAAACCAATATAAGGTAAGTCAATTCCTCCACCAATAATCAAGGCATTTACATTAATAGGCGGAGCTGCCTCACCGAATACCGCCGCCATAGCCACTATAGCAGCGGTTATTTCTTTAGGAAAACCCATATAAATCAAAACTGGTGAAACCAATACTCCACCGGTTAATACGGCAGCGGTAGATGATCCAGTAATCATTCCTGGGAAAACCACAATAATAGATAAACCAACAACTAATAAAGCCGGTTTAGAATAATATTTTTCAATTAACCATCTGGTTATAGTATCCATCATACCATTATATTGAACAACTTTCATGAAAATCATAGCAGTAGCAATAACTAAAATAGTATTGAGATAATTAAAACCACCTTCCACCAGATGACGGATAGGTATACCAAAACCTGCTACCAGACAACCAGAAATAGCAGCAATAGCCATGGCAATACCAACTGGTAGCTTAAACTTAAAGCAACATAAGGCAAAGATGCCAACCATGACCACAAACCATCACGCCGTGAGTCGCCACCACCGAAGAGAACACCATTTTTCAGCATTATTCCCTGAGCTCCACCAAAGTAGAGATCATAATCTCCTTTAATTTCTACTTCATTGCCCAATAACTTCAGCGCTTCAATCGTTAAAACAGGAATACGATTTTCTACATAGATAGGCATCGCTTTACCACCAGAGGAATAAGCATGCATACGAGGTGCTTCAATAGCTTCATCCATGCTCATACCAAAATCAATGACATTGGAGATAATCTGAGCCATAGCGGTAAATATTCTGGTTGCCCCGGGGGAACCTAAAACCATAAAGGTCTCTCCATCTTTTTCCAGAATAGTTGGTGACATGCTGGATAAAGGAGTTTTACCCGGTTCGGGAGCATTGGGAGATTCTGGATTGGTAGAAAAGTCGTCCATTTCATTATTCATAATAATTCCCACCTCAGGAACAATTACCCCAGAACCAAAGAAATAATTAATGGTCTGGGTTAAAGCCACCGCATTACCTTCCGCATCAACGACCGAGATGTGACTGGTACTCTGATGTTCAAATTGACCTGGGTCTCCAGCTGGTATTTCCATTTTGGGATTAGTAACATCAATCTGATTAGCCAGGAATTTGGCATATTCTTTAGAAGTAAGTCCTTTTAAAGGTATATCTGGAGCAAAGGCAGGATCACCCATATATTTTGCCCTATCAGCAAAAGCCATTTTCATTGCCTCAGCCAGGACTGAAATATGAGTTGGCCCCAGGTAATTCATATTGGCAATATCAAAATTTTCCACGATATTGAGAATCTGGAGTAAGTGGGTACCACCTGAACTGGGAGGGGGCATAGAGTAGATATCATATCCCCGGTAACTTCCAGTAACCGGTTCATGTCTTCTTACTTTATAATCTTTCAGATCTTGCAGAGTTAAAATGCCACCTTTCTCTTGTACCGCATCAACAATCTTCTGACCCAATTCTCCGCCATAAAAGTGCTCAATACCTTTCTCTAATATTTCATAATAGGTATTAGCTAAGTCTTTTTGCACTAGAATATCGCCGGTTTCCAAAGGCAGACCTTCTTTCAGATAAGCAATGGCAAAAGGGTCATTCCATACTGTTAATTTTTCATAATTATCCTTTATCATCTGACTGAAGGTTTCCGTAATCTCAAAGCCGTTCTCCATATAGTTTATCGCAGGAGTCATTACCTCTTCCAAGGTCATAGTGCCATACTCATCCAAGGCAGTTTTGAGTCCCATCAAAGTGCCAGGAACAGCAATAGCCTTCCCTCCTAAATAGGTCCAACCTTCTTTCTTAGCTTGTTCAGAGGCATACATATCTTTAGTGGAAGCAGCAGGGGCGCGTTCGCGGTAATCTAAAATTACAATTTCGCCGGTCTTGGCAAAACGGATGACCATAAAACCTCCACCGCCAATTCCAGAGGCATTTGGCTCAACCGCATTTAAAGCAAAGGCAGTTGCTACAGCTGCGTCTATGGCATTGCCTCCCTTTTTTAGAATTTCCACCCCTGTCTGAGCAGCCAGAGGATGGGCGGCTGCTACCATACCATGGGCAGCAATGGCATCTTGAGGGGTATGTCTATCAGCAGCCAAAGAGGTAAGAGAAGAAACCACAATAACCAATAAAATAGTAAGAACCAAAAACAAACTATTTCTTTTCCTGTTCATTTTCATATTACTTTCCTTTCCCTTTTTAATATATTCCTTAATTGTAAATTGTAGAAATTTTTTTATTCCCCTTTTCACCTCCCTTTAGACTAAATTAACCTTTTTGGTATAAGTCTTAATTTTTGAGCATTGTGCTTTAATATTACCAT
>LDZT01009216.1_pt1 | contig 10094 bp, 10 predicted proteins | sample 615521 | NCBI WGS metagenome assembly LDZT01 (sample SAMN03408292, study PRJNA278302) | terrestrial metagenome | isolation source: oil reservoir sample SB1 | place: USA: Alaska, North Slope, Schrader Bluff formation | collected 2011-09 | reverse complement strand
AATTGACGGAAAAGAAAAAAGCTTGAAGCAAAAAATATTAATTAAAAAAGAAGTTAAGCATAATATAGAGATAGTGATTGATAAAATAAGTTATTCTAAGATTGACGATGATTTTGATTTTAGATTAAGTGAAGCGATAGAAACAGCAATAGATATGTCTGATGGATTGTGTACAATTATTTTTCCTAATAAAGAAGAAAAAATATTTAGTACTCAATATTCTTGTCCTCAGTGTGGTTTTAGTTTTCCAGAAATTGAGCCCCGATTATTTAGTTTTAATAGTCCGTATGGATATTGTAGTGCTTGTAATGGTTTAGGAGTTGAGAATATTTATAGCTCAATTCCTTGTAGTGTTTGTGATGGTAAGAGGCTAAATCAAAACGCATTAAGCATTAAAGTGGGAGATAAAAATATATGGGAAACAACTGACATGACGATTGATAAGGCGTTAGAGTTTTTTAATAATTTAAAGATTAGTAAAAAAGAAAAAGAAATTGCCGATGTAATCTTAAAAGAAATTATTAATCGGTTACAATTTTTAATTGATGTTGGTCTTCACTATATTAAATTAAATAGAAAATCAGGAACCCTGTCAGGTGGAGAAGCTCAAAGAATACGTCTTGCTTCTCAAGTTGGAACAAAACTAGTTGGTGCCCTTTATGTTCTAGATGAGCCAACAATAGGCCTTCACCAGAGAGACAATGAATTACTTGTTAAAACACTAAGAAGTTTGTGTGATATGGGTAATACCATAATTATTGTTGAGCATGATGAAGATACAATACTAGCCAGCGATTGGATTGTTGATTTTGGTCCAAAAGCAGGAAAAAACGGTGGACAAATTATGTTTAATGGCGAAGTTAAGGAAATGCTAAGGGGGGAGCCAAAATCACTGACAGGTAAATATTTAAGAAGGGAAGAAGTAATTACAATTCCTAATAAAAGAAGAGTTGTTTCCAAAACTACCCCTCTTTTAAAAATCATTGGTGCCTCGGAAAATAATTTAAAAAATGTAAACACAAGTATTCCTTTGGGGAAATTAGTTTGTCTTACGGGAGTTTCAGGATCAGGAAAATCAACCTTAATGAACGATATTGTTTATAACTATGTTACGGGCAAATTAAACCACTTCAAAAGAGATATTAAGGTGAAAGAAATTAAAAACATTGAATATATTGATAGAATAATTAAGATGGATCAGTCAATGATTGGTAAGTCGCCTCGCTCTAATCCGGCAACTTATACTAAGGCGTATGATGAAATTAGAAATCTTTTTGCGATGACTCCAGAGGCAAGAATGAAGGGCTATAAGTCGGGTAGATTTAGTTTTAATGTTGCAGGGGGGCGATGTGAAAATTGCCAAGGTAGAGGCACGATGGAAATTGAAATGCACTTTTTGCCCAATGTAGAAATAATGTGTGATTTTTGTAAGGGTAAAAGATTTAATAAGGAAACTCTTTCGGTTCACTATAAAAATAAAAATATCGCAGAGGTTTTAGAAATGACAATAGAAGAAGCAGAAAAGTTTTTTAAAGATATTCCTTTAATTAATGATAAGTTAAAAGTTCTTAATGATGTTGGGCTTGGCTATTTAACATTAGGTCAGAGCGCTACAACGCTTTCCGGCGGAGAATCACAAAGAATAAAATTAAGTCGTGAATTAAGTAAAAGAAGCACAGGAAAAACTCTTTATCTACTAGATGAGCCAACAACAGGGCTACACTATGATGATATTAAAAAATTAGTTTTAGTTTTACAAAAACTTGTTGATAGGGGCAACACTGTAATGGTAATTGAACATAATCTTGATTTTATTAAATGTGCTGACTGGGTGATTGATTTGGGTGAAGATGGGGGAGATAAGGGCGGGAAAATAGTTGGGCAGGGAACGCCTGAAGAGATTGCAAGATTATCTACTTGGACTGGATATTATTTAAGAAAAATTCTAAATGAAAAACTGGAGAGAAAAAATTGATCAAATACCAAAAACATCGGGAATATATCTTTTTTATCAAAAAGGTAAACTTGTATATGTTGGAAAGGCAACATCGCTAAGAGATAGGGTTAGAAGTTACTTAAGTCCAAAAACAACTAGGCCAATAGAAGTATTGATTAATAGTATTGATGAGGTCAAGTGGAGGCAAGCCAATTCAATTATAGAGGCAATTATTTTAGAGGCAAATTATATTAAAGAGTTTAAGCCAAAATACAATGTTAAAGAAAAAGATGATAAAAGTTGGAATTATTTAGCAATTACAAAAGATGATTTTCCTAAGTTGTTAGCAGTTAGAGAGAGAAATTTAAAAGCTAAAGATTATAAATATGTTTTTGGTCCTTATGCTGAGGGAAAAATATCAGAAGTTTTAAGAATTTTACATTCTTTATTTTTGATATCAAGATGTAGTCCAAATCAGAAAAAACCATGTTTTGATTATAATTTAAAAAGATGCTTGGGGGTTTGCACTAATGAAATAACAATTGAGGATTATAATAAAAAAGTAATTAAGCCCCTAGTTTTATTTTTAAAAGGAAAAAAGAAAAGCTTAATCAATTCTCTTGAGAGGCAAATGAAGCAATATTCTAAGAGCAATCAATTTGAAGAGGCGATAAGAATAAGAAATCAAATAAAATCCCTTCAAAAAATAGTAGATTTTTCGCTATTAGATAAAAGCTTTATCGAAGATAATAAAATATCATTTTCTAAAAGAATAGAGGGTTATGATGTTTCTAATTTGGGTGATGAAGTAATGGTTGGAAGTATGGTTGTTTTTGAAAATGGTAAAGCAGTTAAAAAAGAATATAAAAAGTTTAAAATTAAAAATGTTAAAAATCAAAGTGATACTGATTGTATAAAAGAAGTTATTGAAAGAAGATTTAATCACAAAGAATGGAAAAGCCCTGATTTAATATTAATTGATGGGGGCAAGCCACAAGTATCCGCTGTTAAAAAGATTGTTGAAGGTATTCCCGTAATAGGCATTGCCAAAGGCAAAGACAGAAAAAAAGATGAGTTGATTGGTGAAGATATAAATTATGATAAAGATTTATTGCTTAAGGTAAGAGATGAGGCACACAGATTTGCAATTAATTATCAAAGACAAATTAAGAGAAAAAAGTTGACCTCTTGATATTTTTAGTGTTAATATTATTATATGGAAATAATAAATTACGAAGATTTTATTAAGGTTGACTTAAGGATTGCTAAAATTGTTGAAGCAGAGAGAGTTGAGGGCTCAACTAAAATTATTAAAACAATAGTTGATTTAGGTGAAGAAAAAAGACAAGTTCTAGCAGGAATAGGAGAGTTTTATTCTCCAGAAGAATTGATCAATAAATTTGTTGTAGTGGTAGTTAATCTCTCTCCTAAAAAAATAATGGGGATGGATAGTGAGGGCATGATTTTAGCAGTAAAAGATGATGAAGATTTGTCTTTATTAACGATAAATAAAGAAATTAAAATTGGTTCAAAAATTAGTTAATAATAATTAAATAATAAAAAAATGGAATCACAATATTTCGAAAAAGAAACAAAAACGGATAATCCGCTAAACAAGGCACTAACAATAGCTTTAATTATCCTTATTTTTATCGGAATAATATATTTGTTTTTTGGTATCCAAAATTTATCAAAAGAAACTAAATATATTGGAGTGGAGTCAAAAAATAACACAATTGAGGTAGTTGGAAGCGGTGTTGTCTATACTGTTCCTGACACTGCTGTTGCATCTTTTTCTGCAATTACAGAAGAGCAAACAATTAACCTTGCGCTTAGCAAAAACAAAGAAAAAATTAACAGAGTAATTGATTTTTTAAAGAGGCAGGGAGTTAATGAAGAGGACATTAAAAATCTTGACTTTAATGTTTATCCTAAATATCAATGGCAAACAACGGGAGTTGACCTATCAATATATCCCAACGGAAGACGCGTAATTGTTGGCTATGAAGCAGTAGAGTCACTAGAAGTTATTATTAGAAAAAGTGATAACATTGGAAGAATAATACAGGGCTCAATTGATGCAGGAGCAAGCCAAGTAAGTAATTTAAAATTCATTATTAATGATGAAGAAGCAATTAAAGAGGAAGCAAGAAAGTTAGCAATAGAAGATGCTAAAAAGAAGGCCTCAGAAATTGCAACATTATTAGGGATAAGAATTGGTAATCCTTCTGGATTTACTGAAGAATACGATGTTCCTAAGTTTTTATTATCTGATGGTTCAACAACTGGTTCGGGAGAAAATATGGAGATTGTTGTAAGAGAAAATAAAATTGAGGCAAGAGTTAATGTTTTATATGATATTAAGTAATATGAATAAAAAAATTATATTATCAATAATTATAGGAGTTATGATTTTTGGTGGTGCATATGTTTTTTCAGGAATGAATAATGATAATTTTTCTGAAGGAAATTTAATGGAATCAATAAATAATAATCAAAACAATATGTTAAAAATAGATACAATAGTTGAAGGAAGCGGCGTAGAATCAAAAGCAGGTGATAACTTAACAGTTCACTATACAGGAACACTAGAAGATGGAACTAAATTTGATTCAAGTGTAGACAGGGGAACTCCATTTAGTTTTACCTTAGGAATAGGTCAAGTTATTGAGGGCTGGGAAAAAGGAATGGAAGGAATGAAAGTTGGAGAAAAAAGAAAGCTTACAATTCAGCCAGAATATGGTTATGGAGCAAGGGGTGTTCCTGGAGTAATACCTAGTAATGCAGTTTTAATTTTTGAAGTAGAGCTTTTGGCAATTAACTAAAATGGAAAAGGTTAAAGAAGATATCTTGGCTTGCAAGAAATGTTCTTTATACAAAGAAAGAAATATTCCAGTTATTGGACAAGGAAATCACAACGCTAAAATAATTTTTATAGGCGAAGCTCCTGGGGCAAAAGAAGATGCTTCGGGAGTTCCTTTTTGCGGAAGATCGGGGAATTTCTTAAATGAATTATTAGATCATATCGGACTAAAAAGAGAAGATGTCTATATTACTAATATAGTTAAATGTAGACCACCTAAAAACAGAGATCCAAAAGACAGCGAAATTGAGTGTTGTAAGAATTATATTAAAAGGCAAATTGAAATTATTAATCCCAAAGTTATTTGTTCTCTAGGCAGACATTCAATGAATTTTATAATGAATAATTTAGGAATTGAAAACAAGGAAACAATAAGCAATCTTCATGGGAAGGTTTTTAAAGGAAAATATATTTTTATTCCACTTTATCATCCTGCAGTAGCGATATATAACTCTAGTAAAAAAGGAGAGCTTAAAAAAGATTTTGAGATTATTAAAAAATATGTTGATTAAGGTGAAAGCGATTGTATTGTCAAAAGAAGATAAAGTCGTTAAGAAGAATGAGGATAGTTTTGAAGTTTTTGTTAAGGCAGAAGCACAAAGAAATATGGCTAATAAGAGAATTATAGAATTACTGGCAGAGTATTTTAATTTGCCTCAGTATAAGGTTAAAATAATAAAAGGTTTTAAGGAAAGCAATAAGATTTTTAATATAAAATATGAATGATTATTTAATAATTAATAATGTATTATTGTCTGCAATATTAGCATGGTTCATTGCTCAAACAATGAAGGTTTTTATTTTGGCCTATAAGCAAAAGAAGTTTAGATGGGGGCTGTATTCCGTGCCGGGAAACTTTCCATCATCACATAGTGCAGTTGTTTCTGCCTTAGTTGTTGGAGTTGGAGTGGTAGAGGGAATTGATTCAGCCGTTTTTGCGGTTGCTGTAATATTGGCCTTTTTTATAGTTTATGATGCCAAAGTTATTAGAGGAGCAGCGGGTAGACAAGCGCAGTCGTTAAACAAAATAATAGAAAAAATAGGGGAGGGTAGCGAAGATATAGACAAACTAAAAGAAATTTTAGGACACTCAGTATTAGAGATATCCAGTGGAATTATTATTGGAATAATTTGTTCTTTACTTGTCGTTTAAAATGGAATTACCAGAAGAATATAAAAAAGGATTTAAGGATTTTTTAGGAATTAAAATTGATTTATCTAAAAGACCATTGATTCCTAGACCAGAAACGGAATATTGGATTAAATGGTTTATTAACCAAAATCATGGAAAAATAAAATGCCTTGACTTATTTTCTGGCTCGGGCTGTGTTGGCGTAGCAGTTTTAAAAAATATAAAAGATTCAATTTGTCATTTTGGCGAGATTGACGATTCTTTTTTGGAGCAAATTAAAATTAATTGTAATGATATTGAAGATAATAGATATAAAATAATTAAAACAGATATTTTTTCTAATATTAATGAAAAATATGATTATATTCTAGCCAACCCTCCCTATGTTGCAAAAAATAGAATTAGCGAGGTTGGTAAAGATGTAATAGAGTATGAGCCACACATAGCTCTTTTCTCAGGAGATGATGGAATGAATATAATAAACAAATTTATTAGCGAAGTTAAAAATTACTTGAATGATGGTGGTTATGCTATAATGGAATTTGACCCTCAGCAAAAAGAAAAAATTAAAGAAGGAGAGTTTTATAAAGATCAATTTGGAGAATATAGATTTGTAATAATTAGAAAATAATATGTGGGAACAATTTTTATTAGGAGCGCTACAAGGAATATTTGAGTGGTTACCGATATCAAGTCAAGGGATAATAACCATTTTTTCTAGTTTTGCTGAAATAGAAATGAGTGCTATTGATTTTTCTTTATTTCTACACTCGGGAACAATGCTAGCAGTTTTGATTTTCTTTAGGAAGGATTGGATTAATTTAATTTTATTGAGAGATAAGGAATTATTAAGGTTTTTTATAATTGCAAGCATTATTTCATTGTCTTTGGGCTTTGTGCTTTACAAAACAATTGGAGATATTGCTCTTGGTTCAGGACTTCTATTTTTAGTCGGTTTTGGATTGTTGCTTACTTCATGGTTTCAAAGAAGAAATATTAGATTAAAGATGAATAAAGACGCCAACTCTGTTTTTGTTGGATTGCTTCAGGGGCTTTCTGTAATACCGGGAGTTTCTCGTTCAGGTTCAACTATATTTGGATTGTCTCTTAAGGAAGACGATCCATCAGAGATATTAAAAAGATCTTATATTATTTCTCTGCCTGCTGTTGCCGCCTCAACGGGATATATTTTTTTAAATGATCCAACAATTTCATCTTTTCCATGGATGGCACTATTAACAAGCTTTATTTTTGGAATGATTTCACTTAAAATCCTTCTTGACTTCTCAAAGAAAGTTAATTTTTCTAAAATTACTATGGTTTTTGGAATACTTTGTATAGTCGGAGGAATACTAGAATGGTTAATATAGAAAAAGAAATACAAGGCAAAAAGGATCCGATTAGAGCTAAAATATTATCTCGCTTTTTTAAGACCGGAAAAGGTCAATATGGAGAAGGTGATATCTTTTTAGGAATCGTAGTGCCCGTTCAAAGAGCAATTGCTAAAAAGTATAAAGACATTTCTCTAAAAGAAGTACAAAAGTTATTGGATAGCAAGATTCATGAATATCGCTTAACAGGCCTTCTTGTTCTGGTTGAAAAATATAAAGATGATAAAGAGCTAGTTTATAATTTTTACATTAAAAACTTTAGAAATATTAATAATTGGGATTTAGTTGATTTAACAGCACCTAAAATAATGGGTGATTTTTTGAAAGATAAAAAGAAAGATATTCTTTATTCGCTAGCTGTTTCCGATGATTTATGGGAAAGGAGAATATCAATTATTGCAACTTTTGCCTTTATCAAAGATAATGATTTTAAAGATGCTCTAAAAATATCAAAGATATTATTGAACGATGAGCATGATCTAATTCATAAGGCAGTTGGTTGGATGTTAAGGGAAATTGGAAAAAGAGACAAGGAGGTAGAAATAGAGTTTTTAGATAAACATTATCGATTTATGCCAAGAACTATGTTAAGATATTCAATAGAAAAGTTTAGTAGAAGAGAAAGAGAATTTTATATGAAAAAATAATATGATGGAATACATATTATCAGTGTCTTTGCTATTAATAGTTTTGATTTTAATTTTTCTTTTTAAAAGAAACAGAAAAATGAAAACTATAGAGCAGTCACTAAAACTTACCTTGTTTTCAGTAAAAATGAGTAGCTCAACTGCTGAAGAGCTTCGTGATTCTGGAAGACAAGAAAAGGATTGGATTAGATTGATGGAAGATTTTTATAGTTCACTTAACTCTTTATCTAAAGACGGACTCTTTGGAATTGATCCATGGATTGCTTTAGAAATAGTAAAATTAAAAGAAGATATTATTTTTTATGTTGCTGTCCCCAAAAGATTTGAAAGCTTTATTGAAAAATCAATATATAGCATATATCCAACAGCACAAATTGAAAAATCTGATGATTACAATATATTTTCTCCAACAGAAAGTGTTTGTTGCGGATATCTAAAAACAACTAAACCATTATACCTACCAATTAAAACATATAATCAAATGGATACCGATCCATTGTCTTCAATTACTAATATATTTACAAAATTAAAAACCAACGAAGAAGCGGCAGTTCAATTAATTATTAAAAAAGGATCTAATAATTGGTATGAAAGAGGAAGATCTATTGTTAATGAAGTCGCTCAAGGCAAGAATTTTACGCAAGCAATGGGAGCAACAAATTTTATCTCTACCATTAAGGGAAAAAGTGAAGATAAGTTAGGTGGAAGTCCACCAGATGAAGAGTTACTAAAAATACTAGGAGCTAAATTAAATAAAGATAGCTTTGAGACAAATATTAGATTGGTTGTTTCTGCGGACAATAAAATTAGAAGCGAAAGTATATTTCTAGAGATGGCAAACTCTTTTGCTCAATTTAGCTCTAACAAGACAAACAGTTTTAGATTAGTTAGAACCAAAAAAGGTGCATTTGACGAATTGATATATAAATATAGTTTTCGTTTGTTTGATGAAACACAAAAAAATATTTTAGGAATAGAAGAGCTTACAAGTATATTTCATTTTCCAACGCCACTAACTAAGACGCCTAATATTAAAGCAGTTAAATCAAAGGTTTCTGCTCCTCCAACAAACACCCCTAAAGAAGGTCTTTTGTTGGGATATAATATTTATAGAGAAGAAAAGAAAGACATATATCTTAAAAAAGACGACAGAAGAAGACATATGTATATTATTGGTCAAACAGGAACTGGTAAATCATCAGCCCTATCATCAATGGCTTTGCAAGATATTAAAAATGGAGAGGGAATGGGAATGTTAGATCCTCATGGGGACTTAATAGACGACATTTTAAGCAAGATGCCAAAAAACAGGATTGAGGATGTTGTTTTGTTTGATCCAACGAACCTTGAAAGATCAATTGGTTTAAATATGCTTGAATATGATACTCGTTTTCCTGAGCAAAAAACATTTATTGTTAATGAAATGATTAACATTTTAGATAAGCTCTACGATTTAAGGCAAACTGGTGGTCCGATGTTTGAGCAGTATGCAAGAAATGCTTTGATGCTTTTAATGGACGATCCAAATGAAGTATATACATTAATGGAGGTGCCAAAAGTATTAGCCGATGCTGATTTTAGAAAAAGATTATTATCAAAATGTAAAAACTTTTTAGTTAAAGAGTTTTGGGAAAAACAAGCAGAGCAAGCAGGGGGAGAAGGGGCCTTAAGAAATATGGTTCCATATATTACTTCTAAATTTGATAACTTTATTTCTAATGACTATATGAGACCAATTATTGGGCAGACAAAAAGCACCTTTAACTTTAGAGAAATTATTGATGGCAAGAAAGTATTTTTAGTTAACTTAAGCAAGGGTAGGTTAGGAGAACTCAATAGCTCTTTATTGGGGCTAATTATAACAAGTAAAATGTCTCTAGCTGCTTTTTCTAGGGTTGATGTTCCAGAAGATCAAAGAAGTGATTTCTACCTATATATGGATGAGTTTCAAAACTTTGCAACAAACACAATATCTACCATTTTGTCAGAAGCAAGAAAGTATAGATTGTCTTTAATAATATCTCACCAATTTATTGCTCAACTACCAGAAGAGATTAGAGACGCTGTTTTTGGAAATGTTGGAACTATTGCTTCATTTAGGGTGGGAGCAGAGGACTCTCAATTT
>LDZT01012499.1_pt1 | contig 10099 bp, 8 predicted proteins | sample 615521 | NCBI WGS metagenome assembly LDZT01 (sample SAMN03408292, study PRJNA278302) | terrestrial metagenome | isolation source: oil reservoir sample SB1 | place: USA: Alaska, North Slope, Schrader Bluff formation | collected 2011-09 | reverse complement strand
GTGAAGGTCAATGAGGAGGTCTTCACCCCGCACACCGGGCATGTCCGCGAGCAGGGTGATCTCTTTATCCGTTTCAAAGATATCGACCGCCGGCGTGAACACGAGGCCCGGCCTCGTCTGCTCGGCCGGTGTGGCCGCTTCCGTTTTACTTTTAGCCTGAATGGCCTTGCTTTCCGTATCCGTCATTGCATGTCCCTCCTTTCCGATCAGGATAGCTTCACGGCAATGCGTTTGGGCTTTGCCGCCTCCGACTTGGGCAGCTTGACCGTGAGGACTCCATCGGAGCAGCGTGCGTCCACCTTCTCCGAATCGATCTGAGCAGGCAGGCTCACGATCCGGTTGAATGTGCCCCCTTCTCTCTCCCTGCGGTGATACTGGGCCTTGCCGTCTTCGGCGACGAGCTTCCTTTCCCCCGAAATGGAGATGGAGTTACCTGTCACGGAGATGACAAGTTCATCGGCCTTCATGCCGGGGAGCTCAGCGCGAAGGTAGTAGCTGTCCTTGTCCTCGGTAACATTCATCATGGGGAAGACACCGGCCGCGGTCTCGCCGGAAGGGGCCCTGAAAAGAGCGGTGCTCATCAGGTCCATCTGTCTTCTCATGCGTTCCAATTCTTCGAATGGATCTCTCCATCCCGACGCTGGCCAATAATCAGGTCTTCGCAGCAAAAACATAGCTTGTTCCTCCTTTCGTGATTCGTTCCAACATCCGCTGGCGATCAAAAAAGCTCCGGTAACAGCCTCGTAAGATCATCGATAAACGACGACTTTCGCCAACTATTTTCAGAGCTTTTAGATCACTACCAACGCGTTTCGAAAAAAATATAATCAAGTTTCGAAGCTTGTCAAGATGGAGGCAGGATCAAAAAGCGAGGGGAAACCCCGGGGTTGACAGGAACGATCCTACGATTATGTTGACAGCGTTCACAACGATCGCGCCGCACTTCTTCGTATGGGCAAGCCTCTTCTCTCCAAGCCGGTCCTCTCGACCCGAAATTCGGGAATGACATGACCACATGAACGGTGGTAGAAATAAGGACGACACGTTACCATTCTTGGGAAAGCTCGGATCTTATGCTTCGGAGGGTGCATGATTGAGAACCGTATTATAGGCGCTGTACTGTCGGCAGTTTTCGCCTTCATCACCATGGCCGTTTACCCCCTTTCCTGCCCCGCTGTCGATGAGCAAAAGCAATTCAGGGAATATGTCTCTCAGGGAAATCACTTCACATGCTCCCTTCCCAGGGACTGGGGCGAATATCAGCCAGGTTTCGGGCTTTCCCAGGAGGAGAAGAAGGTGTATGGCGTGACCCTATTCGGGCCATCCGACGGAGGCCCCGCCCCTCCGACGATCTCCCTTCATTATTACGCTCCGGGAAATCTCCTGCACAGGACGATGGACAAGTTCATACGGACCCATTCCCGACCCGTCCTTGGTCCTCCGTCAGGGGATGGGTCCCACGGGGAGGTGTATCCTGCCGCCATCGCGGGAAGACAGGCCGTGACCTTCGAGCAGAGGAATGTCAGGTACACCGGAGGGCGCTCGCTCAACCCCGGCAAGGTAATCCTCTTCGAGCGTTTTGTCGTGATCCCCGACGAGAATGACCAGGGTTTCTACGTCCTCAGGTTGTCTGTCCCGGACAGCATGAGAACCAGATATGAGGGCATCTTCAAGGTCATCACGGAGTCCTTCCGGCCGGGGAAGTAACGGGCGTTCCCGGAACGCCCGGCGGCCCTCTTCTTCTCAATCCTCCAGCCCCAGAAGCCGCGCCGCGTTGGAGAAACAGATCTTTTCCTTTTCGCTGTCCGTGAGAAAAGGCAACTGCAGCAGGAACCGCAGTTCCTCCCCCTGGTCCATCCACGGACTGTCCGATGCGAACAGCAGGCGATTCGCCGGGTGTTCCCCGAGGATGCGCTCCCGGAACGTTCCGGGCATCTGGCGCAGCACGAAGGCCGTATCCAGATAGACATCCTTGCCCAGCAAGCATTCCACCGTTTCCTCATACGCGTCCTCCCCTCCCAGGTGCGCGGCGACCATGCAGAGTTCCGGAACGGCCTTGAGGACTGCGGCGAGACGCTTTGGGGTCCCATGAACCGGATAGGGGAGCCCCCGGTCCACCCCGGCATGAAAGAGTACGAACATTCCCGCCTCCGCAACCGTCTCGTAGAGGGGATACATGCGGGGATCATCGACGAAGAAATCCTGATAATCGGGGTGCAGTTTGAAACCCCGAAAACCTTGCCGCTTGAGCGTTCCCATCTGCTCCAGGGTCAGTGGGTCCGCGGGGTGCATTGCGGCCAGGGTTTCAATGCCCGGCTGTCGAATGTCTGCCAGCCAGCGCTGGATGGATCCGACCTGCTCCGGCTTCGTCGCCACGGCCGCCACGACGGAAAGATCGATCCCCGCGGCCGCCATGGACCTTTTCAGCCCCTCCAGGGTTCCGTCCGCGGACGCCGTGATCCCCGACCGCCGACAAACCGCCGTGACCGTGCTGTGCGCCACATGATCAGGATAGATGTGGGTGTGGAAATCGATGGTCTTCACGGTGTGATTTCTATACGCCATTCCATCCGTCTTTTCAAGAGATAATCGGTAACGGGAGGATGAGCCGGCGTAGAAGGGCCATCAATTCAACAAATAAAGAAAATGCTTGCATTGTCAGGAAATTGTAGTACTATTACTCGCATATCGGTCAAGTGAGCACGTATCAACGGGACAGGCGCAGGATGTTTGCCTGATGATCATAGATATACCTACACTTTACCCAAGGAGGTATCAAGAATGACCAAGGCAGAGATAGTGGAAAAGATTGCGGGAGAGATCAAGGTCTCCAAAGCGGCAGCGGCAAAGGCACTTGCGGTGGTCACGGGCAGCATCACACAGGCAATGAAGAAAGGCGACAAAGTGACGCTCGTAGGGTTCGGCACGTTTTCCGTTGCCAGCCGTGCGGCCCGGAAGGGAAGAAACCCCCGGACAGGAAAGGAGATCAAGATAGCCGCGAAGAAGGTTCCAAGGTTCTCCGCGGGAGCAACGCTGAAGGCTGTGGTCAACGGCAAGGCGGTTGCAAAACCGGCGAAGAAAAAACCGGCAGCCAAGCCGAAAAAGAAATAGATCAAGCGAAGCGGGCCTTCGGGCCCGCTTTTCCTTCCCGTTCGGACGCGCTTCGTGCTGTTCTTCAGGCCTTAGTATCTATTTGGGCCAGTTCTTGCCCGGTCTCGCCCAGTCGTACTCGTCATAGGTCCCCGTTTTGTAGTCGTAGGTGGCCTCCAATGTCAGGAACTCCTCGTCGCCGCTCAGGTCGACACCCTGCCAGTACGTCTGTTTTAAGTCCGGACTAAACCCCATTCCCGGCTCAAGCCTGTCAGGAATATCATCCCCGTCGCGATCCTCGCTCTCTTTCCAGCCTTCGGGCCAAAAGGTGTGGAAATTATTGAAGTGGGTGAACTCGTGCATAATATCGACGGCAAAGGTGTCAATGTACGTGTAGTCGAGGTAACTCTTCCCGGAAAGCGTCGACGGTATTGATCGTTTGACCGCCGGCATTTTCACATAGAACGTGTCAGGGTCCCACGTGTTCGTCTTGAGGTCGCACACGTTAATGGTCTTGTAGTCGGAATAATATGGATTATATTGGCCTATAACGCCGCGTTGGCCACAAACGCATTTGTCGGCCGGAATCCCTTCGCACTGGTACGCGATCCTGACATTCTGTCCGAACGGCCTTGCCGCCGGGGTCTGTTTCCAGTAATAGAACCAGTTGGGATACTTGCCCTCGGGATTGTTCTTCTCATCCCTCGGATAGAAGAGGCGCACCTCCCTCGTTTCCTCCATCCTGCAGGAACCCACTTTCAGGCTAGCTTTCACGGTCTTCCTGCCGAACTCGTTGTTGTCTTCGGGCAGTCCCTTGTAGACGACGGTGAGTTTTCGTCCTTTCGGCGTCGATGATGTCGAAGGGGGAACAATGGTTCGCGTGGAGCCTTCTATCTCGGGAACGGTCCACTCGATGGAATCCGCATAGTGCTCGGGCACCGTTCTCGCCTCAAGTTCCAAAGTGAGCTTGTTGGAATGCTCGCTCAAGAGGTACTCATCGCTGAAGACATACCTGCTCTTGTCTTCAGGGCTTATGATCATGAGCTTCACGGACCTCATGTCCTTGCACTCCTCCGCGCTCTCCCTCATCTTGAGATACAGCGTCATGGTGGAACCGGGGCGGCAACCGGGAGAGGGCCCCATCGGCCTGCCGATGTCCTTGCGCAACAGCACCTCGCCCCCCTTGAGCAGTTTCTTGAACTCTGACACGCCCAGCGTCCATGTGGCACTGAAACACCCCATCCCCAGGTTCGTCGTACCGTCATCCCCCATAAAGGTGACTGAAGGCGCATCGGCCGTGACCTTGATCCGGCCATTCGCGGCAGGGCTCGCGCTCACCACGCCGGCACGAAATTGCGGGTAGCGCTCCCCGTTGGAGATCTCGTAGCGCAGAAAGCGGGCCCAGCGAGTACAGGATGACGGCACGTACGAACTCCTGCGCACGCATTTCTTTCCCAGAACGCCCGGCACGTCGATCTTCGTTGACAGAGACTGGATATCGTACTCCTTTTCCCTGTCAAATTGTCCTTTTGCCGGATCGTAGGCATGTATGACGACCAGGTTGCCGACAAACCTCTCCTTGATCGTGTAGAGAAGATCCGTCTTCACTTCATTGGAGAAGAACTCCTTCTCTCCCCCGTTGACGATGATGTATCCCTCCAGGGGAAAAGCTTCGGAGATCTGCGGCTTCTCTGTGCCTGCCGGAAGACTGCCCATCATGCTCTTTGCCTGTCGGTACTGCCTGTTGATGATCTCGCGACGGCGTTCCATTTCTTTTTCCGGGGTTGCAGCCGGCTGCATGGGCATGGCCTGCATACCGATACCCCCGCCGGCGTCTTCCATGATCTCCATGGCCCCCCGATACGCGTCCATAAGCCCGTTCATGTCAGTCGTACCCTGCAGTTGTTGCTCAAGCTGTCGTGCCCTTCGCTCGAGATCCCCTGGAGACTGAGCAAGCACTTCGACACAAAACAGGCAAAAGACAACTACCCCGATCAGACCTATCCACAAAATTCTTCCCTTTACGCCGATCATCATGCTCATCCTTTCTGACGCCTGAAACCAGTCGACGCCCAGAAGTTAGAATAGTATCTTCAGGAATTATTTACAACCCTTCACACAAATATCCCTAAAGCCTCCTCCCCCATAGCCGATAAAAAAGAAATATGAACCATTCCAACAAGAGCGCCGCGGAGCAAGACCGCATGCGTGTACGCTGGGGGAGGTCCCTGCGGGAGGGAGCGGAGGCTGCCGTATCGGAGCTCTATCAGGCCATAGGGACATCCGGGCCGGATATTCTGATATTCTTCTGTTCCGAGGGATACGACAGGACCGGACTTTCGAAGGCGTTGGAGGCCCGCTTCCGATGTCCCATTATCGGTTGCACGACGGCAGGCGAGATCTCCCCGGCGGGATACCAGCAGGGAGGAATTGTTGCGGCGGCTGTCACTTCGCGGCAATTGAAGGTCCACACGCGCATCCTGCCTTCCCTGTCCCGGAGGAAGGCCTCCGATTTTATGGATCTTGCCGTCGACTTGAGAAAGAACCTTACTCTGGGAACCTCCTTCGACAAGGACCACATGTTCGGACTCCTGTTGATCGACGGGCTGTCGAAGATGGAAGACGAGACGATCGCCTCGCTCTATTCCAATCTTGATGGAATACCCATAATCGGCGGGTCCGCCGGGGACGACCTCCGCTTCCAGGAGACCTTCGTTTACGCCAACGGCTCTTTCCACGGGGACAGCGCCGTCTTTGCGCTGTGCGAGACCTCTTTGCCTTTTTCCACGTTCAAGACCCAGCATTTCGAGCCGACAGACCTGAAGATCGTCGTGACGGAGGCGGACGCCAGGAGCAGGATCATCAGGGAGATCAACGGTTATCCCGCGGGGGTGGAATACGCGAGGGTCCTCGGTCTCCCGGTCGAGGATCTCAATCCCACCGTATTCTCGGAGAATCCCCTCATGATCCGCCTGGGCGGAGACTACTACGTCCGTTCCATTCAGAAGGTCAACCCGGACATGAGTCTCAGTCTCTTTTGCGCCATCGAGGAGGGTCTCGTCCTCACCATCGGAAAGGGATCGGACATGGCGGAGGATCTGAGAGAGGCGATCCGTGGGCTGCGAATAGACCCCCATGGAGATCACCTCGCCATTTTCTGCGATTGCATATTGAGAAAACTGGAAGCGGCGGACAAGTCACTGGAAGAAGACTTCGGACGCATCCTCTCCGGGGTCACCGCCGTAGGATTCAGCACGTACGGCGAGCAGTTCAACTCCATTCACGTCAATCAAACCCTTACCGGGGTGATCATCCATGGCTGACAGAACAGCGAAGACCGACCGTGCCCCGGAGATCATCGAGGCTCTTGAGTCGCGGATCGATCGTCTCGAACGGGAACTTGCCGCCCGGGACAAGACGGTGTCAACCCTCATGAAAAGGGTGGAACGAGGTATCGACACCGCGGGGAGCGCCTTCTCGCTCTTCGAGCGCAACACCCTTCTCGAGGAGATCGTGGAAAAGCGGACACGAGAACTCAACAGGGCCCTTGAGAAATTGCGGGCCGCCAAGGAGGCCGCGGATGCGGCCAGCGTCACCAAGAGCGAGTTCCTGGCCAACATGAGCCATGAGATCCGCACACCCATGAACGGTGTCATGGGCATGACGGGCCTCCTGCTGGGCACCGATCTCAACGAGGAGCAGCGGCGCTACGCTGAGACCGCGCACGCGAGCGCGGAATCACTCCTGGCGCTCATAAACGATATCCTGGATTTTTCCAAGATCGAAGCGCGCAAGCTCGACCTGGAGATGCTGGACTTCGATCTGCGCGCCCTGCTTGACGACTTCTCCGCCATGCTGGCCTTGCGCGCCCAGGAGAAGTGGCTTGAGTTCATCTGCTCTGCCGCTCCGGACATGCCGACCCATTTCCGCGGCGACCCCGGCCGTCTGCGCCAGATCCTCACCAACCTCACGGGTAACGCGGTGAAGTTCACGAACACCGGGGAGATCGCCGTGCGGGCGAGCCTTGTCTCCGAGACAGACGATGAGGCCGTGGTGCTTTTCTCGATAAAGGACAGCGGCATCGGCATCCCCGAGGACAAGCAGGATATCCTGTTCCAGAAGTTCACGCAGGTGGATGCCTCGACGACACGCAAGTATGGCGGCACCGGGCTGGGGCTGGCGATCTCAAAGCAATTGGCCGAGCTGATGGATGGCGAAATAGGGGTCAGGAGCAAGGAGGGCCGGGGTTCGGAATTCTGGTTCACCGTGCATCTCGCAAAGCAAAGGGAACGCAAAGCCCCTGGCGCTCCTCCCGCCGAGATCCGGGGGGCGCATATCCTTTTGGTCGATGACAACGCGACCAACCGAAGGGTCTTGATGGCCCAGCTTCTCGCCTGGGGCGTGCGTGCCGGGGAGGCTTCCGACGGGCCCGCGGCCCTTGAAACGCTCCGCGGGGCGAAAGACGCCGGCGATCCTTTCCAGATAGCTATTCTCGACATGCTGATGCCCGGAATGGATGGCACAGAGCTGGCCAGACTGGTCAAGGCCGACAAAGCGCTCAAGGACACTCACCTGGTCCTTCTTTCCTCTCTGGGCCAACGGGGTGATGCCAGGAGAATGGAAGAGATCGGCTTTTCCGCCTACCTGACCAAGCCGGCTCGGCAGTCGGACCTCGCCGGCTGCCTGTCAGCCGTGCTGGCCGGAAGAGCCACGGCTGAGCAGGTGCGGCCCATAGTCACGCGTCATATGGTCCGCGAGATGCGTCGGAGCTCTGTGCGCATTCTTCTGGCCGAAGACAACATCACCAACCAGCAGGTGGCACTGGGGATACTCAAGAGACTGGGTCTGGGTGCAGACGCGGTGACCAACGGGCGGGAGGTCCTGAAAGCCCTCGAGACCCTCCCCTACGACCTGGTGCTCATGGACGTTCAGATGCCCGTAATGGACGGACTGGAGGCTGCCCGCCAGATCCGCGATCCCGGATCCGCGGTTCGCGATCACCATGTCCCGATCATCGCCATGACCGCCCACGCGATGCAGGGTGACCGCGTGAAGTGCCTGAACGCGGGGATGAACGACTATTTGAGCAAGCCCGTTTCCCCCGAGGCTCTGGCCCGTGCGCTCAAGAAGTGGCTGCCCGACGATGCCGGGGCAGCGACGGAGCAAGACCCCTTTGAGCATAAAGTCCCGGGGCCCGCCACCGCGAGCGGGACCGCGGCGTCATTGTTCGACAGGGCGGGGATGATGGCACGCCTTATGGGCGATGAAGATCTGGCGCGAACGGTGGTGAAAGGCTTTCTTGAGGACCTGCCGCAGCAGATCGAGACCCTGAAAGGCTGCCTGGAAGCCGGCGATGCCCCGAGCGCGGAGCGCCAGGCCCACAGCATCAAGGGCGCATCGGCCAATCTGGGCGGTGAGGCTTTGCGCGCCGTGGCCTTTGAGATGGAGAAGGCCGGAAGGGCAGGGGATCTCGAAACCGCCAGGGTGCGCCTGCCGGAACTGATGGACCAGTTCGCCTTGCTGAAGGCAGCAATGAATGAATTCGTGGGCTCCGGACGATGACAGACCATGATCGGGGGAACGTATCCATGCGGATATTGATCGCTGAAGACGATTTCACATCACGCGCCATCCTGACGGCGGTACTTCAAAAGCAGGGCTACGAGGTGGTGTCGACCGTGAACGGCGCGGACGCCTGGGCAACCATGCAGCAGCCCGACGCCCCCAGACTCGCGATCCTCGATTGGATGATGCCGGAGATGGACGGTATCGAGGTGTGCCAGCACATACGTTCCCTTGAAACCAACCAGCCGCCTTATATCATAATGCTGACGTCCAAGGATGAGAAGGCGAACATCATCACCGGGCTGGAAGCCGGAGCGGACGACTACCTTGTCAAGCCTTATGACCCCGGGGAACTCGGCGCCCGGGTCGGGGTCGGCCTTCGCATGATCGAGATGCGGGCCGCTCTCATCGAAAGCCGCAAAGCGTTGGCACACCAGGCCACCCACGATCCCCTGACGGGTATGCTGAACCGCCGCGCCATTCTCGACCGGCTGCACAAGGAACTCGCCCCGGCAGCCCATGATGGAGATGCCGTGGCCGTCGCGATCTGCGACATAGACCATTTCAAGCGCGTTAACGACACGCACGGCCATCAGGCCGGCGATGAGGTGCTCCGCGCATTCGCGCAGGTTCTGATCGAAAATCTCCGTGAACACGATTCCGCCGGGCGCATGGGGGGAGAGGAGTTTCTGGTGATCTCCCCGATAAGGGCGGGCATGGAATACACATGCCTCTTCGACGGCTTGTGTTCAAGGATCGCCGCGAGCACGATCACGACAAGATCGGGAGCGTTGTCCGTTACGGTGAGCATCGGCGCGGCCTGCGCAACCGCCGGAGGGACGGTGGATGAGGTGCTGGGCACCGCCGACGCAGCCCTGTATCAGGCAAAAAACGAGGGGCGCAACCGCGTCGTCTACGCGCTGGGGTGCTGAAAAACGATCCCCCTCGTTTCTCTTGCTCTAAGGAAAATACCTGCTGAAAATCAGGGAAACCCCGATTGCCATATTCCTTGACCAGGTCTAGACGGAATAAAGAGAGTATGAACGTCCCCCTGGCCGGCCCTGCGAATTTCGCCGGCCAGCATCAGGAGAAGAAACCATTTGACGCGCGGGAACAGTCGGAAGTACGCTTTATACAGTACCGACAACGTAACACAAGGACGTGGGATGAACAAAAAGCCTGTTCTGGACCTTACCGCAACATACACCGACCTGTATGAACTCACCATGGGGCAGGCCTATTTCATGGCCGGCCGAAAGGACGACCCTGCCGTATTTGATTACTTTTTCCGCAAGAACCCCTTCAACGGCGGATACACGATCTTCGCCGGTCTTCCGGACCTGCTCGCCGTCCTTGAAAACTTCCGTTTCAACAAAGACGATCTCGATTTTCTGAAAGCGTACTCTTTCCATGAAGACTACCTTGCCTATCTGAAGGGCTTCAG
>LDZT01007018.1_pt1 | contig 10100 bp, 10 predicted proteins | sample 615521 | NCBI WGS metagenome assembly LDZT01 (sample SAMN03408292, study PRJNA278302) | terrestrial metagenome | isolation source: oil reservoir sample SB1 | place: USA: Alaska, North Slope, Schrader Bluff formation | collected 2011-09 | reverse complement strand
GAGACCGCCCCGATCACCGAGATCGAACCCTCTTCACCGGAGAGCGTCTTCACACGCCCCGCCCGTTCATAGAAGTCGGCAAGCCGGGAGCCGAGATAGGCAGGATAGCCATGTTCGCCCGGCATCTCTTCGAGGCGGCCTGAGATCTCCCGCATCGCCTCCGCCCACCTGGAGGTCGAATCTGCCATCAGGGCAACAGAATACCCCATATCCCGGTAATATTCCGCTATTGTGATCCCGGTATAGACCGATGCCTCGCGGGCCGCAACCGGCATATTCGAGGTATTGCCGATGAGAACTGTCCTCTTCATCAACGGCTCCTTTGTCTTTGGATCGACAAGAGCCGGGAACTGCCGAAGTACATCTGCCATCTCGTTCCCCCGCTCACCGCAGCCGACATAGACGATGATATCAGCATCTGACCATTTGGCGAGCTGGTGCTGGACAACCGTCTTGCCGGCACCAAAGGGGCCAGGCACAGCGGCGGTTCCTCCCTGGACGATCGGGAAGAAGGAGTCGATCACCCGCTGGCCCGTGATCAGGGGGCGGATCGCCGGAAGCTTCGATTGTATCGGCCGGGGCACCCGTACCGGCCAGCGCTGGAGCATCGTGATCTCTTTCACTGTGCCGGTTGTATCCAGGAGCCAGAGGATCGTCTCATCCACGGTATATTCGCCTTCGTCTGCGATCCGCTCCACCGTCCCCGAGAGATCCGGGGGGAGGAGGATTGTGTGGACAATCTTGTTCGTCTCGGGAACTGACCCTATCACCGCACCGCCGGATATTGTCTGCCCCTGAGAGAGAGAAGGGGTGAAATGGAACCTCTTCTCACGCGATAGCGCCGGAGCCGAGATCCCACGGACGATGAAATCACCGGATATCTCCCCAAGCTCTGTCAGGGGCCGCTGGATACCATCATAGATCATCTCGAGAAGGCCGGGGCCAAGCTCCACCGAGAGCGGCATCATTGATCGCCTGACCGGCTCACCAGGGGTGATGCCGGTGGTATCCTCGTACACCTGGATAGTTGCAGTATCATTATGCAGCCCGATGATCTCGCCGATAAGCTCATCCTCGCCGACAAAGACGACCTCATACATCTGTGCTCCACGCATCCGGTCAGCCTCGACAACCGGCCCTGTAATCCGAATTATACTGCTCTCTGTCATCCAATCACCCTTGCATCCCCTGTCCGGCAATGCCGGCAACACGCCTGATCGCCTCGGTTATGGCATCATCACCTTTCACCGGACCCTTTGGCCCGGGTATTTCAACAACAACCGGATAGACCCGGTGCGACCGCCCATGCTCATCAAGGAGCGGGATGAGCGGCCGTGCATACCGATCCTGTATAAGGACGATACCGACTGATTCGTCCCTAAGAAGCTCAATCAGTGCGGCTTTGGCAGAGGCATCATCCTCGCACCGTATCGTCTCTGCAACACCGCCCAGTCGGCAGAGGAGGGCGACTGTCCGATCACCAACTGCCACGATCCTCATCTCCCGCCAACCTCCACCACCATCTGCCCCCTGATCGTCCCGGCAGGTACATGATACAGAATCCCGGCAGCAGCTCCTCGCAGGTTTTCGCATTCGATCCCAAGCGCAACCAGGTACCTGAGGATAGGTCCGCTGCCGAGATGATACTGGCTGCTCACCATCCTGCCGATATCAAGCAGACACTGCGAGAGCCCCAGCTCGATTGCACCCGGATCCCTGCTCTTCCTCACCTGCTCGATGAAAGGCTCGATATAGGGGCCATACATCGTCTCCCTGATCAGTGAAACCAGTTCCACAAGATCGGCAGAACGTGCAAGATTCAGGAGCAGTTCGTCTGTGATCTCAAAACCTCCCCTTTGAATGAGGAATGGTTCAATTGCTGCTGCATCTGCACCGTACAATCGTCCCCGGATCAGAATCCTGAGGTTCTGGCAGTCTATCATCCGTCCGGCCATCAGGACAGCCGGCTCGTACTGGGATTCTTCTATGCCCCGTGCGGTCATCATCAGCGAACCGTAAGCATCAGAGAGAAGGGCAGCTTCGAATGCCGCATACCCTTCCTGTTCGCCAACTGCCTTCCAGATATCCCGTATGCGGGTGATGACACCTGACCGGTCAAGCCGCTGAACCGCCTCTTCAACAGAACCAGAGTGGGCGGCCTTCCTGATCTCTGACTCCGAAAATGCGCCGATTGGCACAGCCCTCTTCTCGATCAGATCCCCAGGAAGACCGCCATTAATCCCCCTCAGAACAGCGGCTACCTCCTCTGCCAGATAGACCTGGATATATCCGAAGATCAGTGAATGAATCGCATCCGGGACCGAGACGGCGAGGTTGCCAAGCAGGGTATAATGGTACTGCCGGATCAGCCGTTCGGTATCGTCCGGACCCATACCCTCGCGGTACTCGATTATGTGGCCGAACCGGCCGGCCCGTTCAAAGAGATCAAGGAGATCAGATGCATCCGAGAGGGTATCGGCACCATCTGCTGTCACAAGCGGGTTTCCCATCGCCCTGACCCGTGCTGATGGATAGGCAAACGAGGCGATACTCAGGATAATCCGGAACCAGCCGGCAGAGACAGACACAAAGATTGCTATAAAAAACGCAATGGCAAATGCAATCAGGATCAAGCCGGACCCTTCCCCGGTGAAGAGTTCTGAGAAGATCAGATCAATATCCATCTCCCTCACCTCCATAAAGTATCGAGGATACTTTTTGTGTCAGGATATCCCGCATCTGATCCAAACGTGTCGCGAAGGTCTGATCGCACCGTATGGGAGCTTCCGCAGATCTGACGATCACCCCGCCGGACTGGATCTGCGGATCATGGAGAGGGAGGGATCGGATCGTCACCCCGTCAAGTCCTTCTGTTGCATCTTCAACCGCTTTCGTATCAGCAGACCGGCAGAGAAGAACAATCTCTCCTCCCCCGACGATCTCCCTCCCTTCAATGATGAGGGAATGGAGGATGGCGGGGTACTCAGGTTTTGAAGGGATATCTGCCAGTTCTTCTTCGGCAGCAACAAATACCTCCCGGATCCCCTGCCATCTGGCATCCCGGAGCACTTTCATCTCATCGTACTCTGCCTGGAGGAGGACTTTTCGTTCTGCACGGCGGGCTTTGCGTTCACCTTCAAGGAGGATACGCTCGCGTTCACGGCCGGCTCTCTCCCGGGCAGCTTCCCGGATCGCAGTACACTCGTCTTCTGCCTTCTGCCTGATCCTCGCGACCTCCTCTTCGGTCTCTGCTTCAATCAAGGAGATGATCGTCTCAAGCCCCATTCAGAGACCTCCAAAGAGCCCGATCCCAAACATGATCAAAATCGCAACCAGCAGGCCAAATATAGCAAATGTCTCTGCCATCACCGCAAAGACGAGCGCCTGCCCCATCGATTCAGGCCGCCTGGCAACCGCACCTATCCCGGCAGCAGCAGTCATCCCCTGCCCAATCGCAGAGAGGCCGGCAAGACCGACTGCAAATCCTGATCCGATACAGGCAAGGCCCGCAGCCGCAGTTGCCGTCACATCTCGGGTGATGATCCCGGTGAACGCCATGATCAGGATCGCAACCAGCAACCCATAGATCGCCTGGGTCTCCGGGATCACCGAGAAGACAAGCCCCTTTCCAAACATCTCCTCACGCTCGGATGTGGTTGCGATCCCGGCAGATGCAGCAATTCCCTGCCCGATGGCAGATATCGCCGCAAAACCAACGGCAATCCCACAGGCGATCGAGGCAAAACCGGCAGCAAGGGTGGGAACGATATCGCGTGTGATCATCCCGGTGAACGCCATGATCAGGATCGCAACCAGCAACCCGTAGATGGCCTGTGTCTCGGGGATCACCGAAAAGACAAGAGAACGGCCGAATGATTCCGGTTTCTCTGCGGTTGCAGCAGCACCAGCAGCTGCCGCAATACCCTGCCCGATCGCAGAGAGTGCCGCAAGGCCGATCGCAAACCCACACCCGATTGCGGCGATTCCAATTGAAATATCCGAGATCGGGCCGCCAGCGATCATTCCGGTGAAGGCCATGATCAGGATCGCAACCAGGAGACCATAAATCGCCTGGGTCTCCGGGATCACCGAGAAGACGAGGGCACGGCCAAATGCACCTTCATGCTCGGCTGAAGAGGCGGATCCGGCAGCAGCAGCAATTCCCTGCCCGATCGCAGAGAGACCGGCAAGGCCAACCGCAAGGCCGCATCCGATCGCGGCAAGCCCGGTCGCCATCGTCGCAACCGCGTCACCCGCCAGGATTCCTGAGAACGCCATGATCAGGATCGCAACTAAGAGACCATAGATCGCCTGCGTCTCAGGGATCACCGAGAAGACAAGGGATCTCCCCATTGCACTGTCATCCTCAGAGCTTGTAGCAATCCCGGCAGATGCAGCAATTCCCTGCCCGATCGCAGAGAGGCCGGCAAGACCGACCGCTAACCCGGCACCAAGAGCAGCAAGCCCCATCGGGGTTGAGACGGGATCTCCAACACCCCCAATCACCCCGGTCGAGAGGAGGATCAAAACAGCAACCAGCAGGCCGTACATCCCCTGTGTCTGGGGAACCGCCTGGAAGACGAGTGCCTGCCCGAACTTCCCGGGCTTGATGGCGATCACTCCTGCACCGGTGGCGCCGGCAATGCCGACACCCATGCCGGACCCGATCGCAGACAATCCGACCGCGAGCCCGGCACCGGAAACTGCCAGGATAAATCCGGGTGTGAGTTCAGGTATCATGGTTCATCCTCCGGGAGTAGGGTATTCTTCCGGTTCGTGTAAAATGGCTGGAAGAGGCGGCCGCCACCCTCGTAAAAGTGGCCAAAGAACTCGACATACTGGAGCCGGAGGGCATGGATGAACCCACCAAGCGCCTGGAGCAGGAAATTTGCCAGATGGCCGCCGACTGCAAAGAGTACCGCAACGATGGCGAGGTACGGATGAGCTGATCCGATCATCTCAGAGAGGATATTTACCGTCATCGCAATTCCGGCAGTGGCGAGTGCAAGCGCAAGAATCCTTGTATAACTGAGCCAGTCACCAAGGAACCCCGTGATACTGAAGAAGCCAAGCGGCCCTTCGAAGGTGAGGATCAGTGCAGCGGCTGCTGCTGCTCCCGCTCCCGATGCAAAGAGGAGGGGGAGGGAAATATCGGCCCAGCCGAAGAATGCGAAGAGAAGAACTGCCGCAGAGGGCTGGAGCAGGAACCAGACGCCCTGTTCTTTGAGCATCTTTCTGATATCGCCTGCCCTGATATTGCTGTATGCAGCGATTCCAAGACCCAGATTCAGGTGTGCAATCCCAAAGATGAGGGCGGCGATGAGGATGGTGATCGGATCCATCAGGGGATCGATTAATGCGAGGGGCGGGGATATGTCGAAGAATCTTGGGAGGAGATCCCCGAAGAAGCCACCCTGTAAGATACCGAAGAGAATACCGGAGATACCGCATGCAAACAGGATGAACGAGAAGTCACGGGTTGACCCCGGAGACCGTGCAGGGCCTGCGAGGAGGGTTGCTGCAACCAGTGCAAGCAGCAGTCCGTAGCCTGCATCCCCAAGCATCACCCCGAAGGTGATGACCAGTATCGGAGCAAGAAAAACCGTCGGATCCACCTCACGGTACCGGGGTGGGGCAAATGTCGTGGTGAGGGAGCTAAACGGCGAGAGCCAGCGTGGATGGTTGTACGCAACAGGAACAGCGGCATCTCCGTCCTTTCCGGGAACAGCCCGGTAGATCATGGTGCCACCTGCATGAAGATCTCCGATCTTCTCAAGGAGGGGGAGATCATGGCTCCTTATCCAGCCTGAATAGAGCCTGAGATCGCGGGTTGAACCGGTGAGGGCAGCGGCATCAACTGCATCCCGTGCTATTCCGAGGTCTTCTGCAAGCCCCGCAAGCAGCTGAAGGTATTCTGAGCTTTTTTCCCGCAAACGAATCTGTATCGCTTCATCTTCCTTATGGAGAGATTCCTTCTCTTTCTGGATAGACTCAAGCACCTCAGGAACAGTTCTCCCATGATCACCGAAGGTAAAATCCGCAAAACCCCTTGAACGGAGGAGGGCGTCAACCGCTTCAGCAGCACGTGAATGGGCAAGGACGACTGCGATCATCCCCTCTTCCTGTAGCCTGCATGCTGAGTGCGCAATTGCCTCTGATATTCCCTCCTCCTCGAAGAGTACGTTTAAATCCTCACATTCACCGGTTGGAATAATACCGGCCCGGACAGTGAGGAACCGGGATGGCTCACGCGGAGGGAGGGTCTCTGCAACGCACCGAAAGAGGAGAAGATGCTCTTCCTCTTCATCAAGGCGGGCGATACGCTCATGGATAGCAGAGCGACGAACCCGGTAGGAGAGGATCTCAGAGATGACCGGGTTATACCTGTCCACCACCTTCAGCAGTGAGGTCGGATCAGATGGCTCTGCCGGAACCGGTGGCTCACGATTTGGGAAGAAGAAACCGGTGATCCTCCCCTGCTCTTCCCTGTGATCAAGGAGTGCTTCCACAGCACGCTCGGTCCGGGCCTGGGCAGCGGCGAGTGCCTGCCGGATCTCATCCCTTTGCACCGGTGAGATGAGGTGGATGAGGTGCTCGTCGCCGGTGATCGGGGTCAGTTCGATTATCCCCTCTTCATGGAGAGCAGAGAGGAACGGTGCTGCATAACGGCGATGGATCCCCACCGTCACCTTCTGCATCTCAGCCGGATAGAACATCCTCCCCTCCGGTGACCGCGGCAATGGTTGCAATAACTGCCGTATCCTTTCGTGAGGCAGCAGCAGCCGTAATCCGCTCAACACGCCGATCGGTTTCAGATGCGATTCTATGGGCTTTTTCCTCTGCATCCTGTATTGCACGATTAACGGTTTCTGCGGCATCTGCCCTGGCCTTCTTCAGTTCATCCTCGATATATGCCGCCGCTTCTTTCCTGGCGGAACTGACTGCTGTTTCTGCCTCATCTTCAGCAGCCTTGATCCGTGAGATCGCCTCTTCCTCCACCTTCAGGACAGCCTCGATATTGTGAACCGGCATGAATGTGCATATGTAGTGAACCGGTTATTAACGTACCCCTCAGGGTATCCTTTATCTGATCATAGAGAGGAGAGATGATATACGGCAGAAGATATGCCAGATCGGGGAATAATCAATGCAGGGAATCCTGACAGCAGATATCGGCGGGACATGCAGCAGGTTCGCCGGGTTCGCCTTCGGTGATGACGGCACCATATCCCGGCTGAATACTGTTTCGTTCACCACGAGCAGTTTCAGTTCATTTGACGATCTGATCGAAGAGGCTCTCACATATGCATCCCCGGCTCCCGGCGGCTCATGGAACGTGATGGTACTTGCGGTGCCCGGACCTGTCCGGGAGGGAGTTCGAGCAAAACTCCCCAATGTTCCGTGGATCGCAGAGATAACCAACCTCAGAAAGAAGCTTCCGGGAAGAGAGATCCATCTGATCAATGATTTTGTTGCCCAGGCATATACCTGCCTGCTGGAGACAGGGCTTGCGAGAGAGGAGATACAGGCAGGAAGATCTGAGGATGGCGGCGTCATTGCAGTTGTCGGCGCCGGAACCGGCCTTGGCCATTGCGCAATCCGAAAGGGAGCAGGCGATACTATCTGTGTTATTCCTTCAGAAGCAGGCCATGCCGCCTTCCCCTTCTGCCATGAGGATGAGGATGGGTTCAGGGAGTATCTGATGCAGAGAACCGGCAGCAGGTACCCCCATAACGATCTGGTGGCAAGCGGCCCCGGCCTCTCCCACCTGCATGCATGGCTGACCGGTGAGATACTTCCTCCCGATCAGGTTGTCAGGAGAATCGGGCCTGATTCGGAGACAACAGAGTTTTTTGCTCGTTTTTATGCACGTGCATGCAGGAACTATGTCCTCGGTACCCTCTCAACCGGCGGCCTCTTCATCACCGGCGGTGTTGCGATGAGAAATCCGTTCCTCGTGATGAACGAGTATTTCCGGGAGGAGTTCACAGATGCTCCGCATTATCGGGATATGCTTGAAAAAATCCCCATTTCCCTTGTTTGTGACGAAGATATCGGGGTCATTGGAGCCGCATGGTACGGCATGATAAATCACCGGGTTTGAGCTGATCAGGAGGGTTTTTATTTTTACCGGGTGAGAGAGATTCCACATGAGCATTGATGAGATCCGCGAGGAGATTGCAACAATAGATGCCGGGATTGTCGATCTGATCATAAAGCGGCAGTCCTTAGCCGGGATGATGGCACACGAGAAGGTGAAGGCGGGCCGGCCCCCGGTAGACCCCGCACAGCGGGAGCAGGTGCTTGCCCGGGCAGTGGACCGGGCGGTTGAGGCAGGGATCGATCCGACAGGTGTGCGGGAGATCTTTAACAGGCTTGTCCTGATGAGCGAGGAGAAGCAGAGAGGCTGCATGGGTGATGGAAACCTGCCGTGAGGGAGGCTTTCAAAGTAAAGGTACAAACAGTTAGAAATTTAAAATAATGATATTCTCTCTTTTCTACGCTTTCCGGTAGATATTCAGCCCGATCTTGATCTCATCATCATCAGGTATGCTGATATTCCCTTCACTCGATGCGATGATTATCGATTTGCCTGACTTTGAAATCCCAAAATCCTTTGTGAGATCCACTTCGATGATCAGTTTCGACCCCTCTCTCTTCATCTCCATATTCTTCATGAGGGTGATCTCTTGCACCGCCCGGCAATGAAGATGCCGGGAGATGATTCGGGGAGTGTTGAGACGTGATGAGGTGAACTGACAGGCAATTGCCATCATGCAGTCGAACGATACTTAAGATATGACGAGGTATAATTCCTGATGCAATTCTCCCACAGGATCATCATTGCTATTGCCTGTATCCTTGCCGGAGTAGTCATCGGAATGGTAATTACCCCGGCACCTGATGCCGATGATGATGCGGCGATGATCCTTCTCAGGCTCCAGTCAGGGATCTCAGCATCGCTGGAGACGCTTGACGACAATCTGGGAGCCGCCGCATATGATCTCGGAGCAACAGGCCTTGATAACCAGGCTGCCAGGGAGATCCTGTTGACGCTGAGCAGAACAAGCCCTGCCATCATCGATTGCACCACGGTAAGCCCGGACGGGGTGATCCTCGCAGCTGAGCCTCCAGAATACCATGGCGCTGAAGGGAAAAAAGTCTCAGATCAGCCATCTACAATGCAGATCCTGGAGTCAAAACGGCCGGTCATGAGCAGGTACGGGCCGGTTGCTGAAGAGCTTGATGCCGTATTTATCAGCGCTCCGGTCTTCACACGGGGCGGGATCGCGAACGAGCCGGATGGACGGTTCCTCGGGTTTACCTCCATTGTGTTTCAACCGCACCTCCTGATCGGGGAGGCGGCTGAGCCGGTTGTTTCCGGGAAACCCTATTCGATCACCGTCGTCGATACTGACGGCCGGGTCCTCTATGATACCGATCCGGATCAGATCGGACTCCCCCTGGATGATCCCGTCTACACCGCATATCCTGTGCTGGTTGAGTTCGTCACACGGGTCACAGAAGAGCGGCAGGGGCAGGGGAACTACATCTTCCGTGACCAGACAAAAGAGGCAGTCTGGACGACTGTAGCACTGCACGGAACCGAATGGCGGGTGGCGGTCACCCGGACTCTATGAGGGAGAGGAGATCCCCCTTCGTTTGAGTATAAAAAGGGCAAGTGAGAAGAGAGCAATCAGAGGAAGTACTGCTAAAGGGGACGATTCTTCTGATTGCGGTAATTTTCGAACTGAAGGATCATAGAGATCGGGATGAATCACTTCTGCCACCTCTTCGAGTGCATCCACAATCCGTGGACCACCACGGCTGATGGTATCAGCATCGATGATAACAACACGGTTTTCCCGTACCGCATCCATCCGCTGGAACCTGGGCTCGTTCATCACATACTCATAGATGACATCATAATCATCCTTATCCATCCCGGTCCCGGAACTGACGAGAATATAATCAGGATTTGCAATAACAAACTCTTCAAGCCCGATAACACCCCATTCTTCAATCGATTCGAAGGCATTTGTTCCTCCTGCCCGGGTGATCACCTCATGCTGGAAGGTCCGGTCACCGGACACCCAGAC
>LDZT01011495.1_pt1 | contig 10107 bp, 13 predicted proteins | sample 615521 | NCBI WGS metagenome assembly LDZT01 (sample SAMN03408292, study PRJNA278302) | terrestrial metagenome | isolation source: oil reservoir sample SB1 | place: USA: Alaska, North Slope, Schrader Bluff formation | collected 2011-09 | reverse complement strand
GTTAATAGCAGAAATGTCAATTAAATTCACAATATTTTTTTAATCATTTAAGGAGTATTGATTGATTTTATCAAAATAATCAAAAGCCAAAAAATCTTCTGGCATTTTCACTTGTAATATTGCCTATGTCTTCTATTTTTTTACCTTTAATTTCAGCAATTTTTTCAGCAATTATTGGTATATATTTTGGCTCATTTGGTTTTCCACGAAAAGGTGCTGGAGTAAGAAATGGAGAATCTGTTTCTAGTAATATATTTTCAATGGGAATCTCTTCCACAATATTTACCAGATCGCGGGCATTTTTAAAGGTTACCACTCCTCCAATCCCAAAATAATATCCATTTTTTATGCACCATTGGGCCATATCTCTGTCGCCCGAAAAACAATGCAAAACAACTCTCATGTTTTTTGCCTTTTCTTCTAATATTTGTATAGTATCATAATGTGCATCTCTATCATGGATAATTATAGGTAAATTATACTTTTTGGCTAGATCAATTTGCTCTCTAAATGCCCTTTGTTGTTCTTCTTTGTTGCTATGCATATAATAATAATCCAAGCCTATCTCACCAAGGGCTACATTTTTTGCATTAGTCAGCATTGCCTCCAACTGATAAAATTCATCACGTTTCATTTTTTTGCTCTCATGGGGGTGAAAACCAATCGCAGTAAAAACATTTCTATGTTGTGATGCATAATTTATATTCTTTTTACTCGACTCCAAGTCTATGCCAATAGTAACAATTTTCATAACACCCTTTGCACAAGCATCATCGATAACTTCTACTGGCTCCCTTTCAATCATATCCAGGTGAGCATGAGTTTCAATAAATTGAATATTAATTTTTATCCTCCATAATAATTATAAATAATTTTCCTATATAATAATACATAATATTATTTTATGCACTTAACATTATAATATAAAAGCATTGTTTTTCACAGTTTTTCATATGAAACTTTAACATATTTTATTAGAGTTATTTAACCATGAAAAAAACATCTTTTTAGAAATTCTTAAAGCCACCATCTTTGCGGGTGCGTTGTTTGCTAATCCAAGCACCTTGGTTAAAACTAAATTGGTAACAATACAAATAAATTCATTGACAATTTGCCTAGCTATATTATATGATTTTAGAAAAGATATCTTTAATCTAGTACGGGATACTAGAAAGGTTCTCAGATGATAAAAAATATTAAAATTAAAAGTATCTTAACGAATCATAAGATAAAATTCTAACCTTTTCGTATTCTATACGGAAAGGTTTTTTTTACGTAGAATAACTTTAATTTAGCCCTAGTGAGGCTAAGAAGGAGGAAATAACAATATGATCAAAGGCAGAAATTTAATTGAGGCTAATGATTTTTCATTAGCAGAGATAGATGATTTATTAAAATTTGCTGGAAAAATAATTACCAGGGAAAAAGATTATTCTGATTTATGCAAAGGTAATTTAATAGCAACTCTATTCTATGAACCCTCTACCAGAACAAAATTTAGCTTTGAATCCGCTATTCTGAGATTAGGAGGACAAGTAATAGGTTTTGCTGATGCCATGACCTCTTCAGTATCAAAAGGAGAAAGTCTTATTGATACTATTCAGACTATCTCTTGTTATGCAGACTTAATCATCATGAGACATCCCAAAGAAGGGGCACCCAAACTGGCTTCTAAATATTCTAAAGTTCCAATCATAAACGGTGGTGATGGTAGTCATCAACATCCGACACAAACATTGACAGATTTATTAACAATACATCAACTAAAAGGAACTATTTCTAATTTTACTGTTGGATTATGTGGTGATTTAAAATTTGGAAGGACAACTCACTCCCTAACAAAAATACTTTTACAATATCCCGGTATTAATTTTGTATTTATTTCTCCAGAAGAATTACGAATTCCAGATTATATCAAAGAAGAGATTGGTAATAATAGGTTTCAAGAAACTTATTCTTTAGAAAATAGTATTGATAAGCTTGATATCCTATATATGACTAGAATCCAAAAAGAAAGATTCTTTAGTGAAGAGGAATATCTTCGCCTGAAAGATTCTTATATTTTGGATAATAGTATAATGAAAAAGGCAAAAAACGATATGATTGTAATGCACCCTCTACCTAGAGTAAATGAAATAGCAGCCGAAGTAGATCAAGATGAGAGAGCAGTTTATTTTAAACAGGCAAAATATGGAATGTATATTCGAATGGCCTTAATATCCAAGATATTGGGGAAAGGAGATAAATTATGATAAATGTTTCTAAATTAAAAAAAGGCATTGTAATTGATCACATCAAATCCGGTAATGGTTACAAAATTTTTAGTCAATTAGGATTGGACAAATTAGAAGATACAGTTGTATTGCTCAAGAATATTCCTTCAAAAAAAATGGGAGTTAAAGATTTAATTAAAATTGAAAATGATATTTATCTCGATTTAACAGTACTTGGCCTTATTGATTCAGGAGTTACTATCAATATTATTGAAAATGGAAAAAGAAAGAAAAAAATAAAATTGGAGCTTCCCAGAAAAGTATATGGGATATTAAAATGCAAAAACCCGCGATGTATTAGTACTATTGAAGATGTTGGGGATATTGAATTTACCCTGGTTAATCCTGTTACAAAAGAATATCAATGCGAATACTGCCATGAAAAAACAACACTATAGGAAAGATTCATGACAATAATTTTTAAAGATATAAGAATCATTGATTCTGATACAGATAGAAACACAAATATTTTATTATCCAAAAATACTTTTAAGGAAATTAAAGATCTTGATTTAAAAAATAATTCTGCAAATATTACAAATGGAAAAGGTCTGGCACTATTGCCTTCTTTTTTAGACTTACATTGCCACTTAAGAGATCCAGGATATACCTATAAAGAAGATTTGAAATCTGGAAATCACGCAGCATTAGCTGGTGGATTTACAACTATTTGTTGTATGGCTAATACCAAGCCTGTTTGTGATAATCCAGATATAATAAAATATATCATCAAGAAAGGCAAATCATTAAACATGTGTGATATTATTCCAGTTTCTGCTGTTACCAAAGGTCTTAAAAGCAAGCAATTGGTCAATTTTAAATCTATGACAAACTATACCAGGCTCTTTTCTAATGACGGTGAACCGATTGCTGATAAAAAGGTAATGATTGATGCCTTGCAATCCTCTTCAAATTACAATTTTAAACTGCTTACTCATTGTGAACCGGAAGTAAAAATGATTGAACGGGATCTCGAATTATTAAGGACATATGGTGGAAACTTACATATCTGTCATGTAAGTAAAAAAGAAAGCATTAAATTAATAAGATCTGCCAAAAAAGATAATTTAAATGTTACCTGTGAAATAACCCCCCATCATTTATTTAGCTATGGACTGGATTACATTGTACACCCACCATTTCGAGAAAAGGAAGATACAGAAGAATTATTGAAGGGGGTCCTTGATGGCACCATAGATATTATTGCAACTGATCATGCACCACATTGCGAATATGACAAAAAAAGAGGCGCTCGTGGTTTAATTGGATTAGAACTGGCTTTTTCTCTCGTCTACACTATTTTTAAGAAAAATAATGTTAATATTAAATTATTAAGCAAATTGATGTCTGAAACACCGTCCAAAATGCTAAACAAAAAATCAACAAAATTCAATCAGAAAACAAATGCAAATTTTGTTCTAGTAGACTTGGCAAAAAAATATATTATCGGTGAAAAAAAATTTAAATCCAAATCAAAAAATACGCCATTTATAGGCCATAGTGTTTATGGTGAAGTACTAATGACTATTAAAAACGGAGAAATAAAATATGATAATAGACAGACTATATAAATTGGTTAATGAAAGAGGACCGATTTGCATCGGACTCGACACTAATTTTGATTATCTTCCTGGCTATATTAAAGACAAAAATAATCTAAGTATTGATGAAAAAATATTCCTTTTCAACAAAAATATAATAGATAATACTTTTGATTTAGCGGCATGTTACAAAGTACAGATAGCCTTCTATGAGGCATATGGAGTTAGAGGTTTAATTGCATATCAAAAAACCCTTTCTTACATCAAAGAAAAGGAAGGAATAGTTATTGCTGACATAAAAAGAGGAGATATATCTTCAACGGCTGAGCAATACGCTAAAGGTCACTTTTCGGGTGACTTTGAAGCAGATTTTTTAACTATTAATCCTTATATGGGATTTGATGCTATTAAACCATATTTTAAATACCTGGATACAGGAGAAAAAGGACTCTTTATATTGGCAAAAACTTCTAATCCCAGCTCTAAAGATTTTCAAAAATTAGAACTAGATGGCAAACCTTTATTTATGCATATAACCCAGAAAATTGAAGAATGGGGAGAAAAATATAGAGGAAATTCTGGATATAGCAATATAGGTTCAGTAGTAGGCTTGACCTTCCCTGATGAATTTCTTATGATAAAAAAACATGCAAAACATACTTTTTTCCTTATTCCCGGCTATGGGAAACAGGGTGGCAGTGGCCAAGACCTAGCAAAAATATTCGATAAAAACATTAATGCAGTTATTAATTCATCCAGGGGAATAATAGCTGCTCATCGGGGAATAGATGAGACAAAAAATTTTGTCAAGATTACCCGGCAAAAAGTATTGGCAATGAAAAAGGATATACTTCAATGGCTCTAATAGAATATAATCAAACTTTAAAAAGTAATTTTTATTTGTTAAAAATCTCTGGAAAATATAAAGCCAAAATAGGCCAATTCTTTATGATTAGAAAAGACAGCCAATTTATGTTTTTGAACCGCCCAATGAGTGTTTATGATCTGGAAAATGATGGCATTATTTTCCTATATAAGAAAATTGGTAAAGGAACTGCTATTTTAGCTAACTGCAAAAGTGGAGATGAAATCAATATATATGGTCCTTATGGTAACGGCTTCCCCATGGTAGTTAAAGGAGATATTGCCCTGGTTGGTGGCGGAACTGGAATCGCTCCCCTATTCTATGCTCTAAAACAGTTAAAAAAACATCATAAAGAGTATAGAATTCACACTTTTCTCGGTTTGCAGGAAAAAAATAATTTCGAATCATCTTTTGATTTTTACAGTGATTATCTAAAGGTAACTTATGGTCAATTTATTACTGATTACATTCCATATGAAAAATATAACACTATTTTCAGTTGTGGACCAGAGTTAATGATGAAAAAAATCGAAAAACAGGCACGCAAACTCAATATTGAACATTATGTCTCTCTGGAAAAGAGGATGGCATGCGGGGTTGGAGCTTGTCTTGTCTGCACATGCCAAACAAAAAATGGTAACAAGCAAGTTTGTAAAGACGGGCCTGTTTTCAGAGGAAAGGATGTCTTTTTGTGAGTGGCTTATTAGATATAAATTTATTAGGTATTCATTTAAAAAATCCAATTATTATGGCATCCGGAACCTTTGGCTTTGGACGGGAATATTCGGAAATATATGATATAGAGAAACTGGGCGGGATTGTCAGCAAAGGTTTAACTTTATATCCCAGAAACGGGAATCAAGGTATCCGGGTTTGGGAAACCTCTTCGGGCATGCTGAATAGTGTTGGATTGGAAAATCCTGGCATCCAGAACTTTATAAAAAATGAACTCCCCTATATGCAATCTCTAAACGTGGCCCATATTATAAATATTAGCGGGACAAGCTTGGATGATTATGTAAAGGCCTGTGATAAAATCTCCAGGCAAAATGTTGATATGATTGAACTTAATATTTCCTGTCCTAATATAAAAGAGAATAATCTTCCTTTCGGCATTAAAGAAACAACTACCAGAGAAGTTGTTAAAGAAACCAGAAAAGTAGTAAAAATTCCTCTTATGGTAAAACTAAGCCCTGACGCTGATGATATTACCAGAATAGCCAGAATTTGCGAGGAAGAAGGCGCAGACGCAATATCACTAATTAACACTTTTAAGTCCTTTGCTATTAATGTAAATGAAAAAAAGAAAATTTTCGAGAATACTTATGCTGGTCTATCAGGACCATGTATTAAACCAATAGCCCTCAGGATGGTTCATGAAGTGGCCAAACAGGTTAAAATACCAGTAATCGGTATCGGAGGTATTGTTGATTATCAAGATGTTCTGGAATTTTTAATGGCTGGTGCTCGGGCAGTACAAATTGGAACAGCAAACTTTCTTAATCCCAGGGTGGGAGAGATTATCATTAAAGATTTAGAAAATTATTTAAAGAGTAATAATGTTTCAAATATTTCAGATATTATAGGCATTATAGATTAAAAGGAGTATTGCAATGGATAATACAGAAATTCTGCATATTTTAGAAGAAACAGGTGCCTTATTGAAAGGCCATTTTTTACTTTCATCAGGAAAGCATTCTAATAAATATATACAATGCGCGAAAGCCTTAAGATTCCCCTGGTATGCGGAACAGATAATAAAAATAGTCTGTGGTGAAATTAAAAATTTGAATCTCAATACAATAGTTGGCCCGGCAATGGGTGGAATTATTACTTCTTATGAAATGGGTAGACAGCTTAAGCTGGAATCAATTTTTACCGAACGGGTTAATGGCAAAACTACTTTAAGACGTGGTTTCTCAATCAAAAAAGGCACTAATGTCTTGATTAGCGAGGATGTTATCACTAGCGGCAAATCTACTTTAGAAGTAAAAAATCTAGTAGAAGAAATGGGGGCTAATGTACTTGGAGTTGCCTGTATAGTTGATAGAAGACCAATGGATACAGACCTCGGAATAACTGTTTATAGTGGAATAAAGTTAAATATTGAAATTTACAATGAAAAAGAATGTCCCTTATGTAAACAAGGAATCAGGCTGGTTAAACCAGGTAGTAGAATATTTAGCTAGATTTATGACCTTTTCCTATTAAAATGTTCCATTTCTATAACATATAACTCGTGCTCACTCAGTCCAAAATAATGGCCTATTTCGTGTAATACAACCCGTTTTATGTCATCTTTAATTGCCTGGGGATTCTTGTTCTTATTTAAAATTGGTTTTCGAAAAATAGTAATGCGGTCTGGCATTACATTGCGATAATGTATCCCTCGACGAGTTACGGGTACTCCCTGATAGAGGCCTAATAATGAATAAGGTGATGTATGTCCCAGTTCTTTTAATGTTTTTTTATCAGGGGAATCTTCAATATGAATAGTTACGTTCTCTATTTTTTTTCTGAAGTATTCAGGCAATTCACTGATTGCCTTTACCACCAGTTCCTCAAATTGTTCTTTTTTTATCATTTACCTCTTATCATTTATTTGCCTGTTTTATGTCTTGAACAAATTTATCGACCATTTCTAAATGGAACATTCTTTTTATATCACGAGCTGTAATATTTATCACAGTTATTGGTTTTTGTGCAGCTAATTTCTCCATTGCCAAAAAAACTGGCTTTGGATCGGAACCCATACTGGTACAGAAAAATGCTACTCTTTTTAACTTTTGCTGATATTCCTTCAAAAAGCTTCTAATAGGAGTAGAGAGAGTGTTGGCCCAAATAGGAGTTCCGATAATTACGGTTTCATATTGAGATGGATCTTTCTCTAATTCGTCTATGGGAATAGTTTTTTTAAGATGGGCTTCATTGCCACTGTTTATAAAGCCAAATATCCCAGATCTGTTTTTTTTATCTTTTATTTCTTCTATATCTGACTTAATTTTTAAGCCAATCTGGTTTGCAATTTTTCTTGTCCTACCAGAACGAGAGTAATAAACGATGAGTGTATTCATAGAATTTCCCTTTATATTTTTCAAATAATATAAGAAAATATCGCACCCACAAATCGGGTGGCTTTAAAAAACCTCTTAAAGAGGTTTGATTTTTTCTTGTTTACTTAGTCACACTCTCTTTTCATTAAGTTTTATTTAACCATAATATTTCTAAGTGATACAAATTCCTACTTTAGAGTTCAGTTGAAAAATTATCATGTAGATTTTTTTATTCTTTTAATAGTAAAAGCAATTTATTTAACCATTACTACCTTCTAAGAAGTAGGTTTTTCATGGTTAAATAAATTTATCTTTCACCATTATTTTATAACTTACAATGATATTTTATATTGCAATATTATTGTATACGATACCAGCGCAATTTGCCAAGTTTAACTTTTCCTTCTCCCCTGCTAGCACTTTTTACCACCTGTGTAATCCATTTTTGATATTGTTCCGGAAGAAAAGCCTTTATTTTTATCCTCTTACTGTAAATTATATCTTCAATGCGACCTGACTGGCTCTCAATAGATTGAAGGATATTCCCTAATGTCTGGTATTCTATATTTTCAATTATAAATTCCCGTAATGATATTTTTTTTACTTTCCCGGCAACCTGCAATCCCTGCAATGCACTTTCTCGATAAGCCTGGATAAGGCCACTAATCCCCAATTTATTTCCACCGAAATAGCGACTCACAACCACCATTACATTGGTTACTTTTTCCTTTTTTATAGCCTGCAGTATAGGTGGTCCAGCTGAATTGGCAGGCTCCCCTCCATCTGAATATTGCAATACTGTCTCTTTCCCTAACCCGTATTTATATGCCCAGCAATGATGTGTGGCATCTGGAAATTTCTGAGTAATCGACTTTAAGAATAATTTTGCCTCTTCTTCATTTTCTATTTCTTTAATTGAGGCAATAAAGCGACTTTTTTTTATCGTGTTCTTAATCTCTGCATTTTTACTTACAGTTTGATGGTAATTAGTGGTGTCCATAATAGGTGTTCTCTTTACGCTATATTTTACAAAATTACTATATATCAATATTCAAAGTACGTATTTTTGTTAGTACATATCACACCCGCTTAACAGGTAATTTTCAAAAACCTCAAGAAGAGGTTTAAGTTACTTTTTTGCTTGTTGGTAACACTCTAAAAAATTTTTTCTGCTATTCCGGGAGTACATAGCCAGAGTTAATACTTCTTCTTGACTATCAACTTTATATCTAATAAAAACACGATTATCAGGGGGAGACAGAAATGATAATATGGGATTTTTTTGGGCAGGTAAAGTTATTTCTTTAACTTTTTCCCACATTATATTAAAAATAAATATATCTCCAGAACTTTCTGCTTTACCACCGCCAACTCCTATTAAAGAAATCAGCCAATTTCTCTTTGGAAAAGTTTGAAAATAAAATGAGCTTTTTGTATAGTAGAGAAGCCCCCAGGTTTTTTCTTTTAATCTCTGATATCCACTAATATATTCACTCATATCCTTCCCCTTAATTGCTTCTCCCAGTTCCTGCTCTTTCTCTTTCCAGAATTCTTCTACATCTTTCTGATTATTTGTAGCCAATTTCTCCTCCTTAAGCAGAGACATCTCTTTATAGTTTTGGATACTTCATCAATTAAATATCATCTTATTAAATTTTAACATATCAATAATTTTCTTTAAAATAGATAGCAAACAATATTTTCCACTTCATTTTGTACCTTTTGTTTTTAATTTATCTGATTTGAGAGTATAACATTTGCTCCTGCTTTTTCAATTTCAGAGTACTTTTTATCAACTTCTTCTTTTTCTTTGGAAAAAGTAGCAATAGCATCTTTTACTAAAAAAATGTCGAAACCCTCTTTTAATGCATCTAAGGCAGTGGATTTAACGCAAAATTCCAGGGCAATTCCGCAAATATAAAGTTCCTGAACCTGTTTTTTTCTTAAAAAATCTACTAGTTCGATATTAGTTGCTTCAAAAGCAGAATAACCATCATCTTTATTTCCAGTTCCTTTATAAAAAATTTGGTCTATTTTATCATCTGCAAGTTCAGGGTGAAATTCGGCTCCCTTGCTATCAGCAGCACAATGAGCTGGCCATTTTTCAAAATGTACGGTCTTAGTAGGATGCCAGTCCTTTGAAGCCATGACTAAGTCAAATTTATCCATCAATTTATTGATAACTGGTATTACATCTTCCGCATCTTTCACTGCCAGAGAACCTCCCATTAAAAAATCATTCTGTACATCAACAATCAGCAAAGCTTTCATTTTATATCTCCTATCTCTTTCTTTGAAAGTTTTTCTTTATATATCTCCGTTATTCTTAGAAATACGAAGAATTTTAAATCTAATAACCGATCTAATCCCAAAAC
>LDZT01005312.1_pt1 | contig 10112 bp, 11 predicted proteins | sample 615521 | NCBI WGS metagenome assembly LDZT01 (sample SAMN03408292, study PRJNA278302) | terrestrial metagenome | isolation source: oil reservoir sample SB1 | place: USA: Alaska, North Slope, Schrader Bluff formation | collected 2011-09 | reverse complement strand
ATGCCAGGCGCCGAGGGTATTATGAATCAGAAACTCAACCATATACGGCTCGGTAAAAAGCTGTGTAACAGCGGGCAGTTCATCAGCGCCTATTTTTATGCCGGAATCATTGACCTCTTTTTTACGCTTGGCCTGCCAAAACTGATAGACCCAACCCAATGCGTCGCTTGCCGTAAAAATATCTGTTTCTAAACCACTAAGCTCGTTTTCCAATCTCAGCTGATGTTCATGGGCAAAAGCAACCAAAAGGATAGGATCATCCGGCCGGAATATTTGCGGGAGCATTTGTTGAGCAAACCGGCTGGCCAGTGTCCATAAGTCCAGTCCTTCACCCTCAGCCAGTTCCTTGCATTCGTCAAGACTGATCGCCACACCCGATTCGGGCTCAATGAGAAGGCCGTTTTCGGCTAAAAAACGGGCGAAGAGCATCCGGTGCCAGTGTTCATACGCGCACTCCTGAATAAGGTGGTATATTTCAAGGCTGCCGTATTTATCCTGCCTGGCGCCCAACTGGCGCGCTCTGGCCCGGAGGTGATTCCTGAGCCGGCGATCTTCCGGGGGCATATGGCTGAATGGTTCGTAGTGATGGACAGCCAGCGACTCAAGCGCAGACTTTGCCCCGGCTTCGGCAAAATCCCTGGCCCTGATAATAGTACGTTCAAGTTTATTCCTGAGTTCCGCAGTTAAAGTTTTTATAACGCCCACCGCCTAAATAACAATTAACGGACCGTTTTTAATATTTTCCAGGAGGTTCTTTTCAGTTATGGTTATCCATTCTTTAACGTCCTGCTCTGTTTTTAAAGTGCCGCTTATTAATTTGATTTCTATTGTCTTCGGTTCCAGAAGCCTTGCCGCAGCAAGAGCGGCGTTTTTAAACTGCTTCTGCAGAGCGTCTTTTTTTGTCTTCCAATTCGGAAGGGGAGTTTCTTTTAAACTTGACAGCAGCGCTTTATCATCACCCACAGAAAGATCGGGAACAGCGTCAATGCCTTCAGCTTCAAGAATACCTTTTTGCTGCTCCGAAGTTATTCTTTTCCAGTTATCGTTTTTTAACAAGGCCTCCATTTCCAGGTTATAGGTATTTTCAAAGCTGGAATGGGCCTGTTTTACCGCTGTGCGGAGCAGCGTCGAAATATCTTTCAGAATTGCCGGAACAGGATCGGTTTTATCCAGCAGCCTTCTTTCTGTACGGACAGCGTCAGCCTGTTTTTGCAATTCTTCCGCTTCAGGCAAACTGCCGGCATGTCCCAGCATAATCTCCAAAGCAGCCCAATTCTTCTTGCGTTCAGCGGCAAGTTTGCCCAGTTCTGTCCAATCTTTAAATTGTTGAGCAAGCGTATCGCTCTGATCAAGGATTGCCGCCAGCTGCTCATTCCCGGCCAGTCCCTGTATATTTTCCAGGTAAAGTTTTGAAGGACATTCTGGCATTGGCGGTTCACCGCCGGCTTCATTAGCCAGTTTGCAAAGCACGGCAAGAAACTGACCGGAAATTGCAGATTCCTCGCCTGATTTGCAATTCAATCCCGCTGTCTGGAATAATTTGCGCAGTTTAATGCGGCCATGGACATCGATAGTTTTTGTTTCCGCCTTGAAATCCGTAACGGTTATTTTTGCCTGGTCCAACTCGCCCTGTTTTAACTGAACACCTTTATAAACGGCAAGTATATGCCCCGTTGTAAATAAAACAATCAAGGCGCCGTCTACCGCGTCCTGCGGCCATCCATAGGGGTGCTTTTTGAAAGTATCGCGTATTTCTTTTCCTGTTTTGCCGGAACCTATTTCAGACAAAATATTTGAGCAAACAGGATGCTTTTCCGGCGCGTCTTTCCAATCGAGAGACTGGAGGGCGGACCCGTCGCCGTTTTTTGCCCTGTTAATCACATTGGACCAGCGGTTATCATCGGCATCCCGAAACCTGGGAAACAAACGGTCCATTGACGCCTTTGCCGCCTCGATAACCTTATCTTTTAAAATAAGCTCGAAACGTTCCTGCCCGCCCCCCTGAAAAACTTTCGCTGCGTTAAGCACATCTTTGATGATATTATTTCGCGTTGTTTGCGCAGAGGTCATGCGTGTATGCATGGCATCCCTGGCCTCCTGCCCTTCCGGGGTTGTTGGCGGGCCTTTGGAGTCAATCGTGGCTTTGGCCGCTTCAAATTGAATAACCGCTTTTTTCAGATCTTCGGCGCTCGCTTTAGGAATAAATACAAATATTATTGCGCTGTCGCTGCCTGCAGCCCTCGCTCCGGAAAGTACGGCAGTCTCATTTTCTCCCCAGCCGTCACGTACCCAAACAGGAATATCAATACCTTTTTGGACGGGGGCTTCATTGCCGAATTGAATAAGCAGTTTGCGCGGTTCCTTGCTGCTCCCCTGCGTCAACTTGCCGCTGCTGAAAGTTTCGGCAAAAGCGGCGTTTATTAGGGCTGTCCGTTTTACTGATAGATATGTCAAGTCGTTATTCAGCTTGGTCTGCCTGCTGCGAAATTCGCTGTCCCATTCACTGCTCTCGCGTGTCTGGAGGCTGTATTCTTCTTCTATTTTTATGATCTTGCCCTGTTCAACAAGTTTTTCCAGAATCGTTGGGACATTCTTACGCAGAGTTGTTCCGTCGCTGGCAAGATCGCTTACCAGCAGGTCCGCGATTATTTCCGGTGTAGCCCGGACCCCGATATCTATAACAGCCTCGCGGGGCAATTTGCGGATCAAGAAAATAAGTCCGCAAATGCGTTTGGCCAGTATGCCATCCGGCGTGCCGTCATCAAGATTGCGGATGGTTTCATCAATTTCCCGCAGCAGGACGCCGGTGCGAAGCAAGTCAGGCTGCATTTGATCGAAAACAACATCTGACGGAACTACACTGCCCAGCGGTTTATCGGCTATATCGCGGACGGCGTCATGGACAATACGGAGCTGAGTTCGCAGCTGGCTGTTTGTTCCCGGGACATCGACGGCGCGAAGAACGTGCTCCCAAAAACGGCGCCGTACAGGCAGGATAGGATAATCTTCAACAATAATATTCCGGTCTTCGGTTCTTGCGGCGATCCTGGTTCCGGCAAGCTGCCGGGCAATTTCACCGGAATGAACATTTAGAATTTCCTCCACTGCTTTAAGCCTGTCAGCCCTTTTGGCAAGCACAACCCGGCGTGTTACGATCTCCACATCCGTATCGGATAATTCGATGGGAACTGTAAAGCGGTCTTTTAGTCTTTGCAGCAACGGCACATCCCCGCCGAGAGCTGTTTGACCCGCTCCAATAAGCAGCACACGGCTGTCAAGCTGCTTACAAAGAGCTTCCGCTACTTCTTGCACATCTGTGGAACGTTTGGCAGAATCTCCAATGAACAGTTGAATTTCGTCCAGCAGTATACAAGTACATGGAATTTGGCCGTTTACGGTCAGGACGCCGCGTATAATCTTGATAAATTCAGAAGTGGGAATATCATCAACAATTGGAAACTGAGCGCGAAGAAGGGTGCGGACCTGTTTTAAATCAGGCGCAAAGTCGGGATCTGCATCCAACAGGGCTTTGGCCAGAACCGGACTTACATACAGGTCGTGAAGTTCGCTTAAAAAAATCTTGCCTTCTTTTTCTACAGTTTCTTTTACCTGTTCCAAAATTCCGTTGTTTTTCAACCATAAAATAAATAATGCCTGGGGAAGAGATTCGGGCAGATCCTTCGATTTTAAAATGATGCTGAGTATGGCCAGGCGGGTGCTTTCGCCGCCGCCCGAGGAAAGAGCCCCTGCCGCTGCGTGCAGTCCGCCGCCTCTTTTGCCCATTGTGTCGAGTTCTTTAAGCAGGTCTTTTATCTCCGTAGGAAGATGGGCAAGTCCGCGGGCGGTTGAACTGTCAGAATCAAATTTGGTATTAACCCAGAGGCGCCGCAGCATTTTAAGCAGGTGAGATTTGCCGCTTCCATAAAAGCCGCTCACCCAGACAGCCGGTTGATTTGTCGAACTCAAACTGCCCAGGTACGATTCGAGAATGCGGATTATGCCTTCTTTGTATTGACCTTCGCAAACAAAGTGTTCCAGTTCATATCTTAACGTTTCGATCTCTCTGGATGTAAACGATTCATTGACGGCGGCCACACCATCATTAAGCAGTTTTGACAGTACGGGGTCGCGCTGGAAAATTTCACGGTTGATCATGCGTCATTCACCCCATTATTTAATGTAATAGGTATTGCCAGGTAACTCCACCCGTCACGCGCATCCAGCAGGCGGTAATTGTTATTGTCATATTCACCGGGAAAGAACAGCGCCAGCCGGCCCCGGATATCACCAACAACCTCCTTTAATAACAAAGAAACCATAGTGAAACCGAATAAGCTTGCCACGCCATACGCCGCCACCACAGTATCGGAATCAACATTTTCTCCGGTCAGCGCATCACGCAATTCATCAGCCGCGGATTTGAGGAAATCACTGCTTAACTTCATGGCCAGGTTCTCCGGTTCCTCAAAATACAAATCCCGGTATTCCACGCTGGCCATCCATCTGGCAAATACTTTCGTAAAATCAAAAAGTACCCATTTATGCCCTGAAGCAAAAGTAGCCATTTCAAAAAGCTCTAACCTTGCCCGGAGCTTTCGCTCATCGTTTTTAGAATAGACTATAAAGATTGTTTTTTGCAGGCCTGATAAATTATGCTGCCAAGGAGTAATTATATGATTTTTGTATCGGCGGGCGAGTTCTTCAATTCTTCCCATATATAAACCTCCCTTCTTCGCTTAACATCCTGGAAAAAGAAACTTCAACAACATTACCGGATAAGCTCATGTCCACCAAACCCAAACGTTTTGCTTCTAAGGCCAATTTTTGAAGTTCTTCCTCCGGCGTATCCAATACTTTAGACCATAACGTTTTAAAAAGGCCGGGTCCGCGTACGCCAAGCAAATATCCCAACAGCAGAGCATAAGATGTTACTATGGGTGTAGGACTGACCTCCTGGCGAATCTTTCTCATTCGTCCTTTTAAATGCCCTGACTGGGTCCAGGATGATGACGCATTGCGAACAACCTTGTCCAGGGTGTTTTCGTTTAGCCGTTTACCAACGTTCTCCTGGAGAACATTGATAATCTTTTGCCGGGTAAGTTCTTCCCCTGGCTGCATATCTAATATCGCTGCTGAAGTGATTCTTAAAAGAGGGTCCCGGGACATGGCTGTTAATAAAGAAAGAAGAGGCCTCCCTGCTTGATCGGAATCCCAATAGTAACGAAAAAAACGAAAAAGCTGCATTGCAGGGTTTAAACCATATAACTCTGTTAATCTTTGAGCAGAAAGCTTACGTGTCGCCACTGTTCTCTTTCCGAGACAATTATCTTCCACGATAGCCTTTAAATAATCTTCACGAGTCGAGCTTCCTGAGCATTCTTGAAATAGCAAAGAAAGTTCTTCCAACATAATGGTTCTACTTGTGTGAGTACCCTTGTCACCAAAACGAAAACCAGCTTTTTCCCAAACGTTATAACTGGGTTCCTCCTCTTGAAGAGCAGTGCCCATAAAAAGAGGCTCATTCTTCATCTTAATACCGTCCTTATATTGCCGGCAAACTTGCCGGCCGATTTATGCTATCTTATTATAGCCATTTATGCTAAAATTTGCAATAATATTTTAACTTAGATGAAAATAACCTAAAAGTACAATCGTTTAGTACAGAAGATTTTTCTTTAGAGTTGCTTGAACTTGAGATGGATACCATAGAACCCGCTGAGGAAAATGCTCTTCTTGGCGAGGACGCAGTAGAAGATGATGAATTCGATTATAAAGGAGAAGATGATTACCTTGACCAGCTTGATGAAGAATTGTTTGACGACCCCATTAAAATACTAAAGTGGATAAAGAAACATGCACGGTCATAATTTATATTTGATGTGTCAATACTGGCTCCTGTAATCTTTATTGGACTAATCAGATCAGTATGCCATTTATTAGACAGCAGATATGGATATGATGCAATGAAGTTGGAAGGAGGATTTACCTATGTTGAATAAGGCAATTGAAATAGCAACCAAAGCTCATGCCGGGCAGGTTGATAAGAGCGGCAATCCTTATATTTTGCACCCACTGAGAGTGATGCTAGCTTGTGAAAGTGAAATAGAGAGGATATGCGCTGTCCTTCATGATGTTATAGAGGATACTCCTATGACGCTTGAAGATATAAAGAAACAAGGTTTTTCAGATGAAATCATTGACGTATTAGACCATTTAACAAGGCGTAACGGAGAAAGTTATGACAATTTTATTGATAGAATGCTTCTAAATGATACTGCCTGCCATGTAAAACTTGCAGACTTATGCGATAATATGGATTTAACCAGAATCGGCAATCCTACAGCCAAAGATGAAGAAAGGATAAAAAAGTATAATGAAGCGGCATGCAAGATTTCGGAATCGTTGCCGCTGAATGATGATACTAAAAACAGACGGGTTATCAGTATAAACGGCTGCGTGGAGATTCAGCCATTTATGACCCATGATGATTTTTTAAATCGCTTCATTTGCTTCGTGGAGTCACATGGTTGGTATTTTGGCGGCGGGACAGAAGATGTGACTAATAAAGAATGATAGGTGACGTCATGATTGACGGCGCCTTGACCATGCCGGTAATTCACTTTAACCAGTCACTGAACAAAGTGCCGGAAATGCCGGAACTATCCTGCGCAAAGGACTTCTTGGACAACGCCGCGGCTTACCTGAAAGCATATTCCGTTATTTTAAATAATAAACGCAGCGATCGAAATTATGTTGGCTTACGAAAAAAACCGGCCAATACTGGTAGTCAACCTTTCTAAAGAACAAACCAGCGGTATATTCTGGAATGATAAAATCCGGTCTCTGGTCATAAAGCGTATCCTCGACGAACTAACCCAGACGGCGGAATATTTTTACCAGGAGGAGCAAAGCTTAAATACTCTAGTGGTGATTGATGAGGCCCACCGCCTTGCCTCACGCGAATTCCCGAAAGAGGACGACACCGCCCGGGCGGTACGGAATGTGCTGGTGGACGCTGCCCGCACCACCCTAAAATACGGACAAGATAACTCTGGAAGTTATTCAAATTATCGCTTTTCATAACTTATCGCGCTTACACATATTAATAACCGATTAATATTATACCAAATTTCGGCTCTTTACGTAAAACAAAAAATCAGTTTTTATGGGGGTTTTTTATGTGGTTTCTTTTGACAATCGGTATTTTATAATATAAAAATTATTTAAAATGAAGAATAAATATAAAAATAAATGTTATAAAAATAAATGTTGGGCGTCTCATCAATCACTATCACCGTGCTTACGAAGGAGGTTAGAAGCAGCTACAAAATAGCTATTCAAATCTGCTAAAAAAAGCAATAAAACAGGAGGTGTAAAACTGGTTTTTGGTAGTTTCACAGTTGCAATTACTCACATAAACTGCTAAAATAATAGTGTAAATACTTCCATGTCGCAAAGACACGCTGTGAAAGTTGGGCATGGAACACTATCTACCCCGGCGGAGGTAACACCTTCTCCGGGCAGTACGTTCGCATTAGGCAACGGCGGTGATCCGCAAGGTTGAACCACCCGGAACATAGGCGAGAGTCTATGGCCTAGCAGTTGAATCCTGTGACGCTGCCTCCCGTTAGTCGGCGGGAGAGCAACCTAAATAAATTTGATTTATTTAGGTTTCAGAAACCAGGTGGATAATATGAGAACTTTTCCGGCGGTTGTTGAAAAGTGTCCTGATACTGGTTTGTACGTTGGCTATGTGCCGGGCTTCTCAGGTGCTCATACGCAAGCAGAAACACTTGATGAATTACAAAGAAACCTTCGCGAAGTCATTGAAATGCTGCTTGAGGATGGTGAGCCAGCACTTGAAACCGAGTTTATTGGTACACAAATGGTGGCGGTTGACTGACAATGGGCAAGTATCCCGTTCTTAAGTCGCGCGAAGTAGTAGCGCTCTTGGAAAAACTCGGCTTTATGGAAGCGCGTCAAAGAGGCTCACATAGGCAGTATCGGCATCCAGATGGTCGGAGTACAACCGTGCCTTTCCACAAAGGGCGAGATATTTCACCGATTCTGCTACGGCAGATAGCCAAAGACATTAGACTTTCCGTGGAAGAATTACTGAAGTACAGGTGACCAGCATCTGCCTTGCGTGGAATGAGCCTAACAACGGGTTCAGTCGACCGCTACGTGGAAAGCAGGGGAGAAGAACGAGTGAGTGGAAAAAGTTCTTGCAAAAAACACCTACTCCCCACGGGAACGTCCAGAATCATATGGACATCAGACCTTCAGGTCAGCTATTTTAATAATTGCAGTTCTAGCGCCTTGGATTTTAACTTTACTATCGCTGCTGTCAGGAAGCTTATCTAGTGGATTGGGTGATTCCACAAGCACATCAGGATCGTGAGACTGATCAAACGAAGACTCTATTAGTTCGTCACTTGTATTACCCAGTTTGCTAGGAACAACAGAATTGTTTGATTCAGCAGCCAACGCATTCATGCCTGGCAACAATATGTTTACTAATAGGACAAGCATTAGTATAATGCTCAATTTTTGCTTAATCGATCTCATGATTCCCCTGCGAAAAGGGGTATTTTTTTCTTGCATTTTCCCCTTAAAAAAAATGAACTGGGATTATCATCCATTTAACTGACCATTATTTTGGCTTTCTTTGCGGTTTTATGCCCTGATTATGGCTGTTATCCTTTGTTTTTATCACTTTTTCTAGCAAATGGGCGCAATAATCCCTTGATTATTGTTATTTACAATTTCTGTAGCCTTTTTCCTTATATCCCCATTAACGAAGCGGACGATTTGCTTGAAGTTGTGTCCAATGATTTTCATTCCGGTAACCATTGTTGCTTTGACTCATGCCCCTTACCTTGAGTCTTCTAAGCCCCTTGTGAACACTTTAGCGCGGAGTTGGTTCCTTCGATGGCTGCACGTTTGCTGCTAGTGTCGATCCTGGTTATTTTGTCTTCTTTTAAGTTCACGGGCTTCGGCCAGAAATATAGAACTTTAGTTCAATTCGCAATACGGTATTGTTTTTTCTCCAATTTCACCGGGCAGACGTCTTGCCTGGACAGTTTGAACAAACATTTCTGTCGAAATGAGCAAGGATTACATTATACTTTCCATTGAACTGGAAACTATGGAGCATGACCTTTAAGGGCAGGCCTTAACCGTTTTGTGGTCTTTAATGGTAAATGCGGTTAGCGGAAGCTTTTGATGGATCTGGTTGTTTTCCGGTCATATCTGTATAATGCATCGTAATTCCATCATCTTGCGCTTGTCTTTCCACTTCTCCGCTAAAATAACCTCCATCGACGTAAAAGTCGGTGACCTCCATTTTCTTTTGTATTTTAGGGATGCGCTTTTCTAACCTTTTAAGCGTCGCCAACCCTGTTTTTTCTCGACTGTATAATCGGTGATTATTTGGACGGGGTTTTCGTCAGCGCAAGTTTCGGTGATATTTAGGACTAAACCGACATGCCCTTTGGATCCCTTCTTACGGTAAGTCACATCTTGGTCGTAGGCTGATTGCTTCCTGCCTGCCGCAGGCGGGCGGAGTCGGCCTCAATGTCTTTATTTGCTTTAGCTTTCCAGATGTTTTTCTTGCTATCAAAGCTAGCCTGCTCTTTGATAAACCGCCGGAGAATCGCTATGGCGTTCAATTCACGTATGTACGGAGTTGCTTTAAGTGATGGATATCAGTTCGATCCCCGTAAGGCGAGTATCTCCTGGATGCGTTTTTGTACTTTACTGCCCCTGGAGCGATATAAGGCTTTGGTTTTGTACTCTGGTTCTTTTCACCTGCTTTAAGAACAGTATAGCGGTAAACCCGCCGCCGAAATTCGTACCAGGTGCGTTCGGCCAGATAGAGTTCACCGAGGTTACGCCGACCAGCAGCATACATAATCTGGTAGCTAAAGCGAAACTGTTCGAGAATGTCTTCGTCGGTGTAATCTTTCATGTGTTTAATTAACTCCGGGGAAAGCAGAATACTCACGCCGGAAGTGTAGCAGCCTACGTTCTTTGGCGCCGGACTAATCAGCGCCAATGGCAAGGTTTATCACCCATTCAACTAGACAGCCCGCAGCATCTTTTGTATTTTT
>LDZT01007975.1_pt1 | contig 10122 bp, 10 predicted proteins | sample 615521 | NCBI WGS metagenome assembly LDZT01 (sample SAMN03408292, study PRJNA278302) | terrestrial metagenome | isolation source: oil reservoir sample SB1 | place: USA: Alaska, North Slope, Schrader Bluff formation | collected 2011-09 | reverse complement strand
ACTAAAGTTAATCCAGATGCTTCAGCCATCTCGATAACTGCGGTCTTCTTGTCCCCTAAAATGCCGTAGGAAGCTAAAACTTCTTCTCCTAAGGGACCTATAACCTTCTCTCTTAAAATTTTTCCTCCAGTAGCATTAACCAGACATTGCACTGTCCCGTCTCCACCATCAGCTATGGGAATTTTCATGATCTCAGCTTCCGGGAAGATCTCTCTTATTCCTTGTTCTATCCCACCTGCTACTTCTATAGCAGTCAAACTACCCTTGAAAGAATCTGGGGCTACAACTATTTTCATCCTCTTATATTGCCTCAATTAGAAATTAAATTATCTTTAATATATTTATTTTTTACAACATATAAAGTATACGACATTGAATAGTCTATTTCCTTTATACAATAATATGAATAATACACTTTTTTTTAATTTATTTTTATGTAGTTTGCACAAACTTTTAAAATGTCTTTACTCTTACTTTAAGCTATCTCTCACCCCGAAATCTCGATCAAACCCTTATAAAATAGAGTGTCAAGGGGATGTCAAGGGGACGTTTCGTTTGCCACACCTTTATGGGCTACAAGAATCAACCTCTTTGCTGTATGATCGTATGGTTTACCAGTTAAATCCCCATACACATCAATTCGATTAAAGCCACATTCATTTAAGAGTGCAGTGAGTTCCACTGCCGAATAAAGACGAAGGGAAATTTTACATTCTTCCTTTTTCCCATCTTTTATCAGAATCCAGCGATTCTCAACACAGCTCCAGTTTTTACGAATTTTACATTCTTCCAATACTATATTATTATCTACTTCATGCCATTTGTGTTCGCAAAATATACGGGCAAGAACTTCCTTTCCCATAATATCAATTAAAAATATACCGTTGTTTTTCAGTGAGTGGTATACGTTAGTTATAACCTTTTTGTCATTCTTTGTATCTTCAAAGTAACCAAAAGAAGTAAAAAGATTAATCGCCACATCAAAAGTATTAGGTTTGCAAAAATTCCTCATGTCTTCTTGTATAAACTCGACTTTGAGTCCCTCTGTTTCTGCTTGTTTACGAGCTTTTCCCAAATAACTTTTGGTTCTATCTACACCTATTACGGAAAAACCACGTCGGGCTAATTCCAAGGAATGTCTCCCCGGTCCACAACAAAGATCAAGAACAGAAGCCCCAGGGTCAATTTTTAGTAAGGAGATGATATTTGTCACTTCCTCTTGTGTCTTTTCCCAGCGTTGTTTGTGAAATAGAATTGGAGCCCATTTCACCCAAAAACTATCTTGTTCATGCCATGCTTTCATTACCTTGTGCCTCCTTATCTTTGTATATTTACGAATATGCCAATTGATGTCCCGGTATGTACAACGTTGCAATAAAAACTATTTTCTCCCCCGGCGAAAAATCCCCATGCCCACAAATTAGCATTTGCCTTCCCGTTGGCCTTATAGGTAGTGATAATAAAAATTGGGTATGGCATATTTACAACATACTCTAACCAGGAAAATATTTTATATTGCCCTGGCCATTCCTCTTGAAGATTTTTCGGTTTTCCAATATCAAATTCATGTTTAGTCATAATAATTTACCTCCTGTAAAAATACCAAAGGAGCCTACCCTGGCATTTTATGGCATTTTATATAACCTAATTTTATAATTCGATAAAGTATGCAAAAATCCTCTTTTTTGGAAGAAAGTTTTCGATTGTGGGTTTTTAGTTTTACAGTCAGAAGATGGTTAAAATTTTAAGGATTGATGGTATTGATAAAGAGAGGGTTTAAGTAACTAAAAGGGGCAAAGGCAGTAAGAATAGAGAGGTTGTGTGCCAGAGATCTCAATGCCCCAGGGCAGATAGGGAAGCATTCCATAAAAATCATTGAACAATCTGCTCAAAACTGGCAGGGGGTGAATAGGTAAAAGTTGAGGTAATAATAACAATTACGGCCAAAGGGATACCCCAGACTAATAACTTTATATAGTTGGAAGTAGGTGGTATTTTGTTAGAGGAAGTACTTTTATATAATTGTTTTATCAGATTATCGACCAAAACAAAAAACTACCAACTACTTAACCATTGTCTTGACATAGAAATAAAGCCCGCCAAATGACACTCCCCTGGCGTTTCTTGACATTTATTACTATTTTATGATATAAGTTATACAAGTTGAACTTGTTAGAAAAGTTATACTTATTTACTCACTTATTTGCCCTATTAGATTACTAATATCTAACAAAATCTACTAATTAGAATTAAGGAGTTGGCTCTTCGATGAATAACGAAGAATTATTCTTTTCTACAGTAACAGTAGGCAATAAAGGACAAATAGTAATCCCGGCTAAACTAAGGAAACGCTTAAAGATTGCCCCCGGAGAACAGTTGATAATTTTAGCCAATCCTCAACAAGAAGGTTTCGGGGTACTTAAAGCAAAGTCATTTTTAAAGATGCAAAAACAATTTAGTGAACTACAAAAATAATTTTAAAAATTTTTCAAGGAGGCACAAAATGTTATTAACCACCACTGATATAAAACAGGAATATGAAGTTTTAGGTTTAGTAAAAGGTACCAGGATGAAGGCAAAACATTTAGGTAAAGATATTATGGCTGGTTTAAGAAAGATTGTAGGAGGAGAAATAAGTGAATATGCAGAGATGATTAGGGAAGCACGGGAAGAAGCGATCGATGAAATGATTAAGGAAGCAAAGAATTTAGGAGCTAATGCTATTATTGGTATCCGATTCTCTTCATCTACAATTACGACGGGAGCAGCTGAAATAATCGTCTATGGAACTGCAGTTAAGATTTAAAGAGATAATCTTTTATGAATGAAAATATTATCGAAACCGAAGATTTAACTAAATATTATGGCCATGTTTTGGGAGTTAAAGATCTCAACCTACAGGTTAAAAGAGGAGAGATCTTTGGGTATTTAGGCCCAAATGGAGCAGGTAAAACTACTACTATAAAATTACTATTAGATTTAATCCACCCTACTAAAGGTAAAGTAAAAATTTTTGGATTAGATGCCCATCGAGATTCTTTAGAAATTAGAAAAATGATTGGTTATATGACTGCTAATTTTAATCTTTATGAAAATATGACCGGTGAAGAATTTTTAGTATTTTGTCAATCTTTTTATTCCAATATAGATAAAAGATTTAAAGAAAAATTAATAAAAAAATTTGAAATAAAAATTGAGAGAAAAATAAAAACTTATTCTCATGGAATGAAACAAAAACTTGCTCTTGCTCAAGCCCTCCTACATCAGCCAGAGTTATTGATATTAGATGAACCTACTATTGGATTAGATCCTTTAATGCAAAATGAATTTTTAAACTTAATTAAAGAACAAAAGAGCGAAGGGAAAACTGTTTTTATGTCTTCTCATATCTTATCAGAAGTAGAAAAAATCTGTGATCGAGTAGGAATATTAAAAAAGGGCACTCTAATTATTACTAAAAATATAGATGAACTAAAGAGAACCACTGAAAGAACTTTACGAGTAGTATTCCAGAAAGAAGTTCCTGAAAAAGAATTAGAGATGGAAGGAATAACTAAAATAGAGAAAGAAGGCAATAAATATATCCTGACTATTACTGGAAATGAAAAAGAGGTCTTAAAAAAAATAAATTCTTATCCCCTGTTTTCCCTTAATTTTGAAGAAGCAGATTTAGAAGATATATTTCTTAGATATTTCAAAAATAAGGAAGAAGAATAAACAAGATTTATTGCAAAGAATTTAATTTAAAAAATTGTTAAACATATAAGGAAAAAATAAAAATGATAATAGCTAAAAAAGAATTCAAAGAAAACAGATGGAAATTTGTAATTTTTTTATTAATCCTAATGATTACAGGAATTGTAGTTGTATATTTTTATCCTACCTTTAAAGAAATGCAGCCAGATTTAAATTCTAAAATGATTGGAATGCCCAAATTTTTAAAAGAGTTGGTACAGAAACAATTAAATATTATTACTGGTTATCCAGCCTACCTGGGCAGTCAGTGGTTTGAAAAAAATCTAAAACAGTTTGCAGTTATATTTGCCCTATTGTTAGCTATGGGTTGTCTTTCTAAAGAAACAGAAAATAAAACTTTAGAACTTCTCCTTTCTAAGCCCATCTCTCGCACCAGGGTAATACTGGAAAAGTTTATTGCTATTAGTGCAGGAGCGTCTTTCATTATTATAATTCCATCAGTAATTATCTATCCCTTTAGTCTGTTCTGGGGAAGAGATATAGCTGGAATTACAATTGCTCATTTGATTTTAGGTAGTATTGTGATATTCTCTCTTGCTTTTGTAATTTTATCTTACACTTTTTTCTTCTCAGTTCTCCTTAACGACCAGGTAAAAGCAGCAGTCGGAGGAATAATCCTCACTTTAGTTTTTTGGCTATTTAGCTTATTTAAATTGACTAAAAATCTTAGTATATTTAGCCATTGCAATTCTATGCCACCCTTCTTAAAAGGAGAAATGAACTGGAAGGAAGTTTCCCTTTTGTTTTCAGTTGGTATCTTCTTCATGTTCTTATCTATCTATACCTTTAATCGGAAAGAAATTTAGTCAACAAATTCTAATGCTTCATCTGCAGACATACCCACAAGGGGAACGGTTGTCTTCTGACATTATTCTATAATTTTCTCGGCGATTTGGACGGCGTTTAAGGCGGCGCCTTTTCTTAGGTTATCGGAGACTATCCACATCACCAGACCGTTTTCGGTAGAAATGTCCTCTCTAATTCTGCCTACAAAGACCTCATCCTTTCCCTCGGCAAACAAAGGTAAGGGATATTCTAATCTTTCCGGATTGTCAATCACTTTAATCCCGGGGAAGGCGCTCAATATTTCCCGGGTCCTTTGCACAGAAATTTTCTTTTTGGTTTCTATATGGACCACTTCCGAATGAGCCCGATAGACCGGGACTCTCACCGTGGTAGCTGCAACCCGGATATTATCATCTCCCAATATCTTTCTGGTTTCGTTTAGCATTTTCATTTCTTCCGCAGTATAGCCATCTTCCATAAAAGACCCAATATGAGGGAGAAGGTTAAAAGCTATCTGATAAGGATACGCCTTAATCTCAAATTCTTCATTTTTGGATATAGAGGCTGTTTGGGCCTTTAATTCTTCTATAGCTTCCTTCCCAGTCCCCGAGACACTCTGATAGGTAGCCACTACAACCCTTTCTACCCCTACTTCATCATAGATAGGTTTTAGAGCCATCACCATCTGAATGGTAGAACAGTTGGGATTAGCGATTAAACCCTTGTGCCATTTTAAATCATCAGGGTTTACTTCCGGAACTATTAAGGGAACATTGGGGTCCATTCGGAAATATTTACCATTATCTATTACTATAGTCCCTTTCTGAACGGCAAGGGGGGCAAAATGTTTACTTACTTCATCTCCTCCAGAAAAAAGGGCGATATCAATTCCGCCAAAAGAATTATCCTTTAATTCCTGAACTACTATTTTTTCTCCGTTAAATTGATATACTCTGCCAGCTGAACGGCCAGAGGCAAAGAGACTTAATTTTTCCACCGGAAATTTTCTCTCTTCTAAAACCAACCTCATCTCTTCCCCTACCGCGCCGGTAGCTCCTACTATGGCAATATTATATTTTTTCATTATTCTTCACCTGCCTTATCTAAATTAAATTCTTTATGGACTGCTCTTATTGCATCTGCTAAACGAGAAGAGTTAATCAAACAAGATATTCTAAGGTTAGAAGTACTGATCATATCAATATTTATATCATTTTTAGCCAGAGCCCCGAACATCCGCGCTGCTATAGACGGATCACTGGTAATGCCTGCCCCCACAATAGAAACTTTTGCTACTTCTGATTCAGAAATTACTCCTCTAGCGCCAATCTCTTTGGCTATCTGGTTAGTAATTCGAATAGCTTCATTGAAATCATCTAAAGCCACGGTAAAGGCAATATCGTTAATTTCGTTACGATGAGAGCTTTGAATAATCATATCTACCATTATTTCTTTTTCTGCTAAAGCTTTAAATAATTTATAAGCTATACCAGGAACATCTGGAACTCCCTGGATTACAATTTTGCCTACATTAGTCTCGTGGGTTATCCCTCTTACCATAACTTTTTCTAACATCGGATTTGCCTCCTTTATAACCGTACCCTTTCCTTCTGTAAAGGATGATTTAACTATAATCTTTACTTCATAATTTCGAGCTACATCTATAGCTCTATAGTGCATTACTTTTGCCCCTAAGCTCGCCATCTCAGCCATCTCGTCATAAGAAATGGCAGGAATACGACAGGCGAAAGGAACAATTCGGGGGTCAGCAGTATAAACTCCATCAACATCGGTATAGATTTCGCATACCTCTGCCCTTATCTGAGCGGCTAAGGCGATAGCAGTAGTATCTGACCCCCCTCTCCCCAGAGTAGTAATATCACCATTGGTATTAATGCCCTGGAAACCAGCTACAATCACTATCTTGCCCTTTGCCAGGGCTGATTTTATTTTATTCTGATTTATGGTGGTAACTTTGGCTTTAGTATGGACTGTATCAGTAATGATCCCAGCCTGCATTCCAGTAAAAGAGATGGCTTCCCACCCCAGAGAATGAATAGCCATAGTCAATAAGGCAATAGAAACCTGCTCACCAGTAGAAATTAACATATCTAATTCTCGTTCATTGGGAGATTTAGTAATTTTTTGAGCCATCTTGATTAATTCATCGGTGGTATTGCCCATAGCTGAGACTACTACTACCATCTTATGCCCTTCCCTCGCTCTATCTATTATTTTCTTGGCTACCTTTTTAATCCGCTCAATATTTGCTACCGAGCTTCCTCCGTACTTTTGTACTATAATCTTATTCATCAGGAAAAGATTAACTCCTCTAAATTAGTCATTAGTGAATAGTTGTTAGTATTTAGTTGGTTACCCGGTTACCCCGTTTGCCAGTTAACCAGTTAGTTATAATTGTTAATTTTAAATACAAGTTCTCAGTTTAATGATGAGAGTTAATTGATACAGTTAACCAAAATAATTTTACTTCTTAAACCGGGTAACCAGGCAACTAATCCTAACCGAGATACGAATTTGGCTTCTGGCTTCTTTTTTTATCTTAATTTTAAATTTTGAACTATGGTTTTTGCGCTTTACGTTTTTTCGTTATCCGCTACATACTATCCACCATTTTTCTTCTTCACTATATACTATATACTACATACTGCTTTTGTTCCTTCCAAATCTGCCTCCAGCACCAGGATACGGCAGGCTATCCCCGAGTTTAAAAAAGCGTCTTTCATTATCTTGCTTATTGCTTCCTCGGAACCCGCCTTAGTAAAGGAAACTACCGATGGTCCGGAGCCGCTTAAGGCAATACCGGCTAAGCCCGTTTTTTTAATTTGGGAGAACATATCTTCAATTCCCGGGATAAAGGGTGCCCTATAGGGCTGATGCAATCTATCCTCCATGGCCTCAGCCAACACATCCCAATCGGAATTTTGTAAGGCATTGACCAAAAGAGCAGACCTGCTTAAATTAAATATCGCCTCAGATAGAGCTACTTTTTGGGGCAAAACCTTCCTCATCTCTCTTGTGTTTAAAGTAAATTCCGGTATTGCCACCATAATTCGTAGATCAGGTGGGGTTTTTATTTTGGTCCATTTTATCTCCTCCCGACCTGTTTTATAGGCCAGAGTAAGCCCCCCGATTAAGGCAGGGGTAATATTATCCATATGCCCTTCCAGAGTGAGAGCCAGCTCAAGAATCTCCCGATCGGTTAGGTCAATGTTGTAGAGTCTTGCTGCCCCCACTATTCCTCCTATTATTGCTGATGAACTACTGCCCAATCCTCTGGTAATGGGTATTTCGTTGAACACTCTCATCTTTAATCCCTTTTTATGGATATCTTTACCTGCTCTTTTTGAAATTAGGTTTATAGATTTCCAGATCAGGGTCTCCTCTTTCTTTTTGGTCGAAAACTTTTCTGCTCCTTCTCCCCGGTATTCAATAACAAAGCCCTCTTTTGTCTCCTCCATCTCCAAGTTTAAATATAATTTTAAAGCCATACCCAAGCAGTCAAAACCCGGCCCCAGGTTAGCGGTAGTCGCCGGAACTCTAATTTTCATCATAACTTTTTCTCCCTTAAACTAGTCGTTATCATTAAATACAAAATACAAAAACTGGTTTTTAGTTATTAGATAAGATTGCCACGCCCTGATAAATCAGGACTCGCAATTACATTATAAACAGACGAAACGACTGTCTTACTAACGACTAGTTAAATTTCCACCACTCGGATGGTACTGCATATTTTCTCTACACATTCTAAATTTGAAACCTCCTTTAAGGCCTCCTGCACATTCCCTTCTTTTGCTCTATGAGTTAGAAAAACAATATCCACTATATCCCCAGCTTCTCCTTTCTGAATAACTGAAGCAAAACTAACTTCATTTTTAGCAAAAGAACCAGCAATCTCCGCCAAAACCCCCGGTCTGTCTTTAACTCTTATTCTTAAATAGAAGGGAGATTGAGCTTGTTTGAAATCTTTAATCTCTTTCTTTTTAAAACAATTATAGTTATTTCTGTAATTATTAAAATTATTAACTATCTCAACTACATCACTAACAATCATACTTCCTGCAGGTAAGGCACCGGCCCCTGGACCAGAAAAGGTCAAATCTCCAAATCCTTCTCCCCGCAATAGAATTCCATTGTATGCTCCATTTATATTGGCCATAGTATGTCTTTTGGTTATTAACGCTGGGTGTACCCTTATGTCTAATTGCTGTCCATCATCCTTCGCTAAAGCTAATAGTTTAATGGTATAACCAAGCTCTCGGGCATATTCAATGTCCAGTTTAGAAATATTTCTTATCCCTTCATAATAAATCTTATCCGGATTAATCATTGCCCTGAAGGCAATAGCTGAAAGAATAAATATCTTATTACAGGCATCAAATCCATCAATGTCTTTACTGGGGTCAGCCTCGGCATAACCTCTTTTCTGGGCTTCTTCTAAAGCTTCTTTATAGTCCCTGCCCTCATCACTCATCTTGGTGAGGATATAATTGGTAGTGCCGTTTAAAATTCCCATTAACTCCTTTAATTTATAAGAAGTAAGAGAGTGAGAAAGCGCCCCTATTATGGGTATTCCGCTTGCTACACTTGCTTCAAAAAGAAAATAAACTCTATTTTCCTGGGCTAAGTTTAAAATATCATATCCTGCCCTAGCTATCACCTCTTTATTAGCAGTAACTACATGTTTCCCTGATTTGAGGGCCTGCATAATAAAAGTTCTAGCTGGTTCAAAACCACCTATAGTTTCCACTATGATATCAATTTCCGGGTCAGCCACTACTTCCTGGGCAGAATCGGTAAATATTTTATTAAGCTCTGGGGCAGAAAGAACCTTATTTTTGTCTTTATCAGCTATTCTTTTTAAAACTATTTTTCGGGGATATATTTTTTGTTCAATAAATCCTCTATTTTCTTGTAAAACCTTAATAACACCCTGTCCTACTGTGCCTAATCCTAATATACCGACATTTATGGTTTCTTTCTTCATAATAATTATCTTTCACCCTTTCAATCTGTATATAAAAAAATCTTTCGTCTTATTTATAAAGACGAAAGATTTTCGCGGTTCCACTTTATTTCTCTGAAATCAAAAATTTTTCAGAGCTCTCTTATTATTAGCTATAAGGGGGCTTCCCAAAAGATTTACTCTTTTTGTTTTGATTCATCTTTGGCCTCCGGATTGGTCTTCGGCTAAAAATTTTCCTATACAAAAAATTTCCTCCCCTACTCTTTCCATCATAGGCCCTTTATTAAATTTGCTTAATTTTAACACTCTAAACCTATTTTGTCAAGATTGCTACAACAGTTATTTCCTAAATTATATATTTACAAATTAAACTCCTAATTTTTCTCACTTAACCTTAATCCAGATCAGCTCTTTCACTAGATATAAGAGCAACGCTGGCTACTTTATCTTCTGGAGCAAGGTTCATTACTTTAACTCCCTGAGAATATCTCCCGGTCTTATGAATTTCTTCAACTGGAACTCGGATAACAATCCCCTGCTGGCTGATTAATACTATCTCGTCTCCCTCATCCACAACTTTGACAGCTATCACT
>LDZT01010742.1_pt1 | contig 10136 bp, 7 predicted proteins | sample 615521 | NCBI WGS metagenome assembly LDZT01 (sample SAMN03408292, study PRJNA278302) | terrestrial metagenome | isolation source: oil reservoir sample SB1 | place: USA: Alaska, North Slope, Schrader Bluff formation | collected 2011-09 | reverse complement strand
AGATAGCCCATTTTTAAAGTGCGTAACTAAGAGAAATATTGAGTTTAATTTAGTCCACTTTTGATTCTTAAATAGTCCACTTTTGAAATTTAACTAACACTTTTTTTCTTAACTTTTTATGTAGTGTGTGTGGAGTAGTTTTAGAAGAGGTTTTTAAAAAAAGATTATCCTTACTGTTGGTAGTAAAAATAATTTATTAACAATTGTGTTTTTTGGTTGAAATGGCTAACTTCTCTTCCATTTCTTTCGTAATATCTCCCTTTTTGTATCGCCATAACCAATTGCCGCTAACTGTTCCCGGGAAATTCATCCTCGCTTCATTGCCAAGGCATAAAATATCCTGAAGTGGGATTATTACAAAATTTGCCTTTGACTTATAAACTGCTTCAATTAGTGTCCAGCAAACTTTTTCTTCATTCATGCCATTATTTATACCATAGTATCTTTCTAATATTTTTAATGCCCTCATATTTTTTGATTGTTTTAACCCTCTGTACCAGGCCAGCAATGTGTCATTGTCATGTGTTCCGGTGTACACCACACAGTGTTTTTCATAACCATCTGGTCTTGATTTTAAAGGAGTTTTTTTATCAAATGAAAATTGAAAAATCTTCATTCCCGGAAAGCCAAATTTTTTCTTCATCTTCTTGACTTCCGGAGTTATAAATCCTAAGTCTTCAACTATAATTGGCAGTTCTCCCAGATACTGTTTTACCGCGGAAAACAAGTCGTATCCCGGTGCTTTCACCCACTTACCCCTCTCAGCTGTCTTTTCTGAAGCATCGACCTCCCAGTAGGCTTCAAATCCCCTGAAGTGGTCTATTCTGGTAATATCTACCTGTTTAAGCAGTTTTTCAAAACGTTTTCTCCACCACAAGAAATTTTCTTCCTGCATACGTTTCCAATTATAGTGAGGATTCCCCCAGAGCTGTCCTGTTTTGCTAAAATAGTCCGGTGGAACTCCTGCTACTTTTCGGGGGTTACCTTTATCATCTAAATCAAATAATTCAGGATGTATCCATACATCACTACTATCGTGCGCTACAAAAATTGGCAAATCCCCTATAATTTTTGTACCGTTGTGATTCGCATAGTTTTTTAATTCTTCCCACTGTTTGGAAAAAATATATTGCAGGAACTCCTGGTAACGTATTTTATCTGCCAATTTGTTTTGATATTTCTCTATCGCCTGTTTCTCTCTAAAGGCAATATCTGTATCCCATTGATTCCATACTCTATTACCGAAGTGTTCTTTGAGGGCAATATAAAGACAAAAATCTGGCAGCCAATATTCATTTTCTTTTTTAAACTGCTCATAATCATCACCTTCCGCTGATTTGTCAAACCGATTAAATGCTTTTAGAAACAGTTCATTTTTAAATTTAATTACCCTGGAAAATTCAATTTTGGTTTCTGCAAAGTTTGGGACATTAGTTATTTCTTCTTGTTTTAATAAACCATCTTGAATTAATTTATCTATACTAATCAGCAAGGTGTTCCCTGCAAAAGCAGAAAAACAATTATAAGGAGACCCTCCGGATGCCGACGGATTAAGCGGCAATATTTGCCACAATTTTTGATTTGCTTTTTTTAAAAAATCTACAAAACTATATGCTTCTTTGCCGAAGTCACCGATTCCATACTCTGAAGGTAGTGAGGTAAGATGTAAAAGTAGTCCACTTGCTCTATCAAATTGCATTTTGGTTTACCATCTTTCTTGATCGTTAAGAAATTTCTTATTTTTTATATAATAATTTATAATAATCATTAATCATTCTATCTACAGAAAAAAACTTTCTGGTCGACTCTATACTTTCTTTCATCATTTCCAACCATTTTTGATGATGGTCATAATAGATAGGAATAACTTTTCCCAGTAATGTATCATAAAGAGCATTTGCATCTCTTTCATCTTGCTCTTCAACTGTTTCGGGTATATTTTCGTCTCCAATCGCCCAACCGTTAATACCATCTTTACATGCTTCTGCCCACCATCCGTCTAAAATCGAACAGTTTAGCACCCCATTCATCGCTGCTTTCATGCCGGAGGTACCACTTGCTTCGTTCGGTCTTCTCGGATTATTCAGCCAAACATCACAGCCTCTGGTAAGTATTTGTCCAATCCCCATATCGTAATTCTCCATAAAAACTACGCTATCAGGATATTTTTTTGACATCTCGACTAAGTTTAACACGATTTTTTTACCCGTTGTATCTGCCGGATGTGCCTTGCCCGAAAAAATAATTTGAACTTTCCCCTCTTTTAAATATTTTTTTAGTTGTTTTCCCTCTTTAAATATTAAGTCACTTCTTTTATAGGAAGCAGCCCGCCTTGAAAATCCAATTAATAATGTATTAAGACTCAATTTAATTCCACATCGCTTCTCTACAAAATTGATTAGTTCTTTCTTTATTTCCATGTGATTATTCCACATTTCATCCAGGTTTAAAAACTTCTTTCTCATTCTTTCATCAACCCATGTTCCCACATGAATTGCATTGGTTATTCCAATAATTTTTGGTCTATCTTCTATTTTTGCCCACATTTTGTTTGCCGTCTCAGTATGTAATTTAGATACCGCATTTGATATTTTGGATAATCTCAGTGCTGCTACGGTCATATTAAATGGTATCCCACCAATACGACTCATTTGTTCTACTGAGAAGCCTAAATTCGCCCCCATATATACAAGCGCCTCTATACTATGCTTTTCATTCCCTGCTTTGACCGGAGTATGGGTAGTAAAAACTACTTCTTTACGGCTTGATTTCCAGGCTTCATCAAATGACATACCAGCGTTTATTTTTTCCTTCATCAGCTCTAATCCGGCTAAAACAGCATGCCCTTCATTAAAATGATACATATCTACCGGGATCTTAAGGGCTCTTAAAGCTCTAACGCCGCCAATACCCAACACCATTTCCTGGGCTATTCTCTCTTCCGCGCCTCCGCCATATAATCTTCCGGTAATCCAGCGATTACTATTTTCTTCTATATCAGTATCTAATAAATATAAATCCGCATTTCCAAAACAGTCAACCTTCCAAACTTTACAATAGACATCATTTTGCCTAATTTTTACTCTTACTTTTATTCCGGTATCTTTTAAAAAATCATAATCATAATCTCGGAAGCAGTCATATAGATTTCCTTCTTCATTTATTCGCTGTTCAACATATCCCTGCTTCCACTTTATTCCTATTCCAACCACTGGCAGATTATTGTCTTTTGCAGCTTTTAAATAATCACCAGCTAAAATTCCCAGCCCCCCTGAATATATTTTAAAGCTATTATTTAATCCGTACTCCATACAAAAAAAGGCAACTTTGAGTAATTGTTTTTTCATTTATTTTTTCTCCTTATGCAACCAGAAAAATATTATCCCTTCACTGACCCTAAGGTCAGACCGGAAATAAGCCACTTAGAGGAATAAAGAAAGAGAGCCATAACCGGAATGGCCACTAAAATAGAGGCAGCAGTAAAAGAACCCCACTCCACTCTGAATTGACCAGCTAAAGTCCAGATCCCTAAGGGCCAGGTAAACATATTCTCTCTCTGTAACATAATACGCGCCATAATCCAATCATTCCAGGCATTCATAAAATTAAATAAGAAGACGATAGCTAAGGCCGGAGTAGAAAGGGGCAGGATGATACGAAAAAATGTCCCCATTTGCGAGGCACCATCTATCTTTGCCGCCTCCTCTAACTCTCGGGGTATTGTGTCATAATATCCTTTTAAAATCCAGATACTAAAAGGTATTGAACTAACCGAATAAGCCAGAGCTAATCCTCGATAGGAGTTAATAAGTTGAAACTTTACAGCTAAGATATATATAGGAACGACCAGCATAGCAGCTGGAATCATCTGCGTAGTAAGTAGAAAAAATAAACCAGGCTTCCGACCGGGAAAATTCCAGCGGGAAAAGGCATAAGCCGAGGTAGAGGCTAAAATAAGACCAATAAAGGCAGTGGTTATAGTTATGGCCAGGCTATTCCAAAGCCACAGTAAAAAGGGTTTTTCAAAAATAATTCTGTAATAACTGTAAAATGAGGCATCCTTCGGAATAATAGCCAGAGAGGTAGAAAGTAAACGGTCACCAGAACGAAGTGATACACTAAAGATCCGCAATACCGGATAAACCGCAATAGCACAAGCAACTATCAAAGTCAAGTGGATAATTAACCTTTTAAACGGACTATCCCCACGGCTTGGTGATTTAAAAAACCGAGAAATATTACTTTGTTTAGTTTTATTTTTCATTTTCATTCATATGCTCCTTTCAATCCATGGGTTATTCGGATATAAACTAAAGCTATAATAAAAAGGACAATAAAGTTTACCATAGCAAAGGCTGCAGAAAACCCATAACGGTGATATTCAAAGGCTGCTCTAAATAAAGCGGTAACTAAAATATCGGTAGTTTCCAGCTCATTAGCGTTAATCATATATGGAACATTAAAATTATTAAAAGTCCAGATGATGCCTAAAACAACTGCCGGGGTAAGTACAGGTTTTAGTAAAGGTAAGGTAATATTACGAAACTGCTGCCACCGGGAAGCACCATCAATCTCAGCAGCATCATAGAACTCTAAAGGAATGCTTTGTAATCCTCCCAGGATAATAATCATCATAAAAGGAATACCCAACCAGATGTTGGTAATGCAGGCTGCAGCAAAATTCCAGAAGGGGCTGACCATCCATTGAATTGGCTGCATCCCTATACTTTTTAACATTACATTTACAAAACCATATTCATAATGAAATTCACCCTTCCAGGCTAATACGGCAATAATCTGAGGAACTGCCCAGGGGAAAACTAATAAAGTACGATAAATCCCTCGCCCCCGCATCTGGCGATTGAGAAGTATAGCTAATCCCATGCCTCCCGCCAGATGAAAAACCAGATTAACAGCTGTCCATAGGAGAGTACGGAAAAGTAAAGGGAAAAATTTTACCTGTTTTAATACCGGTTCGGAAAAAATTAATGCAAAATTCTTCAATCCCTGAGCCCAGCTTAAAGTATAACTCCGAAAATGTCGCAGGCTCATATTGGTAAAAGCTAATCGCACTTCATAGCTAATGGGATAAATAATCAATATAGTTATACCAAAGATTGCTGCTATCATTAACATATAGGGTAAAGTATATTTACTCTTAAAAATTTTACCTAATACCAGATAAACCAGGATCTCAAGAATTATAATGCCTAAAATTATATAAATCACCATACTCCCTAACTCTTTTATGGTGTTTACAACAACTCCGGCGGTTAAAGCTTCCATTCTATCCTCCCTTGCCTTATTAAGACTGTTTCACTTAGAAATAAAGACGAGGGACGAAAAAAAACGTCCCTCGTCTTTATTTTTACCTGAATTTATTCTAAGCTCTTTATGCAAGCATCCGCACTTTTTTGCATATCTTTAGCAGCATCTTCAGGAGACTTAGTATTAGCTAATACTGCTAACATTTCAGGTTTCATAGAGTCCCAATTGCAACGCATCTCTAATACTGTAGGCATCGGTGTACCTACAACCATCTGGTCAGCCGAACCCTTAAGAATAATATTTTCGGTGATCAACGGATCTTCCAATGCTTCTTTTACAGCCGGTAAACGAGTCAACAATTTGACCATCTCTAACTGTTTTTCTTTAGAGGAAACAAAGGTTATAAAATCTTGGGCTGCTTTCAGTTTATCTCCGGAAATACCCTTAGTTAACATAAAATATACTCCGCTGGTATAAGGTTTAGGCCACTCACCGGTAGCAGAAACTTTAGGGATACGAGCTACCCCTAAATCATCACCTAATACACTAACATAACCACTTATTGACCAGTCACCATTAATAAGCATAGCAGCTTTTCCCTCTTTAAAGAGAGTATCAGCTGCATCATAATCACATTCCGGTGGCACAATCTTGGCATCAAACTTCATGTCATGTAAAAACTTTAAGGTAGCTATCATCTCCGGAGTATTAAGGGTAGGAGTAACTCCGTCTTCGGCAAAAACTTTTCCCTTAAAACCACCTAACCAGGGGACCAACCAGAAAGGTTCGGTCTGGTTCCACACCAGGGCATAATTCCCACCGGTGGTCAGCTTTTTGCCCACAGTAAATAATTCATCTGTATCTTTGGGAGCTTCTGCGATAAGCTTCTTATTGTAAAGGAGCATTAATTGGTTACCGTTGGAAATGGGAATACCCCAGTATTTTCCTTCTAACTTCACCGCATCCATAGCTGAGTCTACATATTTATTTAAGTCAAATAGGTTATCGACTGGTTCAATGATATCTGCAGCTACAAAGGGACCGGCATGGTCACTTACGGTCCACAAAATATCCGGGGCAGCATTAGCTAGACTAGCAGTCAGAAAGTCTTCTCTTAAAACTTCTACATTAGTCTTTTTAACTAACTCAATCGTAATGTTTGGATTAGCTTTCATAAATTCTTCAATTAAGGATTTGTTCCAATCTAAGGGTTCTTCACCTTCTTTAGTCCAAAGGATCAGATTCACTTTAGCGCTGGCTATAGTAACTATACCCACCAACATTACTAACACTAATAAAACTGTTAAAAATTTTTTCATTATACTTTCCTCCTTTAAATTTAAAAATATTCAATGAAACATACAATTAATTATTCTCTGAACTTTCTTTCTACCACCTCCTTCTCTCTTTTCAAAATCTCTATTTTCTTGTATGTGTTTGCCTTGTTGATATTTTATCAATTATCTATTTTGCCAATAAATTTGAATTATAGATGTTCAAAAATTCTTACCTGGAGTGAAGGTACATATATGCTACCCTGTAATATTTCTCCCTCCGTTACAGACCGCCAATTTCCGGAAGGCAATTCAAATTTTACTGTTTCAGTTCCATTGTTAGCTACAACTATCACCTCACCACTACCCTGCTCACCTCTAAAGAAGGAAAGTAAGTTACCGGTTCCATAATAATCGCGAATTACACTACTAGTAAGTGCGGGTATTTCTTGGCGCAGTTGAGCCAGTTTTTTATAATGAGATACAAGATTTTCATCTAAAGTATTCCATTGAATCGGATAACGTTGGGCATCAAAAAATTCTTTTTCGCCCAAGATACCTCGCTCATCGCCCTGGAAGATTACCGGTGCTCCCGGCAGGGTGTAAAGCAGAGTTGAGAGTAGTTTTAATTTTTCTACTGCTTCCGGTTTGGGCGAATCGCCAAAATTACCTCCCCCTAAATCAGTAAGGATACGCCCAGTATCATGAGAACTGACCAGATTAAAGCCCATACCAGTAACATTCTCTCCATAAGAACCAAAATAACGACTCAAATTAGCCAGAGTGCCTTCTCCGTCAATACTCCCTTTGGCAAAATTAAGTAAGATATCCCGCCCTAAAGCATAATTCATCAAAGAATCGAACTGATCTCCTTTCACCCAGGATGAATCAAGTTGCCAAATCTCAGCAATAAGATAAGCATCTTCTTTTTCCATTTTGGCAATCTGTCGCATCTCCTTAAAGAAAGCCTGTGCCTCGACTAATTCATTAGGTACATCCACCCGCCAGCCATCTGCTCCAAAGTTTAACCAATGGTTTACTACCTTAAAAAGGTATTTCTTCACCTCGGAATTACCGGTATTTAATTTTGGCAGACTCCCTACTCCCCACCAGGCTTCATAAGCAGTTGGGTCACCTGGAGTAAAGGGCCATTGATGAATAAAATACCAATCCCAATAGGGACTATCCTTCCCTTTCTTTACCACATCCTGAAAAGCCCAAAAACCTAAACCGGTATGATTGGGAACAAAATCTAAAATTACCCGCATTCCTCTTTTATGTGCTTCATTTAAGAGTTCCTGTAAATTCTCCTCGCTACCAAATTTTGGACTTACTTTCATATAATTATGAGTGTCATATCCGTGGGTACTACCTGAATCAAAGATGGGATTTAAATATAATGCGGTAACTCCTAATCCTTTTAAATAATCAAGTTTCTCAATAATCCCAACCAGGTCTCCACCAAAATATTGATGACAGCAATGTTGAGTGGAAATAGGGTCATTCCATTTAGCTAAAGAAGGACCTTCTTTAGCCCACAGCTTATTTTGAGACCATTGTTCATTAAAGTGGAATTCATCACTCATAAGAGCAAGTGAATCATTTTTAGGATTGCCATTATAAAAACGGTCAGGGAAAATTTGATAGATTATACCTTTGCTTACCCATTTAATTTGAGGAAAACGGTCAATACCATCAAAAAAGAAAAATTGTGAAGGGTCTTCCGGTAGAGAAAATTCGGTGCCTTCAATAGTATATCCTACAAAATGGTATTTCAGGGAATCTGGAAATCCCAGTGATAGGCGAAAAACTTCTCCGTATTCCCATTGTAGTTGTCTTTCCATAGGCCATTTACCTTCATCGGTAACCAAAAACACTTTAGCAACCTTATGAGGTGAAGTTTTTAACCTTATTACCAAACGTTCATCAGCAATACATAAATAAGCCGGGTCATCAGGATTATGTACGAGAACTACTCCTTCTGTGGTTTCTTCTTTAATTCTACATATTGCATTCTGACCACCAAAACCATCGTTAATGTACCCTACGGCGTTCGGATCTACCGGGCCTCCATCACGGGCAGTCGACATATCTTGAGGCCACTTCCCATTAATATAAAATTTATACTGATACTCTCCCGGTTCTAAATCTACAGTAATATTCCAGGTTCCATCATGTTGTTTCTCCATAGGCCATTCACCCCAGCTATTAAAAGAACCACGCAAACTTACTGAGGATACTTCCTCGTTTTCAAGAGGGACATAGGTAAAAGTGAACTCCGCTGCAAAAACTAAGCCATTTATTGAAAAAATTATTGGAAGACACAATATGCATCCTATAACAAATTTCCCCATCTTTTTTGTTCCTCTTTATTTTTGGGATAATCATTATCCCTATTTAAATTTTTCCTCCTGAGGATCCTCTTATTATCAACCGGGTGAGCAGCTCTACCTTTAGTGGTTCTTTTTCCTTCCCCTCTATTAGTTGAACTAATAAATTTATAGCGGTAATTCCCATTTCATAGATAGGTTGTCGAACTGTAGTAAGGGGTGGTTCTATATGTGAAGCTAACTGAATATCATCAAAACCAATAACGGCGATATCTTCCGGAATCCTTAAACCCTTTTCCCTTATTGCTTTCATTGCCCCGATTGCATCTAAATCATTAGCCGCAAAGACTGCAGTGGGAATTGATGAAGACTCTAAAAGTTTGCGCATCGCTTCATAACCGCTTTCCTCAGTGTTAATACTCTCCATAGTTAACTCTTTACCATACTCAAGATTATGTTCTTTTAACACCTGAAGGTAACCTTCGAATCTTTCTTGATTAAAAACGAATTCAAATGAACCACCAAGATAGCCAATTCTCTTATGTCCCAGGTTGACCAAATAAGATACTGCCTGGTAAGCTCCCCCTTTATTATCAGCATCAACATAATTTGCTTCCCTAAAATCTACTTTTCCTGTAAGTATATAAGGAAAGTTGTTCTTGTTTAATTGGATAACTTCTTTATCTTTTCTGTTTACTCCCACAAGCAAGAGTCCATCGACACGTCGGTCATGGAATAATTGAGAGTAGTTGAATTGATGTTCGTTTATAAACAATAAAAGATCGTAGCCTTCAATTTTAGCTTGATGAGTAAACCCGCAGAGAATCTCTGTGTAAAAAGGATTACCAAAGGTTTTATCTTGAGGTGAGGGAATAATCAGACCGATTGTTTCGGCTTTATTGGTAGTAAGCCTTCTAGCCATGGCACTGGGATAATAACCCGATTCTTTGATAGCCTTCATTACTCTCTCTCGAGTTTTTTCGGTAACTTTGGGGCTATCATTCAGGACTCTCGATACGGTTGCTTTGGAAACTTCTGCTAATTGGGCTATATGTTCGATGGTCATTCTCATTTTTTTACCTCGATAATGTAGATAATGTAAGCGGTTACATTTAGTATTAAAATAATACCCTATTTTTAAAAATATGTCAAATCTTTCCCCGACTTGTCATTTAAGAATCAAAACCGGACTGTTTTTTAATGATTTAAAGTTTAAAAGTGGACTAACCCAAAATAGTAAAAAAGATGTAATCTAGAACTAAAT
>LDZT01011809.1_pt1 | contig 10162 bp, 8 predicted proteins | sample 615521 | NCBI WGS metagenome assembly LDZT01 (sample SAMN03408292, study PRJNA278302) | terrestrial metagenome | isolation source: oil reservoir sample SB1 | place: USA: Alaska, North Slope, Schrader Bluff formation | collected 2011-09 | reverse complement strand
AAGAGCCAAAAGACCGCTTTGGTTTCACTGCCCTACGAGCTTCAAGCTGAAAACCTAAAAATTGGCGATTTGGTTGAAGTAACCGATACGGACGGACAAAGCTTAGGCCGTTTTCCTGTGTTGCGCCTTCGGCAATTGCCTGTTTATAGTGGCACGACCATCGTTACCGTTGAGACTCCCACAGAGCTGGCAACACGCATCGCCGGCTTACGTCTGATCGCTCAGAGCAAGCCCGAGCCTTTTGACCAAGTCAAACAGTTCCCCCAGGATTTGAGCGATGAAGCCTATATTTGCCGCTGTGAACGCGTGAAAGTCGGTGAAATTCGCAGTTTGATCCGTGCGGGCATACGCGATATCAACCAAATCAAAGCCCTCACCCGCGCAAGTATGGGTTCCTGCGGAGGGAAAACCTGCCTGAGCCTCATTAAGCGCCTCTATGAAGCAGAAGGCATCCCCCTTTCGGAGGTCGCGGAACCACCGGTGCGGCCAGTTTTTGTGGAGGTCCCCCTTTCTGTATTGGCAAATATCCAAACCGATAATAATCATGCTGAAGGTGCCAAGTGAACCAGGAACAAGTTTATGATGTTATCATTGCTGGCGCCGGCTCGGTTGGCACCCCTACGGCTATGTATTTAGCTCAGGCAGGCTTGAGTGTCTTGGTCCTTGAGACTTTGCCCAGCTGTGGCCAAGCTTCCAATAAGCACGCCATCGGCGGTGTGCGTGCCACGCATTCAGATCCCGCGAAGATATATCTATGCGCAGATAGCATTGATATTTTGTCTACATGGCAAGAAACCTATGGTGACGATATCGAATGGCGCTCAGGTGGCTATAGCTTTGTCGCTTATGATGAGAACGTTGAAGCTAACCTAAAAAGCTTGCTGGCTGTGCAGAAATCCTTGGGGTTGAATATCGATTGGCTTAGTGCAGACCAAATTCTACAGCCTATCCCCGGCCTGCAGCCAGAAGGCTTGCGCGGGGGCACATTTTCTCCTGAAGACGGCTCAGCCTCTCCCCTCAAGACAGTTGCAGCTTTTTATGAGCATGCTAAAAATTTTGGTGCAGACTTTCACTTCAATGAAAAAGTTCGTCAGGTTAATGTAGAGCATGGGCATATTCAATGGGTGATCACTGATCGCGAGCGCTACACGTGCAGATATTTTATTAACGCTGCTGGTTCTTGGGCAGGAGAAGTTTCAGCAATGTTGGGCGTTCCTCTTCCAGTGCAGCCCGAAGCGCATGAAGCCGCAATCACTGAACCCACACAGCCATTGTTTGATGCCATGGTTGTCGATATGCGTCCTATGCCTGGCTCAAATAACTTTTACTTTTATCAACATCCTACCGGCAAAATCATCTTTTGCCTTACTCCCGATCCACCCATTCTTGGGTTTTTGAACCAAAACACGAGTGGTTTCCTCACAGCCGGCTCACAGCGTCTGATCGATCTTATGCCAAAGCTGATGAACTTACGTCTAAGGCGTTCCTGGCGCGGAACCTATCCAATGACTCCAGATGGCTTGCCAATCCTTGGTAGCGTTGATTCGGTGGATGGGTACATTTTAGCGACTGGCTTATGTGGACAAGGCTTCATGTTAGGACCAGGCATTGCGCGCTTGTTGACACACTTGGTCGAAGGCTGCCTGAATCCACAAGAACAAGCTTGCCTTGAAAGCTTAAATTTACAGCGGGCATTTACAAGCGAAGAAAGATTAAAATAAAACAGGCAAAATGTGGCATACTATAGCTGCCGTAAATCATGGAGTTCGAAAAAGCTTTTCATAAATTTCCTGCTAATTATTCTGCAAGCGACATCGAGCAGATAAAAAAAGCTTACCTGCTCGCTGAACAAGCTTACGCTGGGCAAACGCGCGCTTCAGGCTTACCATACGTCTCTCACTGTGTTGGCGTGGCGAATATCTTGCTGGATATGGAAGTGCATCCGAACTTAGTAATTGCTGGTTTACTGCACGATATTCTCATCGACACAAATGTAACCTTGGATGAAATTCGAGCTCAATTTGGCGATCAAGTAGCCAAATATGTTGAAGACCTCACCAAGATTACCAGCCTTCCCCAATTGAACCGTGCGGATCAACACCCAGCCGAACGCCAGCCGCTCCCTGAGGCTGAGAGTTCGAGCTCTGCCTGGAATGCAGATAATGCCGCTGAGACCTTACGCAAGATGCTTCTGGCAATTGGCGAAGACGTGCATGTCGTAATCGTCAAGCTTGCGGACCGCTTGCATAACATGCGCACGCTGAAAGACCTACCTCCAGATAGGCAGAAGCGCATCGCACAAGAAACACTCGATATCTTTGCCCCATTAGCAAACCGATTGGGCATCTGGCAGATCAAATGGGAGCTGGAAGACTTAGCTTTCCGTTACGTCAATCCGGACGAATATAGCAAAATTGCAGAGCAACTTGCTTCCCGCCGAACCAAACGGGAAGAAGAAATTAACGCAATCATTGGGGATTTGGATGAGCTCTTACGCAAATCCGATGTAAAAGCAAAAATTACCGGCCGTCCCAAGCATATATACTCGATTTACCGCAAGATGTTACAGAAGGGTGAAACCTTCGAATCGATTCGTGACTTACGTGCTGTGCGCATCATCGTCGATGACGTTGAAACCTGTTATAAAGTTTTAGGGATAATCCACATGCAGTTTCAGCCCATCCCTGGCGAGTTTGACGATTACATTGCTGCCAGAAAGCCAAATAACTATCAATCCTTACACACGACGGTCATATACAAGGATGGAAAACCCTTAGAAATCCAAATCCGTACATGGGAGATGCACTATAACGCTGAATATGGTGTGGCTGCGCATTGGCGCTACAAAGAAAATAAAACGCCTATTTCTAATGATTATGAGCAAAAAGTCAACATCTTACGCAGCTTGCTCTCTTGGAGCATGGATATCGAGGAAGATTCTGAAAGCCCCGATAGAGAGCACCTAGACGTGCTGCAAGATCGCGTGTATGTCATCACGCCCAAGGGAGACGTAGTCGAGCTGCCTTATGGCGCCACGCCAATTGATTTTGCTTATACAGTACACACCAATGTTGGTCATCGCTGCCGCGGTGCCAAAGTCAATGGCAAGTTGGTTCCATTGGACTACCAGCTAAAAACCGGTGATCAAGTCGAGATTTTAACTGCCAATCGAGGGGGTCCCAGCCGAGACTGGCTAAACCCGAACCTGGGGTTGGTCAAGTCAGCCAGAACCCGCTCCAAGATTAAGCAGTGGTTTAAGCAGCAGGACCGTGAGCAAAACCTCGACCACGGTAAGATGATCATCGAAAAAGAGTTCAAACGCCTCGGAATTGGACAGATTGATCTGAATCAATTTGTGGATGAATTCCACGTAAAAACTTTGGATGATTTATACGTTGGGATTGGCTGTGGAGATATTCCTATTGGCCGCTTGGTAAACCGCATAGCTGAAACCCAACGTGCGCCTGAACCTGAAACGATTATGGTCATGCCTACGGCACCAGCCAAGGTTAGGCCCGGCGATACAATCATGGTGATGGGACTCAAGGGTTTAGCAACAAGCATGGCACGCTGCTGCAATCCGATGCCTGGCGACGAAATTATTGGTTACATTACACGCGGTCGCGGTGTTACCATTCATCGCTCTGACTGCCCTAACGTCCTACGCGTCAAAGACAAAGAGCGGCTGATAAAAGTCGATTGGGGTATGGAGGAAAAATCCTACCCCATACCTTTACAAATCAAGGCTTATGACCGCCAAGGGTTGATGTCGGATATTTCCAATGTAATCTCCAGCGAACCAGTGCATTTGATAGACCTTTCTATGAATAGCCGCCAGAATATCGTTGTCATCAACTTGGAAATAGAGGTAGGCGGCATCAGCCAATTGAGCCGCTTGCTTGCAAGGCTGGAAAACATTCCTAATGTTATTGAGGCAATTCGCGTTAAACCAGGATAAAATACATCAAATGTGCTTTACGGCTGACTTAACCTAAGGTAAAATGCCAGCCGAGATTTTAGCTTATATTTTAAGGAGAATTTGAATGCCAAAAATTCGCTGTCACTATTTAGATTGCCTGTTCCTTGACGACGGCTATTGCACCGCTGCTGCAATCGAACTGAATCCGGATACAGGTTGCCAGACTTACACTCCTGACGAGGAAGCTGGAACAGAAAACTGGGAAGATGAGGATTTGGATGAATGGGAAATCCTAGTCCCGGAAGATGAAAGTGATGAGTGGGAAGAGTTAGAAGAGGAAGAAGACGAAGAAGAAGACGAGAGTGATGAGTTTTAGGTACAATTTCATATTTATGATTCTTCTCAAAACAGACAGTTGGGGGTACATAATGGATCTCCAACGGTGAGGTGCCGAAATGAATAGTTTATTGCCCATGATTTCACTGAACGTCTATTTACTTCCAGAATTTCGACGGGATATTTTCACGACCGTAGTTGATCACTGGGATATATTTTCGCCAGAAAAAAAACGAGAGCTTACACAAGCAATCAAGGAATTTGTGAAAATTAGTGGTTTTCGCAATCCCTTGGCTGCTCCACAAGCTCTCCTCGTGCGCGCAATGGAAGCACCGTTTGAGAAAGAATCCCGATTCGTCAAAACGATCCTCTCTGCCTGGGCAGAAGTCAACACGGACTTACAAGCAAAAATAGAACCTCTCCTATCTGAATTTGGCTTCGAGACAAACGGGCAAACACCCCTCTACCCCGATCCAGATAATGCATTTCTCGTCGGTTGGCCAGAGGATTTGAGCTTCACTAAGCTTGCTGATCTCTTGAAACAGAAAAGCAATCTTGAGGCCAGCCCTGATGAAATTTCGCTAATGACCGTTTGGTTAACTGGGCGTCTTCCTGGCTCAGAACCCGCTGTGGAAGAATAACAATACGCATTAAGGAGAAAAATGGAAGAAACAACTTCTGGCAAAACTACGATTGCTCCATCTGTCCTCAATACCATTGTGCGCCTGACGACACTCGAGACCCCAGGCGTCAGCCGCATGACGCCTGTATTTTTCCCAGTAGCCAAATCCGAACACCGTGATGATGAAGGGGTAAAAATTGTCGTCAAAGACTCAACCATATATGTGGATGTTTATGTCGTCATTAATGGCGAAGAAAACGTGCGTGTAGTTGCCGAAGCGATTCAGAAGCGCGTTACCAGAGCGATTTCCGAAATGGTTGGTATGGATGTTGCATATGTTAATGTTCATGTTACGGATGTTGATCTTGAAGCGTGATTTTCAATGAAATCTCGCACGAAAGCGCGTTTTACCGCACTGCAAACCCTATATGAGGTGGATATGACTAATCACCCTTTGGGTACGGTACTTCAAGAACGCGCACAGGAAAACGAGCTAGAAGCTGCGGAATACGATTTCGCCCAAGAAATTGCACTGGGTGTCAGCGAGAATAAAGACCGTTTGGATCGATTGATCGCGCAGCATGCACCCGAGTGGCCTCTGGATCAGGTCGCAATTATCGATCGGAATATTTTACGCATCGCCTTGTGGGAGATAGCTGTTTACCCGAAAACTCCCCTCAAGGTGGGCATCAATGAAGCGGTTGAGCTAGCCAAAACTTTTGGCACAGATAGTTCACCCCGTTTTATCAACGGTGTTTTAGGTAGCCTGGCTGCCAATTTGGATGCATTAAAACAAGCACTTTCTCAATAAAGGTGGTTTATGAAACCGAAAACGGTTAGGCAGTTCTCCACTTATTTTTGCAGCATAATCGTTTTAGGTGTTCTTTCAGGATGTGCTCTTTCTATCGTTCCTAAAACTGAAAAACCAGAGGAAACCCCCTTAGCCTTACCTGCGCGCATCGAAGAACCAGAGCTTGTACCGGTGGTATTCCATGTGGAGCTGCGGCGCAGTTACTCTGATGAAACCGTGATTGCCATTGAGGTGCTGGATGAGCTCAGCGGGCTGAACCGCAATATCAACCGCTACGAATTGACTAAAATCGAAGAGAACCATTATGCTGGGACGCTGATACTGCCCTATGGAGAAATTATTAAATATCGTTATGTGAGTACCTTTCCGATCAACCAACCTGAAGCTGCGGCAGATGGCACTACGGTACTCTACCGTACAATGACCGTGGCAAATAACACTACCATCAATGATATCATCGCTGGCTGGCCTGAGCTCCCTTACAAAGGTGAACTCGGCAAACTCACCGGAATCATTTCTGATCAAAGCTCAAAACAACCTTTAGCTGATATATTCGTCACCATGGCTGGTTACCAGACCATCACGGATGCCACTGGGCGTTTTGATTTTGACCAACTCCCAGTTGGGATTCAACATCTCTCTGCTTTTTCTATTGATGGTGCTTTTCTCCCTTTTCAACAAGAAGCCAATATCATTGCGGACCTTTCGACGCCGGCAGTAATCGCACTGACACCTTTACCTGAGGTAAATGTCACCTTTATCGTCAGTGTTCCAGAAGAAGCCAGCGGTGCACCGGTGCGATTAGCTGGAAACTTTTACCAACTGGGCAATGTATATGCTGACCTATCTCATGGTGTGAGCAGCTTGGCTTCGCAAATGCCCATACTTAGCCGTTTAGACGATGGCAAGTACTCACTACAGGTCAAAATGTATGCAGGATCTGCATTGGTTTACCGATACACTCTCGGTGATGGCTACCTCAACACTGAACGGGATAAGGATGGCAAGTTGGTTACCAGGCGTATCATTGTTCCTAATCGTGATGTAACCATAGAAGATGAGGTTAAATCATGGGGTGTGGCAGGCGCGGAACCAATAACAATCAAAGTCACTGTTCCCTCTGAGACACCTTCAGAAGACTCTGTTTTCATTCAATTCCTTCAGGGAACATGGCAACAACCGATCCCTATGTGGCCTCTGGGTAATAACCAATGGATGTACCTGCTTTTCTTAAGCCCTGAGGCAAGACAAGACACACAATACCGCATTTGCCGAAATGCCCAATGTGACCTTGCCTATGATGAAGCCAGCTTCACGGCTCCAGTTCCATTAAGCACGATAGACGTAAATACAAGTGTGCATACTGTCGAAAGCTGGCATGCTTGGCAACCGCAAATCAGTAACAACACTGAAACTATATTTTTAGGCGATGACACGAATCTTATCGGTGTTGAATTTACCACTGATTATCAACCCGCTGACCTCAATCGTTATCGTGATAGCTTAAAGGAACTCCAACAATTAGGTATTAATTGGGTCATTTTTTCTCCAACGTGGAGGGTTACGATCTCAAATAATCTTCCACAGCTCTCCCCTAATAACCTAGGGCGAAGTATGCTGCTGATGGATTTAGCCGATTTGATCCAGATAGCCAAAGATTACGGTTTTACCGTTGGGCTTTACCCACGTCTGGATTATTCTATGGATTCCGCTAAATGGTGGCAATCCACGCAACGGGACGCTCTGTGGTGGCAGCAATGGTATCAAGAATGCGAACAGTTTATCATTAGCTATACGCAATTTGCAGCTAATTATGAGGTTGACCAACTTATTCTTGGCGGCGTGGACGTCAGCCCGAGCCTTCCAGGCGGCATTGAGACAACGATAAACAATAAAGGCACCCCTAAGAACGCCGATCAGCTTTGGAGTGCTCTGCTCCAAAAGGTAAATCAGTATTACTCCGGACTGCTGCTGTGGGCACTGCCTGTCGGGGAGTCAGAGCTTCCCGAATATGTTTTTTTCGATCAGATCGGCGGATTTTACTTACAATTCCAGCCTCCCGCAGATGCTTATGGAGGCTATGACCACCAGACCGTAGACATAACCCTTAATAACTTCGTCGTTGATTTCCAGAGGAATTTTACTGATAAGCAATATTTCACTGGATTGAATGCTCCTGCTCTTTCGTTAGGTGATTTTAGTTGTCCACCCGCAGACTGCCTCATCAGCCCCAGAGCATCAGCTTATGTTGACTATCCAATAGATTTAGATGCCCAGTTTAACTTTTATCAAGTCTATGGAAGCGCGCTGAGCCAACGAAGCTGGGTGCAAGGCATTAGCTCGCGTGGCTTTTTCCCGGTTGTCAAACTGCAAGATTTTTCCTCGTCTGTTTACGGCAAACCCGCGATGCAGCTGCTATCTAACAGCACACCCGATGCTGAATAAAACTTAGGAAGGAAATAGTGGAACACGAACTCTTAGGTCAAGAACTTTCAAAATTAGGCATTTCAAACCCTCAAGCTATTTTCTATAATCTCAACCGGGCGGAGTTAGTCGAAGCTGCCTTAGCCAACCAGGAAGGCATGTTTTCTCATGCAGGTGCTTTTGCGGTCAATACCTCGCCTTATACGGGCAGGTCGCCTAACGACAAATACTTGGTTACAAACGATGATCCTGACTTATGGTATGCCAGTGGGACCCAAGCCATGGATTACAACACATATTCAGCTCTCAAGACTAAAGTAATGGCGCATCTGCAACGCCAGAAACTTTATGTTCGGGATATGCGTGCGGGCGCTGATCCAGACCAAACGCTCAAGATTCGCATCATTTCCGACCTTGCTTGGCAGAACTTTACTGCCAGCAATATGTTTATCCCACTTTCTGGTGGCAAGCCCATAATCAATCCTGATTTGACCGTTATAGCGGCTACTTCTTTTGCAGCTGACCCTAAAATGGATGGTGTGCGCTCGCCAGCTTTTATTATCATGAACTTTGAGGAAAAGCTCGTGCTGATTGGCACAACACGCTATGCAGGTGAAATCAAGAAATCCGTCTTTACCTTCATGAATTATGTGATGCCGAAACGCGGCGTGCTTTCTCTGCATTGCTCTGCCAATAAGGGTGCGGCAGGGGACGTCGCCTTGTTCTTTGGGCTGAGTGGCACCGGTAAAACCACCCTATCTTCCGATCCGCAAAGAAGGCTAATTGGAGATGATGAACACGGCTGGAATGATCGTGGCGTTTTCAACTTTGAAGGCGGCTGTTACGCAAAAACTATTCGCATTAATCCAGAACTTGAGCCTTTAGTTTGGTCTGCCATCAACCGCTTCGGTTGCTTGCTAGAGAATGTCCCGTTGGATGCCCAACGTCAACCAGATTTCGATAGCAGCGCGATTACCGAAAACACGCGCGCTTCTTATCCACTCGACTTTATCCCTAATTATGAGCCTTCTGGTCAAGGTGCTCACCCGAAACATATCTTCTTGCTGACAGCCGATGCTTTTGGAGTGCTTCCACCCTTAGCAAAATTAACCATCGAACAAGCGATGTACTACTTTCTGAGCGGTTATACTTCCAAGTTGGCAGGCACCGAGCGCGGCTTGGGCGATAAGCCCGAAGCCACCTTCTCGGCTTGTTTTGGAGCACCTTTCTTGCCGCTCAAGCCCTCAATCTACGCCAATCTCCTTGCTGATAAATTGGCAAAGCATGAAACCCACGTTTGGCTGCTCAATACAGGTTGGTCTGGCGGTGGTTATGGTGTCGGTAAGCGCATTGCACTCCCGCTGACTCGTGCAATGATAAACGCCGTTCTCTCCGATCAGCTAAACAACGTGGAAACACGTAACCACCCTGTGTTCAACCTCGCCATACCGAATGAGGTCGAAAGTATTCCACAAAACGTCCTCGACCCAGAGAAAGCTTGGAGCGATCAAACTGCCTATCAACAAGAAGCCCTGCACTTAGCGCAACGGTTTGCTGAAAACTTTAAGAATTATGAAAACACAGTATCACAGCAAGTTCGTGCTGCTGGACCCCGCATTACACTCTAATAGCTGTTTGCTATTTGGAAAGGAGTTCCTATGGATAAATTCATCATTCATGGGGGAAAACCTCTAACTGGGTCTATGATCCCGTCTGGTAATAAAAATGCTGCCCTTCCACTAATGGCAGCTTGTTTGCTAACCGAAGAACCGATCGTTTTGCATAATATGCCCAACATTACCGATACCCAAACGATGCGTAAACTAATGGAAAGCTTGGGCGTCCAGGTACGGCAGGTCGACGCTTCTTCATATGAGTTCGTTGCCAAAGATATTCGTGCTTCCGACCTTGACCCCGACCTTTGCCAGCAAATTCGTGCTTCAATCTTGCTGGCTGGGCCTATGCTTGGGCGTTCAGGGGATCTTTTACTCCCCCCACCAGGAGGAGATGTGATTGGGCGCCGGCGTGTAGATACCCACATATTAGCGCT
>LDZT01012812.1_pt1 | contig 10170 bp, 6 predicted proteins | sample 615521 | NCBI WGS metagenome assembly LDZT01 (sample SAMN03408292, study PRJNA278302) | terrestrial metagenome | isolation source: oil reservoir sample SB1 | place: USA: Alaska, North Slope, Schrader Bluff formation | collected 2011-09 | reverse complement strand
AAGCCGAGTTAGCTCAGTTGGTAGAGCACGCGACTGAAAATCGCGGTGTCCACAGTTCGATTCTGTGACTCGGCACCTTGTATTTAAAGAGACTGCTTCGCAAAGGTGTCTCTTTTTGTTTCTTTAAAAACGGAAATCAACAGCAAAAAGCTATTTCCCTTCCCTAGATTTTCTATTTAAGCCTGCATGAAGGTGTTGTATACTTTCATCAAGAAACGGTTTTGATCATTCGTTTATTCTTGTAGATCAAAATGCATCATCACATCGTGGAGGTGGTTTAAATGTTCATTTTCTTGAAGAAGAGAATTGTCGTTGATACATCTGGGGAGGAGATCAGAAGGGTCACGAACCTTCTTGATCAACAGGCTATCAAGTATGAACTTCGTACAAAACGCACAAGGGGTTCTATCGGTACCGCCCTGGATTCAAGGTCCTATGCCGCATCTAACATCGCCATGTATAAGGGGTCATCAACACCACCTGTGGTCTACATGGTGTATGTCAAAAGAAGCGATTACGCCAAAGCTTACGATTTGCTTTATTGATTTTTGCTAACAAAATATTGATTAAACGTTGATTATCTTAATCCAGAAAGCATGATGTTCTTGTCTTGGCTTGCAGGTGGTAGAATGACCCTGTGTTGGTTCAAGCCTGAATTAGCCGATTATTTATTTTGGAAAATTTGATTCGAAACCGCCTGAAATTTATTATTCGCGTCGTTCTGGGGGTGATGTTTTTATTGGTGCCTTTCACTGGCGCCAAATCCCAATCAAACGCTTTCATTTATATCCCATTGATTGTGAAACAAGGTGATTTGTGGGTCAATACGCTGGACCGGGATACGAGTCTCGCTTACTACCAGGGTAACTATTTACTGTCTGAACTTCCAGAAATCAATTGGACGGGTTCACACACAAGCTGCGATCCTGGGACTACCGATCCAGACTTCAAACAAGCTGTACTGCAGCGGGTGAATTATTTCCGGGGCATGGCAGGCGTGCCGGATGAGGTCACATTTTCCGAAGAGTCAAACGAAAAAGCGCAGGCTGCCGCATTGGTGATGAGCGTCAATGAAGCGCTCAGTCATGATCTGGATGAAAGCTGGGCCTGTTATTCTCCACTAGCAGATGCGGGGGCTGGCAGTGCCAACATCGCTTTGGGCGTCTATGGATGGAATGCCATTGATAATTATATGATGGATTCGGGGGCAGGGAATGACGCGGTTGGCCACCGGCGCTGGATCCTCTATCCCCAAACGCAAATCATGGGAACCGGGGATATTCCACCGACAAATGAATATCTCCCCAGCAATGCCCTTGTGGTCTTTGATTCTCACATGTGGGAAGAAAGACCTGACACACGGGATGGTTTTGTTGCCTGGCCGCCGCCAGGGTACGTGCCATACCAGGTTGTGTTTACGCGCTGGTCCTTCTCATATCCATATGCAGATTTCAGCCAGGTAAGCGTGAGCATGGCGCGCGAGGGTCAAAACCTGGCGATAATTCAGGCAGAGCCAGTTTATGATTATGGGGAAAATACAATCGTTTGGCAAATTGAGGGGATGGATTCTGGTGCAGATTGGCCTCAACCGGTCGAGGATACCACTTATACAATTGATATCGCTGATGTCCTGATTGGTGAGGAATTGCAGGATTTTTCTTACCAGGTAATTGTCTTTGACCCTGCCTCATAGTTGCCAAATCAAATGAAATTAATCAAAAGGGACTGTTTTACTTTTTTATTTATTTGTGGTTAGGTTTTTCGGTTGGTCAGGCAGTCTTTGGACTGAAGTTTGAGAAACTTGATATGTTATTTATCAGACATAAAAATTTTCAGCAGTTGATGTACTTCACCGGGTTTGCTTCACCTCGAATAAAGTAGTTTTTAACACTGCCGCCTTTATAATGTTGAAGGTTTTCAGCGATAACACCTTCAAAACACCACCGTTGGTGGTTGCTGGGGGTGCGCCCTGTAAAAGGCAGCCACCTTTTTATCTTATAGACTTCTAGCACAATCCCCTTGTATACTGCGAATGCATATTTTGCCTGATTTCTGCGTTCTCCAACGATCCACTAATCATTTCTTTGTGTGGAGAATGTGCTATGCTATAATTTATCCATGACATTGAAGAAGGGGCAGATTAAACCATGACCGAAGCGATGGCTCGCATTAAAATCAACCAAATGCTTGAGAAAGCCAGCTGGCGTTTCTTTGATTCAACAGAAGGACCGGCAAACATCATCCTGGAAGGCAAAACAAAGCTTAAAAAGACAGAACTGGATGATCTTGGCGAGAATTTTGAAAATACTCATGCTGGTTTTTTGGATTTCCTTTTGCTTGACGAAAATAGCTTCCCCTTTATTGTGCTTGAAGCCAAACGTGAAGAAAAATCCCCCTTAGATGGTAAGGAGCAGGCGCGGGCTTATGCCCGATCACAAAATGTGCGGTTCGTAATCCTTTCCAATGGCAATTTGCACTACTTTTGGGATCTTGAACGTGGGAACCCTGAGATTATCACTGAATTTCCCCGACTTGAATCAGTAAAGCATCGCACAGCTTTCAAACCGAACCCCAAAGCCCTTGCGCATGAACCTGTTTGTGAGGACTACATTGCACTTTCCCAATATCCTCGCTTCAAGAGTGATCCTCGCTGGTTGGATGAAACGCAGCGACCACAATTTATTCTTGACCTTGGGCTGCGAATCCTGCGTAAATACCAGCTTGCTGCAGTTCATGCCTTACAAAGAAGTGTTGGAGAGGGTAATGATCGCTTCCTGTTCGAGATGGCTACCGGCACCGGTAAAACCTTGGTAGCTGCTGCTGTTATCAAACTATTTCTTCGCACAGGGAATGCCCGTCGTATCCTCTTTCTGGTAGACCGTCTGGAACTAGAAAACCAGGCATTCAAAAGCTTTGATCTGCTGTTAAAAAAAGATTATCAAACTGTCATTTATAAAGAATACCGACAGGACTGGCGTAAAGCCGAGATTGTCGTTTCCACCGTGCAATCTTTTGAATTTAATAACAAGTACATGCGCCTGTTTTCACCGACCGATTTTGACCTGATCATCTCTGATGAAGCGCACAGGTCCATCAATGGGAACAGCCGAGCAGTTTTTGAATATTTTGTCGGTTATAAGTTAGGCCTTACTGCCACACCCAAGGATTATCTTAAAAACATTGATGCTAAAAGCCTGAGCCAGCAAGACCCACGTGCCTGGGAACGGCGACAGCTTTTAGATACCTATAATAAAACCTTTGGCTGTGATCAAGGCGAGCCTACCTACCGTTACTCGCTTGTGGATGGTGTCAGGGATGGGTACCTTGTCAATCCAGTGGTCGTAGATGCGCGCACTGAGATCACAACCCAGCTTCTTTCTGATCAGGGATATGCAGTGATGGTACCAAATGAAGAAGGTGAGGAAGAGGAACAGGTATTTTTTCATCGAAATTTTGAAAGGAATTTTTTCTCGGAACTTACCAACCTGCAACTGTGCCAGACGTTTTTATATAATGCCCAGTGCGACCCGCATAGCAAAGAGATTGGTAAGTCGATTATCTTTTGCGTCAGCCAGGACCATGCATCAAAAATTACCCAGATCTTAAACGAAATGGCGCACAAGTTATATCCGGGCAAATACAATTCTGATTTTGCGGTTCAGATTAGTTCGAATATTCCTTTTGCCCAGGAATACAGCATCAGCTTTGCCAATAACAACCTGAATGGGCACACACGTTTTTTGGATGGCTACAAATCCAGTAAAACACGGGTTTGTGTCACGGTGGGCATGATGACAACCGGTTATGACTGCCAGGACATTCTTAATCTTGCTCTGATGCGTCCAATTTTTTCTCCCACAGATTTTATTCAAATCAAAGGCAGGGGTACCCGACGTTGGCGTTTCAAATATCAGTTTAAAGAGGGCGGTAAACTCCATGAAGTTATAAAGAAAAAAGAAAATTTTAAACTATTTGATTTCTTCGCAAATTGTGAATACTTTGAGGAAAAATTTAATTATGATGAGGTCATAAAACTGCCGCCAAAAAGCGAAAGAATTTCTGAGGGGAACGAGCATGTTTATGAATCACCAGATGGTGCACAGGTTTTTATTCCCGATCCGCTTAAATCGATTAAGGAAACTGTTGTTGGCCGTGATGGTATGAAAATTGATCGTAAACTCTTTGAGCGCTTCTCCAGGCCTATTTTGGATGACCCCGAACTTGTTGTTGCGGTTGAAAACCGCAAGTGGGAATATGCAGTAAAAATCCTGCGCGAGAATTATGCCAATAAGCCAGAGGATTATGTGACAATTGAAAAATTAATTAAATCCGAAGGGCTTGACCGTCGGTTAACCTGGAAAGAAGTGCTCATGCGTATCTTTGGGATGATTGACCATTTCAAGACGCGTGATGAACTGCTGGAAGAGGAATTTCAGAAGTTCGTGGCGATCAATAAACCAGAACCAGAAAACGCTGTGAGAATTAAGAACTATATGATTGCATACCTGACCGATGCAGAGGTCCGAAAGATCATTGACTCAGGCAACTATGCTGAGCTTGCCAGCAACCCAAAGCTTTCACTGAATGACCTGTTAGCGCTTGATAAATGGTTGAGGTTGGTGCCAGCCTATATCAAGGATTATATTCCCATCAATACATACTTAGATTGAACAACCGGAAGGACTTTAATGCTTAACACTGAAACCAAACGCCGCATCGATAATGCTCGGGATATCCTGGTCGGCAAGGTGCCAGACCCCAAAACACAGGTAGAGCAAATCACCTTTGCCATGATTTACAAGTTTATGGATGATATGGACCAGATTTCGGTGAAGCTGGGCGGCAAGCCCTCCTTTTTTGATAATGGTTATGAGCAATTTGCCTGGTCCAAACTGATGGACAAGCGCATGGGTGGTGAAGCTCGGTTGGATCTCTACGTACGGGCACTCGACCAGATGGCACAAAATCCCTTCATCCCGCAGCTTTTCAGAGATGTGTTTAAAGGCGCTTTCCTGCCATATCGGGATAGTGAAACCTTAAACCTGTTTCTCAAAGAGATGAACGGGTTTACCTATGGTCACAGCGAAGATCTTGGGGATGCTTATGAATACCTGCTGTCGATTTTTGCCACCCAGGGCAAAGCAGGCCAGTTCCGAACGCCGCGCCACATCATCGATTTCATCGTGGATTGTGTGGACCCTGATAAGGAGGATACAGTTCTTGATCCTGCATGTGGTACTGCAGGGTTCTTAATTTCGGCTTACAAGCATATCCTTGAAAAGTACCAGGACAATCAACTCACACCCGACCAAAAGCAGCGCCTGACGGAAAACTTTGTGGGGTACGACATCTCGCCGGATATGGTGCGCCTATCCCGGGTCAACATGTACCTGCACCAGTTTCCCAATCCGACCATTTACGAATACGACACCCTTACCACGGAAGATCGCTGGGAGGATACTTTTGATGTGATCCTTGCGAACCCGCCCTTCATGACGCCTAAGGGCGGCATCCGACCGCATAAACGCTTTGCTGTGCGTGCTAACCGCTCGGAGGTGCTGTTTGTGGATTACATTGCCGAACACCTCAACGTGGGGGGGAGGGCGGGTGTTATTGTCCCGGAGGGGATCATTTTCCAGTCCAGCAACGCCTACAAAGCTCTACGAAAAATGCTGGTGGAAGAAGGCTATTTGTACGGAGTAGTCTCCCTGCCAGCGGGGATCTTTCAACCTTACAGCGGCGTCAAGACCAGTGTATTGTTGATGGATAAGGACCTAGCCAGGGAGTCTGATTCGATTTTGTTCGTGAAGGTTGAAAATGATGGCTTTGATCTGGGCGCTCAGCGAAATGAGATTGAAGAGAATAACCTTCCCGAAGCACTTGAAATTATCAAAGCTTTTCAGGCGGACTCACATATAGATATTGAAAATTCTGAGATTGCCCTGACTGTAAGTAGAGAAAAATTGGCGGAAGATGAGGCCTACAATCTAAGTGGAGAAAGATATAAAGCAATTGAGAGAATTAATTCAGAATGGCCTCTTTATGAACTTGGTGAAGTATGCTTTGTGGAAAGAGGCACATCGATTACAAAGAAAGAAACGATTAAGGGAAACATCCCTGTAATTGCTGGTGGTCAACAACCCGCATATTATCATAATGTTCCCAATAGGGAAGGAAATATTATCACTGTTAGTGGTTCAGGTGCGTATGCAGGATTTGTTAACTACTTCGCTTCTCCGATTTTTGCATCTGATTGTTCGACAATTAAGTCTAAGAATGAAGAGAAAGTTCTCACTTACCTTGTATATTTGTTATTAAAATATAATCAAGAGAAAATTTACGAATTGCGTTCTGGAATGGCACAACCCCATGTCTATGCTAAAAATTTGAGGAAATTCAAAATCCCAATTCCACCACTGGAAATCCAGCAGGACATTGTTAACGAGATCGAAGGCTACCAAAAGGTCATCGATGGGGCGCGCCAGGTGGTTGAGAACTACAAGCCCGTCATCCACATTGACCCTGACTGGCCGATGGTCAAGTTGGGAGATGTATTTATAAACTCAACAGAATCCATTCAACCATCAGAAGAAAATGGGATTGTGAAATATATAAGCTTGGCGAACATTGAATCAGGAACAGGAAAAATTATTGGTGAATTAGACACAGAAATATCTACAATAAAAAGCACAAAAAAAGTATATAAACCGGGTGACATTTTATATGGCAAACTTCGTCCAAATTTGAATAAAGTCTATTTAGCAGATCATGAGGGCATATGCTCAACAGATATTCTTGTGTTAAAGAGAGTTAAAGATAATTTTCTTATGGAATTCTTCTTTCCTATATTACTATCTGATAGTTTTAATGAAAAAGTGTTATTAGGTGTCAGTGGTGCTCAATTGCCAAGAGTAAGCTGGAATTACATGTCGTCAATTTTGATTCCTCTTCCCCCGTATGATACTCAAAAATCAATTGCTGAATCAATAAAGGAAGATAAAGATTTCATAAAAGCAAATCAAACCCTTATTGAAAAGTTTGAAACGAAAATTGATATCTGTGTCAAACGTGTGTGGGAAGAGTAAAAGTAATGTGATCGTTTTTATTAAATTCTTTATGGAAAACAATTGAAACCAAGATTACCATAATTTTCCTTTATTTTTGATATTATTGAGAGCAAATGATTGAGAAGAAGATTTTTGTAAATACATCAGCCAAATACTTTTGTGAATGGTTAAGAAAAGTTAGAGGTGTAAATGATCTAAAGACTTATCCCACAGAAAATGGGTATTTTTCCTTAGGTCGGGCAGAATATAGAGAAACATTTTATGACACCTTAAAAATTATGACAATAGCAGGTTCTTATATTTATCCTAAAGATGCAGAGCAACAAAAATCAAATGGATACCAAGATATTGTTGAAGTTTATGTTCAGGAGCTCGATTCTGAACGTATAGAGATAACAATAAGAACTTATTTTTCAGGAATTGAAGATTTTATTGAGGATTTACTTTGTGAAATCCAACAACTTTGGCCGAATAGCATAGTGGGAAAAGATGATAATTCAATTAACGGAAACTTGTCTGAGATTTTATCTGAACAGCGAGAAATGCAAGAAAAACTAAATATTATTTATCAAGCTTTAATTACCAATTCATTTGAGCAAAAAGAGATTATTATAATAATGGCAGAACTTGAAAAAGCCATTTCTGGTTTACTTAATTCTGATGAAATTATATTAAAACCAGATGATAAAGTAAGACTACTATCAGAACAAAAATTAATAAATTCAGATGCGAATATTAAGTCAAAACTTAAGCTTACAATTCCAATAATTCCTTTGTTGTTAAATTATGATATTGAATTAGAACGATCAATAGGTGTAGATATGGTCGGATTAATTAACAAAATATCTTCAACGCTAAATAATAAAAGTGAGTCAATGAGAAATCATGATGGTTCTGACGCGGATCTGTTATCCAAAGTAAAAATATTGGGAGAAGGCGACGAAAGGCATAAACAAGGAGGAATTAAAAGTGATGATAATCAAAAATTATCAAGAAGGCAGGTAGTTGTTGGAATTATTGGAATTATTGCAGCGATTATTATTTGTTTTGTTACGCCATTATGGGATTTTCTAGTGAAAGATTGGCTATCAGAAAGAGTAACGCCTTATTCAATATACTCTGACACTCCGGAATTAATGATCTCATCAACATATCCTTATGGGTCAACTTTTACAAAAACCAAGTTAAGCCCCTTTGAAACAGAAACAAGAACTATAGTGACACCATTTGTCACTGAATATTCAACATCAACAAATACAAAAACCATAACGCCTTCTTTAACTGTAGCACAACCATCATTAAACTCATCAATCTCTATAGGTATTATCAAGCTTAAGGACAGCTGTTGGAATGAGGAAACCAATGAAAGGAAAGATGAAGAAATAATTCAGAAATTAACTGGATTTGGATTTACTAATATTGTGCCTATAGAAATTTCTTCAGATTATTACACATTAGAAGAATTCGATATTATTTATTTGCCAAGTGGATGGTATTGCCAATCTGATGAGATAAAAAGTCGAGTTAATCAATTTCAAGAATACACTAAACATGGGGGTGGTTTACTTCTAGGTAACCCTGATATTCCAGATTATGAAGATGAATTAAATTTTGAAATATTCCAGACAATATTTACTTATGAACCCAATCCAAATATAACTAGCGCTTTCCCACCAGAAATCATTAGTCATGATCCACCAAGATCAATAATTGAGGATATTAAGAATACTTATTTCCCATTGCCAGAGAATTCAATAAAGCCAAATATTTATAGCAATATATATGCGATATCTAAAGGTAGCAACAATACTGGGTTAAGTCTATTAATTGTTGATCCATATGAAAATGGAAGGGCTATTTTTCTCACAGGAGGGGAGTTTTCAGAATCACCCCATCCTATGAGTGAAAAGATGTGGGTTAGAATAATTTATTGGTTAGCAAAAAAAATTGATTAAGAGATAAATTTCATTAATAATTTTATTCTAATAGACGAACTTATAGAATGATTGATCAAATTATCATTTGTTGTTTGAACAAGAATTTCTAAATGCAACTCATAGAACCTTTATCTCTCTTTGGCACGTGGGGATACATGCTTTGTTAACGTAAAGATGAGAATGTAAGGATTAGGAGACAGAAAGATAACAAAACAAGGATGTCCTTCAGGGCATCCTTGTTTTGTTTAATTGCTAGTATTTCTTTTATTAGTCGATCAGGCATTCACCTGCGCCGTATAGACCCCGGCCTGCGCCGCCGCGTCGTGCACCGTAGCCAGTGTTTCCTTCGGGTCGTTCATTCGTCCAGCCAAACTGTGAGCCGGGCAGCAATCCTTCTTCAACTGCCTGGTCATGAACGGTGGTGCGAATCTCAGTCAACAAGGTCCTGAAATCTTCGAGGGTCAAGCCTGTTGAAAGGGCGATTTCTGCCAGTGTTTCACCATTTGCGAGACGAGTTTCCAGGTCTTCAACAGAAATGGTGAGTGCTTCCGAGAAGGCAGCGATCATGACATCGTGCAAAAGACCATCTTCCATGCTGTCACGGTTTTGGTAAAGCATTTGTGAGCCGTTTCCACGGCCGCCGCGTCCACCTCGACTGCCGACTCCAACGCCGCCGAATCCGATGGGGGAGTCGGGGGTATCTGTTTGAGCAAAAACGGCGCTGGCTGTTCCGAGCGCAATGGCAACGACTGCCAAAATTACGAATGTTTTCATTAGTTTGTTCATGGTTAATCTCCTTGATACTTGTAATAGTGTTGGAAGTAAGTCTTTATTGACCTTACAATCAAATCTTATCGTTAAGTTGTGAAGAAATTGTGAAGACGGGGCGAAGTACTTATGAATGTTGGTGAGGTTGATAGGGTATCTAATCAACAGGCTTATGGATCCCCTGGCGGTCGTCCTTTAAGCTGTACAATGATCACGCCTATCATAACAAGCAGCATGGCAAAGATTCGTCTTGTGCCGAGAGGTTCATCTAAAAACAACCACGCAAGGATGCCAACCTGGATTAACATCGTGTTGTTAATCGTGCCTGCCTCAAAAGCACTGAGTGTCCGCAGGGCAGTATTCCATAATGTAAATGCAAAGGTAGTATTGACAACTGA
>LDZT01000092.1_pt1 | contig 10189 bp, 11 predicted proteins | sample 615521 | NCBI WGS metagenome assembly LDZT01 (sample SAMN03408292, study PRJNA278302) | terrestrial metagenome | isolation source: oil reservoir sample SB1 | place: USA: Alaska, North Slope, Schrader Bluff formation | collected 2011-09 | reverse complement strand
GCGTACTTTGCCGCCATGATGGGTTATAATCGACTACTGGGACGGTGGGCTTATTAACCCATCTTGCAAAAATCAATTTAGGAGTAGTCTCCTGTCTCTGAAATGGCTTGTTCATACCTTCGTTATGCACTTTGGTGCTCCCCGTTGTCCTGCCTATCATTGTCCAATTGTCGGCTTTGTAAAGAGCCCCCTTGCGCCAATCTTCCTCTACGACAAACGTTTCAAACCCTATCACCGGAACTTCGTATATCATCTCCCATAAATCAACTACAACTTTTCTCCATTTAGATAACACTCTGGTCGCTAAATTCGGCTCATGGTACTCTAATCTAAAGACAGTGTTGTTAATAATAGCGGGTAAGTACCGCTTTTGTTTAATGTTTCTATCTGGTGGGATGTTGAAAAACTCGTCTCTAGCCTTTACTCCGTACACCGCGGAGGCTCCTGTGATAATACCTACAACCTGTCCTTTATACCAAATTAAAAAATGAAGTTGCTGTCCGTGAGTCCCTCTGTTTGGAACATAGTGCCTTTCTCTAATCTCTTGATACCGTTCATCAGACCGTTTAACCACTTCTAATTTAATTTCGTGGGTTTTCACAACTTCCCCACCACCTTCAAGGCATCACGTCACCTCCATTTCTACTGCCCGGAGGAGCCGAACCCTCTATCCTGGCGCTGGCTCGGAGGTAACACCATGGTCGACTCCCACTGCAGGTCTCCAATCAGCCAGTAGAAGATGAGTTGGGCGATCCTGGTACCGGCTGGGATGAACCGGTCATGGTTGGTAAGATTGAACACACCAATGAACAGCTCACCGCGGTAGCCGTTGTCGACGATTCCCTCATTCACCAGGAACCCGTACTTCCGGAGAGTGCTAGAGCGGCCAGTGGTCCGGCCCCACAACCCTTCCGGCATGGCGATGGCAATATCAGTGTGAATATCGGTGAAGGAGTGAGCAGGGATTACAACATCTCTGCTCACATATAGGTCCCATCCAGCATCGTCAGGGTAAGCTTTAGTCGGAACCCGTGGACTGCCCTCACTCGGGAGAAGCTGGAAGTAAATCTTCATACAGCGAACCCTCTATCTACGATGCTCCAATTTGGACCACCGGTGCCGATGAGGGGTACCCGGACCCGGAACTGGGACTCCACGTACTGGATGAACCGCTTGGCGGTGTCCGACAGATCCTCCCACTGGGTCTTGCCCTCATCCTGCGGCGAGAGGTAGTCCATGAACGTAATAGCGATAGAGGTGGGACGGTTCAATGTGATGGCGTTGTCCAGCAGTTCTTCATCCCATTCACCTACCCGGCGGATCTTGTTGGTGACAGTGGTCCGTTCCACTACCTGCTTGCCAACCCGCTGAGAGATCTCCTCCCAGGTTAGTTCGTTCTTCAGCGGCCCGGAATTACCGGCTACCCGGATCAGGTAGGTCCGGACCACCAGCAAGACCCGGGTCACCAACATGGGCGGAATACCGGCGTCAACAGCAAACTGGGCGGCATTGGTATCGTGACTGGTCACATAGGGCCACGGACCGTGGATGAGGGACAGGCCAGATCCTTGGGTGCCCTCCAAGAGGATGTTCTGGCCGCCCTTCAGATACTGCTGCAGGAGCTTGGGGGTATTCTCCTTCAGATACCGCCGGAGTCCGTACTCATCAGCGATATCCTTAGCTAACTTGAACCGGGATGGATCCCGGCGGATCCTAGCAATCCGGGCCGCACCGACACCCTCACCGGTGGAGCCAATGCGCTGGTGCAGCTCACCTTCTGTACCACCCTCCTCCTCATGGAAGGACCGGTCCAGGACACCAGCCTGGGCGTCGATAATTAACCGGTCATCGATAGTAGGGTCGACCTCCCGGATAGCCTCCAGTTCCCGCAGGAGGATCTCCGGGTTCACCAACATCCCCCGGCCTAGGACCAGGATCGCCTCAGGGTTGGTCCAGCCGCAGGGAATGACTTGCATCTTCCAGATCCGGCCCTTATAAATAAAGGAGTGACCGGCGTTGGGGCCACCGGTGCGGACGTGGACGTGGTAGCGATTGGCAAGGTAATTCACAACGACACCTTTACCTTCAGACCCGTACTGGGCTCCAACAACTGTCAAAACGTGACTCTTGGACTTCCGCATGAATATACCCTCCTTAACTTGGTAGTTATCCGGGAGACGGGCTACTCTTCCTCGCCCGTCCACTCGGTCATCTGTCCCCAGGACGATCCGTACTTGATGTCCACCTTCATGGGGACGTACAGTTCAAACCCCGGCAGGAAATTCTCCATGCCATCCTTTATGATCAGCAGCACTTTAAATAGCTTGTCCTCCGGGACTTCGAAGATTATCTGGTCATGAATCTGTAGTAACATGTGAGTATCCCAACCTTCCAACAGCTTATCTAGCCGGAGGATGGTCAGCCGCATCATTTCGGCGACGGCACCTTGGATAAGGTTGGAAGATGCTTTGTGAGTTGGGTTATACTGGTCATAACGGCGCACCCGGCCCGTGAACATCCGAATGTAGCCGCGTTCCGTGGCAACCTCCTCCGCCCGCTTGTACAGCCGTCGAAATCCAGGATACCTCTCGTGGTACTTCTGTAGGTATTCCGCCGCTTTCTCCACCGAGATCCTTAGCTGCTTGGCTAGGGCCTTCCGGCCAATGCCGTAGATGATGCCGAAGTTGATTCGCTTGGCGGCGTCCCGGGGGATCCCCAACTCCTCCGCCGCTGCGCTGTGAATGTCCTTACCAGCCAGGAGGTTTGCCGCCATATTCTCCTCCCTGGCGTAGTGGGTCCCCCACCGGATCTCCGCCTGGGAGTAGTCCGCCGACACCAGAACGTATCCGGGCCGGACCACGAAGACGTCTTTAACTTTATATACCTTGGAGTACCGTGGTACCGCCTGCAAGTTAGGCCGCGCACAAGACAGCCGCCCGGATACCGTCCCGTGCAGCAGTAGGTTCGGGTGTACAACCCCGTTGGAATCGTACAACTCCAGGTACGGCTGGTAGTAGGTGGAGTTAACCTTGGTCCAACCCCGATATTCCAGAATCTTGCGGATAGCGATCGCCTTAGGATGGTCCTCCGGCAGATGTGTGAGTTCCTCCTCCAAGACTATCTTGGAGGTGCTGTCCAACTCCAGCCACGCCTGGAGTTGTTTAGGGCTGGCCGGATTAATCTCGTAGCCAGCCAAAACCTGGATTTCCTTCAAGGTTGGTTCTATCATCCGCTCCGCTTCTTCCATATACTGGCGGATACGATCCTGATCAAGCTGCAGACCCCTGATCTCCATCTTGGCGGTGATAACACAGTAACGGTTGACCTCCTGCCATAGGTCGTATAACCGCCACAGCTTCAGGTGCGGAACGTAAAAGTCACGCAAGGCCTTGGCCAGCTTCACATCACCCACGGCGTATGGTGCCACTAACTCCGGCGGCAGCCGCCATAAGCCACTCTTAGTTAGCCCCCTCTCCTTCATGATCCGCTCCATCTCATCTTTGGAGTCAGCCTGGCCTAGATACTTCTTCGCCAAATTGGAGAGGGTATAATCAGTAGCCATGTGGCCATCTGATTTCCTGATAGGCCGTCCTTGAGCGTCGAGCTTGTACTCGTTCTCATTCATCAGGTGCGCTGCCAACATCGAGTCCTCAACCCGGTGCGGCAACGGGAATCCGTCCACCCACATAGCCTCCATGTCGAACTTGATATTATGGTTGACGATGGTCTTGCCCCGGATCAGCCGCCGGAAATCCTCCAACCGCTCCAGGGGCAGGTTAGGGCCGGTCTCGTGTCGAAAGGGGAAGTAGGCGGCCACTTCACCATCGTAGATAGCAATACCGCAAATACGGTCCCCATGCCAGATCTTTAGGCCGGTGGTTTCGACGTCAATCGTCAATTCTGGCGCTTTCTCGAACCGCTCCACCAGGGTCCAGTAGCGCTCATCCACCCTGTCTACCAGCACTGTAATTCACCTCCGGTGCGCCGGTGGTTACCCACGGAGATCAGTATTTTACGGTCGTTGATCATGCACAAACCCTCCTCCCGGTATCTCGTTGCCCCAGCAGTCCCAGCCGGGCGCCGTTTCGCGGGCAAACAATTCTATTTTCGGGGTATCCCCCCCCATCAACTCAACAATGCGATCTCTTACTTCGTCAGGCTTGCGGCTGTGCTGCTGGAGGGGGGACACCACCAGCTGGCTCACCGAGGCAGAAACGCGCTTAGGCTTGCCACGGGTGGCGATCAGGCACGGCTCCGTGTTGCCGCGCGTCCACCGGCCCAGCCCAAAGAAAAAGCCGTTGCCGCTGCGGTTCTGTTTCACCCATTGAAATGCAATGCTTTTATACGTAAAGCCCCATGCGTCTATCAGAAAAAGCGCCTCCCGCATCATGGGATATGTCGCCCACATGAATAAAACGCAGTCCTTTGCGGCAATACTATGAACAGGCAAGCGGCGCATTTCTGCAAAGGTCATAGTGGGGTAGTGATCCTCTGCGTTGCCGTTGCATCCCCTGTCTGAGTAGCGCCACGGGGGATCGGCATATATTACGTTGTATTCCTTTTCAGGAAAAGGGATAAATTCACTCATGTGCGGTGCCTCCTAAAAGTAATTAAGACTTGCTCTCCCAGTGCGGGCAGTTTATCCGCACAGACTGCCCCAGCGAGGGTACATATTCACATTTTCGTTGCTGTCCACAAGTGTTGCAGTCCGGCAGCTTCGACACGTGGACTGAGTGGGCCATGTAGCCAAGAAAACTACTGATAATTGCGGAGGTTTCAAACATTACCGGCAGGCCGATCTTAATGGCATAAAACAGTTCTTTCTTTGCGCCGGGGCTGGCGTACCAGCCTCCGGCGCTAGTTAGTTCCAGCTCAGAAAGGAACCGGGTCATCAGAAGCCTTCTTAGGGTTGAATCCGGTGACCGGCCCTGGGCCATCAGGGTGCGGCAGTACCTTAGCGATAGAGGACCGTTCCTGGCCATTGTAGGTGTCCTTCCGGATGCTGATGATACACCGCCGGGACAGGGCCTCGCTCTTGGTGAATTTGTTCACTGTGCCGCCCTTGCCCAGACCAAGGGCCTCAACGGTCTCAGCGACCTTCCAGAGAGCGGACGGGATGATGGCCGTGAACAGCGGGAACTCCTTGCCAGCGTGCTTACCGCTCATGATGGCGAACGTCCAGATCCATTGAGGATTTCCACTCTTGCTGAATCCCTTCCGCAGGTCCACCAAGACGGCGGGATAATCGCCATCTGGGATAAGGTAGCCGCCGCCGGTTGAAGCTCCAGATAGATCCGCCGAGAACTCGTCGTCGTTGTCCTTGGGGGCACCGAACGGGGTAGGCATACCGGGAATAGAATTACTCATTCCTTATCTCCTCCTTTTATTTTATTATAACACATCAGATAGCTGGTTGTCAAGTATTTACTTGCTTGTCATTAGAATGACGGCAAATATATTTGGCCAGGACCGGCCTTACTTACTAGCCTGCTCCTGATTGCTAGCCTCAACGCCGGACTTCAGGAATAGTTCGTAGAGATCCGGCAGGTAGGGATCGACCACCACTTCGCCAAGAGCCTCGGCGAACTTGACCCCACGGGTCTTGGCCTGGAAGATACCCTTATTGCGGGTGAGCATGTGCCGGTGGGTCTTGCCGTCCCCACCCTCGGCCTCCCACAGATACCAAACAAAGTCCATAAATCCCATGACGGCATCGCCTAACTTGTCGGTAAATGCCGGACGCACCTCGATAGGTTCCATGTCCTCCTGGCTGCCCTTGCGCCTAGGATAGACTTTTTTAGGAAAGGCGGTGATAATAATGTTGATAGGAAGGGACTTGTACCAGCGGAAGATCCGTTTGAGCTGGTTGGTAGACTTACCGTAGTCGTCCTGCCAGAACTCATCAATATCAGTCTTACGGGCACTAGCGCCCTTCTGCTTGGCCTCCTTCTCGACGGCTTGGCGGACTATCTCCTCCATATTCATAGTCTGCAGCTCAGTACCGGAGTCAATTACCAGTGTCTTGAACTGAGCATACTTCGGATCTTTGTTGGCGATCTTCCAGAAGATGTCCTCCAGGGCCCTGGTGGAGGGGATGTCCTCCGCTATGATGTCGCCCCGGTAGGCGATGGTCATCAGGCCGCCCTCAATGTTCAAAAAGAGGGCATCCCGCATGGCCGAATGATCCTGGGCCGTGGCAGCTAGATAGGTCTTACCAGCACCCTGCGGACCGTAGATTAGGATTTTCATGCGACTAACCACTTTCTCAGAAGTGACCTTATAAGGCATTCTCCTCATCCTCCTTTTCCTGAGATTTGTCTACTATACCGACACGCGACCGGTAGTGGGTCTCCCTAATGTACCCAGCATCCTCGCCGCCGAGTTCGGCAAGGCAGAGCTGCCGATAAGCACAGCCGTTGCAGGTGCGGTGCCCGAGATTCCGGACCACGATCTTGGTGGACCGCCGGACCTCCCGGGCAGTAAGTTCGATGACCTCCTTCCAGACCCGGCGCACCGTGTCCAGGGTCCTATACTCCTTGGCAGGCCGGAAGAACTCAACAGTGGAAAGTTTCTCCGCCATGTCTAAATAGTCGTCCGGGCTCAGACCGACCTCCAGCAGGGCGGCCTTATAAGTCTCCCAATCTGTCTTAATGAGAGCCCGGCTCATGGTACCATCCTTGTTAAGCTTCGGCTTTGCCGGAGGCTTGTTCGAAATCTGGAAGGTGATGGTGCCGACAGGAGGCTTGCGCAGGACCCGGAAGATGGCGTACTGGTAGGCGGCGTTCTGGAGGTTAACCTCCTCCGCCTCATAGGGCTGGAAGGACCCCCGGACCTTCCAATCCACCAGCCAGATCTGGCCGGTAGGCTTGTGCCGTCCTACCCAGTCGATATACCCGTGGAACCCACCCCAGCCTTTGAGTGGGATGGTAAAATAGTACTCAATCATAGGGGTACCAGCCGGATCCATGACGGTCTCCCACTCATCAATAGGTAGCTTACGAAGGGTGCGGATAGCAATCCGCTCAGCATCAGCCACCACTTGGTGGATGGCTTCGATCTCCTCCTCAAAGAGATCGCCCCGGGCCAGCTCCTGCTCTTTCCAGGATTCCACCCCCTTTCGCACACCGTCCTCCACCGGCACCCAGCCGCAGTGGTACTCCCGGAGCGCCGTCGCCAGCCCCATATGAACCGCCGACCCTAGGGACAGCGGCCGAGCATCTACCCGCGGTACCAGATTCTCCTGGTAAACATACTGCCACCCCCGGCGGCACCGCAGGTAAGTGGAGATCTGGCTGAAGGAGAGAAGAGGCTTAGTCGTCGCCTGCATCATCTGTCCTTTCATACATTTTGGTCCTCCTTTCATTAGTATACTTAAACATAATTTTCATTTCCTCCTTTTATGGAGTGTGAACATTTACATCACCCCTCTTTCTTTGAGGGAGACGTATCTGTCATCGCTGACTATGATATGATCCAGAACTTCTATCCCCATAATCTCACCGACCTCAACCAAGCGTTTAGTTATTTCTATATCCGCTTTACTGGGCTCCGGATCGCCGCTAGGGTGATTGTGGAAACATACGATAGCCGCTGCATTATGAAGTACTACTGGTTTGAATACTTCCCGCGGATGGGCTATAGAAGCATTCAAAGTCCCTCTGCTAATTTCATGCACCGCAACTATTTTGTTTTTAATGTTCAGGATAAGAATCCCAAACACCTCTTGCGCTTCTTCTTGTACATTTGTTATAATCTTAATTGCGTTGTACGCTTCCTCTGGGTTTTTAGTTTTCCTCGGGAGTTCATACTTCCCCACTTTTTCTTTTACTAAAACTACCCTTTCAAATGATACCTTGATTTTTGACATTTTATCAACTCCCATCTTATTTTATTTCCTCCTCTTATTTTTATTATAACACATCAGATAGGTATTTGTCAAGTATTTGTTTGCTGGTTACTAAAATGACGGCAAATCGCTCTGGAATATGCTGTAGAGCCTGTTGGTGTCTTTCTGAACCATGGAGTCCTTCTCCAAGGCCTTCATCCGGCGGCTGATGGTGCTCCGGTGTACCCCAAGCGCGTCTGCGATCTCATTGATAGACATAGGTTTCTCGCTCTCGCCCAACAGGGCCAGAACCTTAGAGTTCAGGCCGGTACCGCTCTCCACAACCTCAGCCTTAGTGAGAACCTTGGCGTGGTAGCGGTACGGTGGGTTGTCGGTGTCGATGTCGAACTCCACCCGGATGTCCTCGGCGGGGGCCTTGGCGACCTTGAAGTGGCGGCGGACAATGATCGAACTGTCGTTCTCCGATCGCCTCACCTGCCAGCCGGTCTCCAAGAGAGCGTTCAGGAACTGGGATCCCCACAGCCGGGACCGCTCCATATTGCCCGCATGCTTAGTCGTGTGGTGGGCCACTAGGAAGGAACAACCATAGCGGTCCCGCATGACCTTTAGCCGGAGCATCTGCTCGGCGGACTTGGTCATATAGTCGTCTGTCATAGCTGCGGAGTAAAGAGGGTCCAGAATGACTAAAGCCGGACGCAGCTCCCGGATCCGCAGTTCCAGAGCATCCATGACCACCCGATCCGCGAAACGGAGGTTACGGTCCGGATGGATGTAGATAGGTATCTCGGGAGGAGCCTTCACCTCGAACTGATCATCCTCCATAACTTCGGCTCTCAAATCCAACCGACTCTGGAGGATGATCGCCAGCCGCTGTGCTATGTCCCCGTGGAAGTCTTCCTGTTGAATTAGCAAGACTGGACCAGTACGCTGAACAGGATACTCACCTAGGAACGGCGTACCTGTAGCTACGGATACGGCCATATCAAAAGTAAGCCAGGTCTTAAAGGAGCCGGGCGGAGCCACCACGAAACCGATCGTAGCCTCGGGGAGCCAATCCTGTACCAACCAAGACACTTGATTACTGCCGTGGTGAGCCATATACTCCCGGATGCTGACGACACTAAACGGACTGGTAGATGCCTGCCCGGTGCCGCCATCCTGGGGCCGGCTCTGTGGCACAGTACCCCTGCGGTGAGCCGTCTTGCGGACGGATTCGACTGTTGCCGCTATTTCGTGGTCGGGGAGGGGAGGACGGTTCTTCTCATTCCACTGACGGACGATGGCAAGAACCACGTCCTTCGGCATGCCCTTGCCGATCAGGTATCCACACAGTCTGGCGCAGACGTCGTTGCGCTGACCCTCCCCTACCCCGGCCAGTAGGTCGGACAGCCACTTGGGGCTGTCCTCCTCACCGTCACGTCCCACCGGTGTGTAGGAAGTGAGGAGGCCTACCAGATGCGGCGGTAGCTCCCTAGGCTCACCGCGGCGTATCCACTCGTACAGTCGTCCGGAGGAGTGGGCAGATGGCGGTGCTACGACATACCCACCATCAGCCCGTACATCGACTCCCGGCAGCAAACCAACCCGGTTCGAAATGTAATCCACATCTTCCGGATAACGGTAATAAAGATGGTAACCGCCCCGCCCTGTTTTGACGATGAGATCAGTTAGGACCTGCTCATAGATCTTGGCCCCGCTTTCGTTACCACCATCCTTGTCCAGATCTAAGTCAATGACCACAACCCCAGAAATCTTGCCGGTGACGATTCCGATGTTAGCGTTCGGGTACTGCTGCCACCACTGGTGAATCTCCTCTTCTGTGGACCTACGACTCTGGTACTCAATCCACGATACCAACGGGCGCTTGCTGCCGGGTTGGATGGGGATCACAGAGAATCCGCTCCGCCACAGCTCCAATGCCGACTCCAGGAGAGTGTTCACCTTATATGTTCACCTCCATGTCGCCGCGGGGCGGCGGTAGCGGTCACTCCCTAGTTGTGGTGGTCCCGCTCTCGGCTTCGTCCTCAGACCCATCTTCCTGTTCCTGCAGGTCTTTAGGGTCGATGAACAGCTCGTAGGACTCCACCTTGTAAAGCCGGGCGTACTTTTGGATATCCTCCGGGCTCAGGTCCCGGCTGCCCGACTCATGTCTAGATACGGTGGTGTGGTCAATATCTAAGAGCTTAGCGACCTCCTGCTGGGTAAGTTTGCGAGCTTCCCGCAGCTCCCGCAGGCGATTCTTGAGGATTTTATTCATCATAAAGATCTACCCTCCTTTTTATGTTTATCTTTCTAAATCTATTTTACCACAAAATACACCTGTTTGTCAAGTATTCAGTTGAC
>LDZT01011141.1_pt1 | contig 10199 bp, 7 predicted proteins | sample 615521 | NCBI WGS metagenome assembly LDZT01 (sample SAMN03408292, study PRJNA278302) | terrestrial metagenome | isolation source: oil reservoir sample SB1 | place: USA: Alaska, North Slope, Schrader Bluff formation | collected 2011-09 | reverse complement strand
GACCGCGACGATCGCCGTGACCGTCTCGTACGAGGACGGCGAGACGGGGATGGTGCAGACGAAGACATTCGAGCAGCCGATCGACCACGCGGCCCCGTACCGGATCGCAAACACCTGGTATTCGCCGGAAGTGACCGTTGGGGAGACGACGGAGATCGCCGTCCGGATGGTCGACCGCTACGGAAACCCGGTGGATAATCGGAGGGTTACCGAGACCATGGGCTTCGTGGTGGGTTCCCCTTCGGGGAACGCGGCACTCGATGGCGCCGACGTAGCCGTGGACGCCGCCGGGAACGCCACCGTGACACTTCGGGTCGACACGCTGCCGGGCGAGAACATCGTTCTGGTCAGCCCGCCCGAACCGTTGCCCGACCGTTACCTGACGATCATCGGCATGACAGGCGGAGAGCCCTGTATGATCGAGGTTGATGTGCAGCCCGGCAGATAGACTACATCCGGCTCCAGTGATTGCCCGGATGCGGGGCACCCCCGCTTTTTTCCCCGGTAGCCTGCGGGGCCGGGCACTGCCTCGTTCACCTGTGCGAGCCTGTAGTTATATCTCGTGGAGCATCCTTCCTGCCCAGGGGGTTGGGGTTGTTATTTATACCCCGGTTTTTCTCCCTTATCCGTGAATCAGGGCGATATTGTCGTCCACAACCCGATACCCTATGTGCAAAAACATTGCTTGTATCCATCATATTACTGTTGTGCGATAGGGTGTGATGCCTTCGCCATGGTTTATAACAATAATGGGCTCTATAATGCGGGCTGTAGTCAATTAAATAAATCTGCACGGTTTTTTAACGCCACCTTCCGATTCGGATCAAATGAAAACAATTATATATAATATGCGGGATCACGGCACGAATAACGGTGCAGGTGCTGGACCGGAGCGGAGCGCCGCTCGACAACTGCACCGTAGCGTTCTCCGTCGACCCGGTCTATGGCCGCCTCTCACCTGCGACCGTCACCACCGGTGCGTCCGGAACGGCCGCCGCCACGTTCATCACCAACAAGACGAGCGGCGTCGCCGTGATAACCGCCCGGGCCGGAGCGGTCGAGGAGACCCTCTCCCTCTCAATCGACCACGACCTGCCCTACCGCGTTGCATATATTCACTACGACTCCGAGGTGACCGCGGGCGACAGTACCACCATCACCGTGGGGCTGACCGATCGGCACGGCAACCCGGTGGACGATCGAAGGGTCGCCGAGACCGTGCGCTTCAGCGTCGGTTCGGTCGACGACGATGCCGTCTTCATCGACGGCGGGGGGGCGGCGGTGCCTGAGCTGGAGGAGACAGTCAACGCCACGGGGTTCGTCCAGGTGCCCCTCAGGACCGGCCGCAGCATCGGTGAGAACATTGTCCGGATGACCGTCCTCCCGGGCGGCGTCGACCGCTACATCTCCATCCACGGGCTGCCCACCGGGCTTCCCGCCGCGATCACCGCATCGGTCAGCCCCGATGCCGACCCGGTCCCCTACCAGCCTGCCGACGGTGGGAGCACGTTTTCCCTGACCTACAGGCTCTTCGACGCCTGGGGCAACCCGGCGGCCGGCCGCGACCTCCGGATCGTCACGTCGCTTGCCGGGGAGAGCGCGGTCCTGACGACGAACGGCACGGGCGTCGCCTGCCTCACCTACGGCCCGAAAGACACCACCGGCAGGATCACCATCACCGCGACGGCCGTGGACAACGCGAGCGTGACGGTGCCGCAGGTCGTTGAGTTCATCCATACCGGCCCTGCGGATATGCTTCTGTCCGCAAACCCCCAGTCCATGCCGAGCCGGGATGTCAACCCATCGTCCGTCTCAACCCTCCGTGCGAAGGTCATCGACGAGAAAGGAAACCCGGTCGGGGGAGAGGACGTGACCTTCTCGATCCGGAACACTGATACCGGCGGGTTCGTGCAGGTCAGTGACCCGTACCTCGCCGAGACCTCTGCAGAGACCGATGGCGACGGCCACGCCACCGTCCGATTCTACCCGGGCGCGTTCACGACCGATCGGGAGGATCCGGAGTGGAGCGGCAGCGCCCGGGGCGGGTGCGACGTCGTCGCCACGTGGAACGGCACCACCCGGACGATCCCCCTGACCTGGGAGAACTACCCCTACCTCTCCGTGGAGGCGGAGGCCGTCCCCGGGACGGTCAACGTGACCGATACGGTCGATGTCACCGTCCGCCTCCGGGGCGACGGCTGGGCGCTCCAGCCGGACCCGATCGATGTGATATTGGTGATGGACCGGTCGGGGAGTATGGCGGATGATAATCCATCCCGGATCAGCAGTGCGAAAACTGCTGCAAAGACCTTCGTTGCAGAGATGAGTCCCGCCCGGGATAGAATCGGCCTGGTTCAGTATGGCAATGACGCCTCGTGCGCCCTGCATCTGACGCATGATTATTCGAGTGTAAATACTACCATTAATGCGCTCACCCCTTCAGGATGGACCGCCACGCGAAAAGCGCTCTATACCTCAATCCAGGAGATGTATCGTTCTCGAACGGTATTAGTGAGGAAAGCCCCACATGGAAGACGATGGACACCCTTGCAGGGGCGACCGGCGGCAAACACTACCATGCCGCCACCGGTGCCGACCTCGCTGCTATCTACTCCGAGATTGCCGGCGAACTCAAGACCGAGGCCGGCGTCAACACTGCCATGACTCTCGACTTCAGCACGATCCGGGTCAACGACGAAGACCGGGAGGGGGAGACGGTCTTCACCTACGTCCATGAAGACGGTATCTCGACAACTATCGAGAGCTGGGTCGACAACGAGACCGGACACCACGAGATCATTCCCTTAGAAACCGTCGACCAGACCGACGACTGGAACGACGACCACACCCTGCAATTCAATATCGGCACCGTCCACCTCGGCCAGACCTGGGAGGCAACGTTCCGCCTCAAAGTCCTCACTGACGGCAACATCAACGTCTTCGGACCGAACTCGGCGGTCACGTTCAACGACGGCACCGATACGCTGCCCCTCCCCGACACCTTCATCACGGCCGTGCCTGACCTCACCAACACGGGCCTGGGCTCCGCGACGCTTGGCGTCTCAAACCCGCGCTACACCTGCGCAGAGCCGGTGCTGGAACTCCTCACCGTTGCCTGGGACCTCGCATACACCGGGTCGGGAACCGTGACCGAGAGCGTGGAGTACTCAAACGACGGCGGCCTCTCCTGGGTGCGGTTCGATACCCCGACCGCAAACAGTGGCGTGACCAGCGAAGCCTCCTCCCTCGATGTAGGGGACCTTCCTCCGGGTGAATACCTGGTCCGGATACGTGCCTCTGCCGACGACGCACCCGATGCCGGGGCACTCTTCCCCCCGATCCGGGTCGGAGAACACCATACGGTGTATATCCGACTCGCGTGACAATTACTGGGTGCGCACTTCGCGCACCCGGGAAAAATGACGGACCCAGCGGGAATTGAACCCGCGTCCTTGGGTTCGAAGCCCAAAAGGATGTCCACTACCCCATGGGTCCCTTCATGATTTTCTATCATAAGTTATTAAGCGTTTTTGTGCCAGTACTCTATACAATGATCCTCTCGTCCAGCGAAATCGTTCGCCGACTCCGGGATGGCGACCTTGTCATCGAGCCATACCACAGCGCATCCCAGCAGCCCGCATCCTATGATCTCCGGGCGGCCGGAGAGACCGTGCTCCCGTGCGGCGCATGCACCCTCGTCCCCTCGGTCGAGCGGGTGGAACTCCCGGGGGACCTCGCGGCAACCCTCCGATGCCGCTCCTCGCTCGCCCGCCGCGGCGTCCTCCTCGGCGGCGGGTTCGTAGACCCGGGGTTCCGCGGGCAGCTGACGCTCTGCCTGACGAACGCCGGCGCAGAGGAGGTCCGCCTTCTGGAAGGCGACCGGGTCGTGCAGATGATCCTGCAGGAAGTGCTGAGCGGCGACCGGCTCTACCAGGGCAGGTACCAGGATAGCGAAGGCGCGGTGCATACACGATGAGCACGTCGATACGTTCGGAACGGAAGTACCTTGAGATCCTGCGGATCCTCGCGGAGTCGCACGAACCCCTGGGTGCAAAAAGGTTGAGCGAAAAGATGGCCGAGCGGGGTTTCATCCTCAGCGACCGCGCCGTCCAGTACTACCTCCAGTACCTCGATGAGATGGGGTTTACGGAGAAGGTCGGGAACCGGGGCCGCATCCTCACCCTGGCGGGGATCAGCGAGAGCGAGAGCGCGCTCGTCGACGAGCGGATCGGCTTCATCATCTCAAAACTCGAGCAACTCTCCTTCCGGAGCACCTTCAACCCGGTGACCGCCACGGGCAGCGTCGCCTACAACCTCTCCTTCGTGCGGGAGGAGGACCTTCCCGGCGTCACGGCAGCCTTCGACGAGGTCGCAACCGCAGGCTACGGGCTCCTGAACTCCTACCGGATCGTCGATTCGGACCCCCGCATACCCGGTGGCCAGGCCGGGATCATGACGGCCTGCAGCGTCACGTTAGACGGCGTCCTCCAGAAGATGGGTATCCCGGCGAGGCTCGAGTATGCCGGCAGGATTGCCGTTGATGAGAATGGCTCCGCCGGGTTCCTCGATCTCATCGGCTACCGGGGAACATCGGTCGACCCGCTCCACCTCTTCATATCCGCCGGACTCACCTCAATAAACCGGCTGGTGACGACACGGGCAGGCGTAGGACTTGCAAACATCCGTGCGGTGCCTGCGGCCGCGCAGGAGAGGGTTGAGGAGGCCGCCAGGCTGATGACGGGGTGTGGATTCACCTTCCCCGCCGGAGGGTGCATCGGGGAGTTCAACCTCGCCAAACACCCCTATCGGCTTTCCGTCGTCGCGTTTTCCGGCATGAACATGGTGGGGAACGCCATTGAGAAGGGCTATGCCGTCAGAACCGAGGTTGGTGCCGGGACCATACCGTTTGAGCGAATAGCGGACGCTACTGGATCCAGGTGATCCCGCCATCGTCCGTGTCGGCGTCCGATTTCTTCCCCTCATCGCTGCTCTTTTGCCGGGCGGCCGCATCGATCACCGCAAGCCTCCCGCGCGAGGGGCCAACCTCCTTTGGTCGGGGAGCCGGGCGTCCAAACCCCCGGCCGGTCTGGTCCAGCAGGGCATCCTTCGGTGCGGGGGCCGCCCCACGCATGTGGAGGCCGGGTTCATCGAGGACGCCGTCGCTCGGCCGCTGCATCCCGCGGTCCAGCCTGACCGTATCGCCGGTGAAAACCCCTTCCTTTGGGTGCTGCACGGGTTTTAAGGCTGCGGAGTATGTTATCGCATCGTCTTTTGGGGCGGTCTTCTCGATGCTGATCCCCTTCAGGCCGAAGGTGGCGTTCTTCGGTGCGGGCATGGACGAGGTGACCGAGGTGGACCCGGTGAGGTCAATCACCCTTCCGCCCTGTTTCGGGGGAAGGATGACGGCGCCGTCGTCCTGTTCCTTCCCGGCTCTCGGAAGTATATCAATGGTGTCGTCCCTGCGTTTTGGGCCGCCCTCGCCGCTGCCCGGGAGCATGATCATCTCATCTCTTTCTGGTGTAGATGGTTCCGTCATGTATCCGATCTCCTCCAGGTATGCCGACTCGAGGGGGGAGGCAAAACCCGGGATATCGTCCGGCTCCGGGGCGCCGGACTCGGGCTCCAGTGCCCGGGCTCCCTCCTCATTGCGCAGCCGCTCCTCCTCTTCGGCCTTCAGTTGTTCTTCCTCACATTCAAGCCGGTATTCGTCCCGGATATCCTGGATATCCTCGACGCGGGGGATGTTGGAGAGCCCCGAGAGCACGATGATGATCCCGACGAATGATGTGTTCCTCACCGGATAGTCCCCGGAGCGCATCTCGAGCCCGGCGATGCTCCGGTCGATCCATTTTCGGACGGTCTGAAACCCCTTCATCGAGAGCTCGGCCGAAGGCCCGGCGATCAGCACCAGCGCCTTGTCGGCGCTCGTGAGGTCGCAGGGCACCGATACCTCTTCATAGACCGCCTTTTTGGCGAGTGAAACGATCCGGGAGGCCTTCTCCTGCGAACCCTCGATGAAGTACTTCAGTGACCGCCGCCGCTGGAGGAAGTTCAGCCACCCGGTCGGCAGGCGTTCGGCCGCGTAGCCGACCGCGACGAAACTGTTCCCCTTCAGGGTGTTGAGGACCTCCCCGGCATCCAGGACGACCTCAGCGTAATCGAGCCCTGATTCATTGAACTCACCTGCGCGCAGAAGGAGGCCGATCTGTCGTGCAATCCGCTCGTTGAGCATATTATAGTGAGTTCTCGGGTCAGATGCCCGGGGGCTCCGGCGCAGCTGGCCCATGACACCGGTATTCTCTGTCTCGGCCGCAGCTGCGGCTGCCCGGATCTTACGCGACCATGTCTCGTTGTCGAAGAGGATGACGGCATCGACGATGCTCTGGAGCACATCGAGGTCGTCGGCGGCCTTGGCCGAGACTCGTTTCCCCTCCTCCAGACACGGCAGTATGGCGAGAGCGAAGATCGGCTCCATGTAGGACTTTCGGAGTTCATCGATGATGAGCGGTGCGATATCGATGACGCTGCCCCCGAGCCCGCAACAGAGGAAGATAGCGTCGATCTCCATCGTATCCATGCCCTGGAGCCGGGTCATCACCTCCTCGATATCGATCACGTCCGTGATCTCGCCGGGGTCCGTGAGATCTGTCCGCGGAAAGAAGACCCTCGCGGGGTCCGGGAGATAGCGGAGTTGCACCAGGGAGTTCGGGTCGATGTCGATCGCTACTGCATTCATGCAGCAGATTTTGCTTCGCCGGTCGTGGTCGTAGAGGCTATCCACAACCCGTGACCCGGCGCCACCCAACCCGATCGTCAGCACTCGCATAACATCATACCCCCTGCCTGGTAATTTCGCATGCCCAAAGTGACGTCCGCCGCGAAAAAACCATGCATATCACCCAGAACTACTGATGAGTATGTGGGCGGACGAACATATACATTTCTGTACGTCCCCCGGGGCGGGAGCGCGTCCGTTCACACAATACCCGCACTTAAATATTCCGGTTTGGCTTCCCCGTGCTGGAGCCCTCCGGAGGATAAGGGAGAAGATTCACCGGATGTCCTGGGGAACCCGTTACACATCTCCGTTTTGCACTACCTGTGCGGTACGTGTCGCTTGGTGAGCACAAAATGATAATATATATAACTCTCTGCACGTAACTACTCAATGAGGTGCATAGCCTTGACTACATATGGAATTGAATTTGTGCCCGGAGCAATCAACGTCAAGCAGGTGGTGAAATTCACCAAGCTCGCAGAGTCTAAGGATATCGACTACGCCTGGATCACCAACCACTACAACAACCGTCATGCCTACCCGACCCTCGCCATGATCGCGGCAAACACCGACTCGATCAAGATGGGACCCGGCATCATGAACACGTTCACCGACACCCCGGCAGCCATTGCCTCCTTCATGGCTACCTTAAACGAGATCTCCGACGGACGTGCCGTCCTCGGTATCGGACCCGGTGACCTCTCGACCCTCCCGAAGCTTGCTATCGACCCCGTCAAGCCCGTCGGCCACCTGAGAGAAGGCGTCGAGCAGATCCGGAAACTCCTCGCTGGTGAAGAGGTCAAGAAGTCCGGCAACATGGAATTCTTCGACTACAACGGCGCCAAGCTGACCGGTGTCAACCTGCCCGGCAAGAAGGGCATCCCGGTATACATCGGTGCCCAGGGACCCAAGGTGCTCGAGCTCGCCGGCGAGATCGGTGACGGCGCCCTGATCAACGCGTCCAACCCCAAGGACTTCGAGATCGCCATCCCGATCATCAAGGGAGCCATGGAGAAGGCCGGCAAGAAGACCTTCGACGTCGGTGCCTACACCGCCATGTCCATCGACATGAGCGAGAAGAAGGCCCGGAACGCCGCAAAGATTGTGGCCGCGTTCATCGCCGCAGGCTCCCCGCCCGCGCTCCTTCAGCGCCACAACCTCGACCTCGCCAACGTCGCGAAGATCAAGGAAGCGCTCGACCACTTCGACTTCAAGACCGTCGGCGGACTTGTCGGCGACGCGGAGATCGACGCCTTCACCATTGCCGGAACCCCCGACATGGTCAAGCAGAAGTGCGAAGACCTCACAAAGGCTGGAGTTACCCAGATCATCTTCGGCTCGCCGCTCGGCCCCGACATGACCAACTCCATCCGCCTGCTCGGCAAGTACGTCGTGTAAGGCCAGGAGAACACTCATCACCTTTTTTTGTCCCGAACGGCTCCGCTCAAGAGCTCATGCTGACCGGTTCCGCAGGCATCCCCGACTCTCCTGGACGCTTCACCTACCCCTCCGAAACCTTTGATTCTCGCCCCGGCGATTTTGAAAGGGTTTTATACGGTCGGCGCGCTAACCGGAGTACAAAGGGTCATGTTCACCACCCATGAGATCCGGACAGGTCGGGGCATTCTCCAGTACCGCCGGGAGTCCCTCACCGGCATCCGGTGCCGGATCAGTCCTATCCGGGTCGATCGGCAGATAGATGCCGCCCCTGCCCTGCCCTCATCCCGTGACGGCTGTCCGTTCTGCCCCGATGCCATAGAATCCTCCACCCCGACGTTTCAGGACGGCAGCCGTCTCCGGTGCGGGGAGAGCGTGACGTTCCCCAACCTCTATCCGTTCGCCGCATGTCACGTGGTCACGGTGATCACGCCCGATCACACGGCCGGCCGGTTCGACAGGAGATGCCTCGCCGACGCCATATCCGGCACGGCAGACGAGCGCTGCTCTGAGAGGCTCCTCTTCGAGGACGAGATCTTCTGGTCGGCAACCCCCGTCCCTCTCGGTGAGCGAGAGGTGCGGGGAGTCCTCCCGGTATCGACGCTTGCCGAGTTCGGGCCGTATGTCGAGCCGCTGGCCGACGGGATCCTCCGAATAATCGCCTTCTACCGGAGCCTCGGCACGCACGCCTTCAACGCCTCGATCTTCTTTGACGCCCCCAAAACGGCGGGGCGGGGCCACCGGGTCTTCTGCTCCCTCATCGCACGGTTGAACCCGAACCGCCTCTCCATGTGCGACTCGGCGTTCATGGAGCGGCTGCACCTGGAGCCGGTCATCCTGACGCTCCCCGAGTCCCTGGGAGCCCTCTTTCGGGAGAAAGGTTGATTGCGTGCCGGCGTTAACTCCTCACCATGACGAGCGCGCGCGGATTCCTGATAGGTGGAGACTGGCGGAGAAGCAATGAGATCCTGGATGTCCGGTTCCCCTACACCGGGGAGACGGTCGGCCGGGTCTGCCTTGCCGGAAGCGGGGATATTGAGGACGCCCTCCATTCTGCAGAGAGCGGTTTCTCCCTCACCCGGCGCCTTCCGGCCCACCGCCTCTCAGAGATCCTCTACGCCCTTGCCGGCCTCATCCGGGAACGTTCTGAAGAACTTATCGGGACGATCGCCCTCGAAGCGGGAAAGACCCGCCTTCTCGCCGAAAATGAGGTTTTGCGCGCCCGGGAGACGATCCAGGTATCCGCCGAGGAAGCGCGCAGGATCGACGGCACGATCCTCCCTCTCGACTGGAACACGGCCGGCGAAGGGCGGGTCGGCTGCCTCCGCCGGTTCCCGCTCGGTCCGGTGCTCGCGATCACGCCGTTCAACTTTCCGCTCAATCTTGCCTGCCATAAACTCGGGCCGGCCATCGCCGCCGGAGACTCCGTCATCCTCAAACCCGCGTCGGCCACCCCGATCTCCGCGCTGATGCTCGGGGAGATGGTGCTTGACGCCGGGTTCCCCCCACAGGCGATCAGCGTCGTCCCATGCTCCGCTGACCTTGCTGAACGGATGGTGCGGGACGACCGGGTGGCCTGCGTGAGTTTCACCGGAAGCCCGGCTGTCGGGTGGCACCTCCGGGAGATTGCCGGTCGTAAGAGGGTCGGACTGGAACTCGGCGGCAACGCGGCCGTGATCGTCCACTCTGATGCCGATATCCCCTTCGCGGTCGGCCGTATCGTTGCCGGTGGATTCTCGAACGCAGGGCAGACCTGCATCTCGGTGCAGCGGGTCTATCTCCATCGGCCCATCTTTGAGGAAGCGCTCGCGCTGCTCATCGACCGGGTCCGTGCCCTCGCCACCGGCGACCCGCGCGAGCCCGGCACCGACGTGGGGCCGATGATCACGGACGTTGCCGCACTAGCAGCGTTTGCGAAGGTGCAGGAAGCGGTGGAGGGGGGTGCCAGAGCGCTCACCGGGGGAACCCGTGACGGTCCGCTCAT
>LDZT01003571.1_pt1 | contig 10210 bp, 8 predicted proteins | sample 615521 | NCBI WGS metagenome assembly LDZT01 (sample SAMN03408292, study PRJNA278302) | terrestrial metagenome | isolation source: oil reservoir sample SB1 | place: USA: Alaska, North Slope, Schrader Bluff formation | collected 2011-09 | reverse complement strand
GAATATTTTAGCACATATAATTTAGAAAAATCAATCTTCAATTTGACTTATTGTTATAACTATTATATAATTGGAATATACCAATAAGAAGGGAGTGAGATTAAATTGGAAGAAGCCCCTATTCCGCTATATTATAAACTTTATCTGGACTTAAAAAGAGAATTAGAGGAAGATTATAAAAAAGGAGATAAGTTGTTAACAGAGAACGAGATATGCGATAAATTTGGTGTTTCGCGTTTGACCGTAAGAAGAGCACTGGAAGAGCTCTCAAAAGAAGGTTTAATAACAAGAAAAAGAGGACAAGGTACTTTTTATACAGGGAAAAAGCAAGAAGAAGAATTAACCAGGCTTACAGGTTTTACCGATGAGGCAGTTAAACAAGGCCATTCAACTAAATCAGTTGTGTTAGAAAATAGATTAATAGAAATTCCTCCCGAGTTAGTTGAAGAGTTTAAAGTTCCAAAGGATGGGAGAGTAGTATTATTAAAAAGAATTCGATTTTTAGATGAAGATCCCTATGCAATCGAAACAGCATACTTAAATCCTAATGCAGATATAAGGGTATTGAACATAATAGAAAGGGATATGTCAAAAGAATCGTTATATAGAATACTAACTAACGAATACGGGATAAAATTCACTCATGCTGTTGAAACTCTCGAGGTAACAAGTTTAAACAAAGAGCAAGCAAAATTTTTGTCCCAAAACGAAGGATCTATTGCTGCTTTGAGAACAAGATATACCTATATAGAAGATAAAAAGTGTATTGAATACGTAAAGTCAGTTTACAGAGGGGATAAATACAAGTTCAAGATAGTCAGAAAGGCATAAAAATTATAAAGACAATTCTGAGGAGGTAGTATGAAAGTGCACTATACTTTGGATGAAATAAAAAGGATACCTAATCTCTTGAATAGGTTAAATGAGTTTGATTTTTCTTTTTCAAAAGAAAAAAAATACCTTTTTGTTGGATGTGGTTCTTCATATAACATTGGATTTATAATGAAAGAAATAATGAACAAAAATGGCTATAACGCAAAAGTACTTACCGGTGGACATGTCATGCTTTTTGATAATATGCCTGATAGTGATGTTGCAATTTTAATAACCAGAACCGGTGAATCAACAGAAACTGTTCAAGCTGCAAAAAAATTGAGACAGAAAGGTATTAAAACCATAGGAATAACATCATCAAAGAATTCTTCAATTACTCAACAATGTGAAGAGAATATAACCTTAGATTTTACTGAAGAAAAAAGCGTGGTGATGACGGGTTCTTTTGTTGTTATACTGGCAATGTTGCTGAATGGAATAGAAAAAAATGATTATTATAATTTCAGTGAAAAAATCTTGGAAGATTCAGAAAAGATTATTGATCAATTAGCTTTAGAAAAGTACGAGCATTTTGTCTTTCTTGGATACGATGAAAATTATGGCATATCAAAAGAAGGCGCCCTTAAACTACAAGAGATGGCTTTACAGTACGTTGAATACCATGAGCCTTTAGAGTACAGACATGGACCTATATCCACACTCACAAACAAAACGTTGGTTATCTTAAACTCAAAGGGTAGGAAAGAAGAGAAAGAATTGATCGATGATATCGAAAGGTTGGGTGGAAAAGTCCTAGTGATTTCTACTGATGGACACATTAAAATCCCGGATATGAAAGGATTTGAAGCTCCTCTAAGGCTCATCCCCATACAGTATTTAGGTTACAAAAAGGCTGTACAAATGGGGTACAATCCAGATTCACCTAAGAATCTTTCAAAGTCTGTTAAATTAGGCGGCTGAGATAAATATGAAATTAGAAAAAGTGTTAATTGTTGATCCTATAAATGGAGAATTTAATGGAGACATCGAAATAAAAGGCAAAAAGATTTCTGCAGTTATAAGAAAAGATTTTGATTATAAAGAGTTTAATACCATCATTATGCCTGGTTTTGTAGATCCCCACACTCATGCACAAAAGGGTATAGATACGATGCATGCAACAAAGGAAGAGTTCAAAAGTTGGGCAAAAAATAATTTTTCATATGGTGTAACTACCTTTTTGCCAACAACTGTTTCAGCCTCTAAAGAACAGATCTTAAAAGTTTTGGATAATATAGAAGATGTGAATTCTTCAATCGAAGGAGTTCATTTGGAAGGTCCTTATATAAACAAAGGAAAAAAGGGAGCACAGAACCCTCAATATATAAGAAATCCTTCTTTGGAGGAACTAAAAGAGATAATTAACGATAAAGTGAAATTAATAACCATGGCACCAGAAGTTAACGGTTTTTTTGAAGCAATGAATTATCTTAAAGAAAAAAATATAAAAATCTCATTAGGCCATACTTCAGCAAATTTTGATATCTTCAAAAAAGCTTTCGAATCAGGAGTCAACAGAATCACCCATTTTTCAAATGCGTTAACACCACTACACCATAGAAACATTGGAGGAACAGGTTCTGGCTTTTATTTCGATTTTAACATAGAAATGATATGTGATGGGATTCATCTCTCTCCTGAGTTTGTGATGTTAGTATACAAAATAAAAGGAGCAGACAAAATTATATTGATAACCGACTCTATGGCTGCGGCAGGTTTAAAAGACGGTGAATACGAGTTGGGCGGTTTAACCGTCACAGTAAAAAACAATCAAGCAAGACTTAGTGATGGAACAATCGCTGGGAGTACTCTACTTTTCAACGAAGGTGTCAAAAATTTTAAAAGATTTACCAATTGTACACTACAAGAACTTGCAAAGGTATCCTCATATAACGCACTTCAAGACCTACATATTTACGATAAGGGAAGGATTGAAGTTGGTTATTACGCAAACCTTGTCATTTTAGACAAAGACCTGAACGTGAAAGAAACCATATTCGAAGGTGAAAAGGTATTTTAAACATTGTGTGCTATAATAAAACATAGCAAAAATAGTTTTTCTTTACTGGGCGAGCTGCGGGCTAAGGCAGCTATACTCTTTTATCCTTATGGTTTGCTGTAGTATGCAAAGTAGATCTTTAAATGATTTTGACCTTGAATTTGGGGATCTTAAGGGGTTAACCCCTTAATGTTTGGCGAAGGGGCGCTAAATAAAAGTTAGAGTATATAAAGAAAGTATAAAAAATGGAGGTATGATTTTTGGAAAACAAAGAAAACAGTTTTGATGTTATTGTTGTAGGAGCAGGTCATGCCGGTATAGAAGCTGCTTTAGCCTCTGCTAAAATGGGAATGAATACTTTAATATTGAACATAAATTTAGACACTCTAGGATGGGCTCCTTGTAATCCTGCTATCGGAGGACCCGCTAAGGGTGTTGTTACTAGAGAGATAGATGCGCTTGGCGGAGTACAAGCGAAGGTAACAGACGAAACGATGATCAACATCAGAATGCTCAATACAAGTAAAGGTATCGCTGTTAGGGCTTTAAGAGCTCAAATTGATGAGTATGATTACTCACAAAAAATGAAAGAAATCTTAGAATCTACAGACAATTTGATTCTAAGACACGGAATAGCGAAAAGTATTTTAGTAGAAAACGGTAAAGTAGTCGGGTTAGAAACAGAATTAGGAATGAAATACTTTGCTAAAGCTGTGATTTTAACTACAGGAACATTTTTGAGAGGCAAAATCTTTGTTGGTAGGAACGCTTTTGAAGCTGGTAGAATGGGAGAACTTCCTGCAAATTCCTTGACATATTCTTTGATTAAAGTAGGTTTAGAAGTATCGAGATTTAAAACGGGGACACCCGCCAGGGTCAGGAAAGACTCTATCGATTTTTCTAAGTTTGATATTCAAGAAACGTCCGATGAACCTCTGTCTTTTTCTTATTGGAGTAAGCCAAAAGTTTTATCGAAGGATTACCCTTGTTATTTAGGGAGAACCAACAGCAAGACCCACGAAGTTATTAGAAAATATATTGCATTCTCTCCTTTGTATGGAGATGTAAAATTAATCCAGTCCATTGGTCCTAGGTATTGCCCTTCCATTGAAGATAAAGTTATGAAATTCAATAAGGATACCCATCAATTTTTCCTTGAACCGGAATCCAAACACTCTAAAGAGATCTATTTAAATGGATTGAGTACGAGTTTACCTTTTGAAGCGCAGATTGAGATTTTGAAAACAATACCTGGTTTAGAAAAAGCTATAATTGAAAGGCCCGCTTATGCTGTTGAATACGATTTTGTTAATCCGAATCAATTAAAACACAACCTTGAAACAAAAAAAATAGAAGGATTATTCTTAGCTGGCCAAATCAATGGTACAAGCGGTTACGAAGAAGCCGCAGGTCAAGGGCTTATGGCGGGAATTAATGCTGCTTTAAAAATTAGGGGAGAAGAACCTTTTGTTCTTGACAGGTCCGAAGCTTACCTTGGGGTTCTTATCGACGACCTTATCACAAAAGGAGTAGATGAGCCATACAGATTGCTAACTTCCCGTGCTGAATACAGGTTGTTACTCAGACATGATAATGCTCATTTAAGGTTGTATAAGTATGGATATAAATATGGTTTATTGAGTAGAGAACAATACGATCAGCTTAACAGATTAGAAAACCTAATAAATCAACAAATTGAGAGGCTGGAACAAATTAAAGTATCACCTAATCAAGTTAACAACATTTTAGTCTCAAAAGGCTCTTCAAAAATCACTCAACCTGTTCACATGAGTGAATTACTCAAAAGAAGCGAAATATCTTATGCTGATTTAAAACATTTCGACGAAGAAGCAGTTGAAGAAAAAGAAGTGATAGAACAAATCGACATTCACTTCAAATATAACGGATATTTTCAAAGGATGCAGGATGAGATCGCAAAAATGAAAGAGCTCGAAAAAGAAAAGATTCCGAAAGATATAAATTTTGACGAAATCAATAATTTAGCCTACGAAGCGAAGGAAAAATTAAAAAATATTCGTCCAGAAACTTTTGGACAACTCCTAAGAATTCCTGGCATAAATCCAGCCGATGCTATAAACTTAAGGATTTATTTGAAGCAAAAAGATAAAATAAGGTAGTTAAAATTAAAACCGCCCCAATATTTTATAGGGGCGGTTTTAATTTTATTTTACTGTGTATTTTAAGATAAAGACATCTTTGTTAGCATCGGCCCCTAGATCTGGTGATTGAGAATACCCAGCGACATAAAGGTTACCATTATTATCAATATCGAGGGCATAAGCGACATCATCGCCGTATCCACCAAGAGACTTTTCGCTCAGTAAATTACCGTTATTATCGTATTCAAGTATAGCAAAATCTTTGTCTCCATTAAGGGTTGTAACATATCCTGCAACGTATATTTTTCCATTGGGGCCTACGGCAACTGAATAACCGTGATCACTTTCAACATCTCCATAAAAACTTTCCCACAAAATATTTCCATCGGGGTTAACTTTTACAACATAGATATCTGCCCATTTTGTCTTCCATGAACCTTCATAACCAACTGCTACGTATCCTCCGGGTACTTCTTTAACATCGAACCCTCTAGCATAATCTCTGGGAGCAAAAACTTTTGTCCAGATTTCTTCTCCATTGAGATCAATCTTAGCCAGATAGAACTTAGTTCTATTTTCAAATAGTTCTACCACGGTACCGGCAAGGATGAAGTTACCGTCTGAAGTTTTTTGAATACTCAAAGGTTTTGTGTCGGAACCTGGAACGAAATAAGGGAGCCACTTTTCAAATACAACTTCCCCTTCTTTATTAAATTTTACCATTTTACCTCGCATGTTTAATGTATCAGGATCGGAACCGTAGCCTACTACAACAAAACCATCCTCTACTTCTACAACAGCTGTGCCTTTGTCATTACCTAGTTTATTAATATTAGTAGAGAATTTGTTTTTACCTATTTTTGATACATAGAAATCTAAATCACTACCATAAGAGCCCGACGTTCCAACTATGAGGATATCCCCATCCAAAGTTAGAATCCCTTGATTTGCCCAATCGTTGTAATTTCCACCCAACTTGTTTTCATAAACGACGTTACCCTTTTGATCAAATTTCAAAATTAAAATATCTTCGTTGAATCCTTTTTCGTTGGTGTATCCAAAAAGGTACACACCGTCATCTGTAGATTTTACATCGAAGATTTCCTGAGATCCACCAAGGGTGTATACTCTTCCCCAATCAAGGGTTAAAGAAGCCATCGTAAAAAGAGATACTGTTAACACCAATACCAAAACAATTTTTGATTTCACCACAATCCCTCCTATCTTTTCTTTATATAATTTACCACCTATAAAAATTTTTAAAAACCTCTTTCAATCACATTTCTAAATTCGAAAATATTTGCCTCAATATTCGGATATATTGAAACTATCTTAGCATCCCCTGGCCCCTCTTGAACTCAAAATGAAAATTACAGAAAACACATTCTTTTTTATTATATCATAAAAATTAAAAATTGCACAACAATTTATTTATAGAATACCAAAACTTTTACCTATTTTTTCAAACTTGTTTAAAGCAAAGTTTAAGTCTTCTTTACTGTGTAATGCGCTTATCATTACCCTTATCCTGGCTTTTCCTTTTGGAACGGTGGGATAAACTATACTAGACGCAAAAATTCCTTCTTCATATAGTTTTGAGCTAAATTCTTTTGTTTTCTTTTCATCATAGATCATTACAGGGGTTATAGGGGTTTCAGTACCTCCAATATCATACCCCATTTCTTTTATCTTACTTTGAAAATATTTAGCGTTATCCCACAGTTTTTTCACTAAATCGTTAGATTCATAAAGTGTTTTTATCGCTTCTAATGCTGCAGCCGTTTCTGCTGGAGACAAAGAGCTAGAAAATAGAAATGGTCTTGCTTGTTGTTTCAAATAATCAATTAATACTTTTTTACCTGCGATGAATCCACCTACAACACCAAAGGCTTTCGATAAAGTTCCAATTTCTATATCCACTTCCTCTGTCAAATTGAAATGATCCGCTATTCCTCTACCGTTTTCTCCTAGTACTCCTTCCCCATGTGCATCATCCACCATTACTAAAGCATCATATTTTTTGGCTAATTCTACAATTCCTGGTAGAGGCGCAATATCTCCATCCATACTAAAAACACCGTCAGTTATAATTAATTTTCTTCTACAATTATCCCTTTGAGCCTTAACAAGCTGCTCTTCCAAGGAGTTTAAATCTTTATGTTTCCAAATATATCTTTTTGCCTTTGATAATCTAACCCCGTCTATTATGCTAGCGTGGTTAAGTTCATCTGATAAAATACCATCTTCTTCGTTTGTTATAGTAGGAATAGCTGCTTGATTTGCGTTGAATCCAGATTGAACAACAAGGGTGGCCTCTACTTTTTTAAATTCAGCTAATTTTTCTTCTAATTCTTCATGAATCTTCATAGTGCCAGCTATTGTCCTAACCGCTCCTGGGCCTACACCCCAACTTTTAATTGCATTAATAGCGGCTTCTTTTAATCTTTCATTGTTTGCCAAACCCAAATAATTGTTAGAACACATATTTAAAACCTTTTTACCATTAATATTGATCCAAGCTCCCTGTGCACTTTCAAGTGTTCTTATAGTGATACGTAAACCAGCATCTTCACGCTTTTTCAAATCTTCTTCCAATTGATTATAAAAATCCATAATCAAACCTCCTCTTTGGCAAAGTTTAAAACAATCTTACCACTTTTCCCACTGGCCATCAATTCAAAAGCCTCTTCAAAATTTTCAAAGTCAAATTCATGGCTTACGATTTTACTTAAATCCAATTTATGATATTTCAACCAGTTTATTGCCATATACCACGTTTCAAACATCTTTCTTCCGGTAATGGTGTGAATAGTTAGATTTTTAAAAACAGCGGTATTCATTTCGAACTTTACCTTACTTTCAGGATAAACCCCTAATATAGATGCCACTCCAGTGTTTTTTAAGGATTTTATGCCATCATTCAAAGCGTTTTCATTTCCTGACATTTCAAGAAAAACATCCGCTCCCAACCCAGAGGTTATTTTTAGCACTTCATCAACTAAAGACTTCTCCTTTGGATTTATAACTAAATCAGCTCCCAACGATTTTGCCATATTGATCCTATAATCAGAAGGTTCACTCACTACAACATAAGCTGCTCCAGATAATTTAGCAATTTCTATTGCCATAGCACCAATAGGTCCTGCACCAGTAATCAAAACTACCTTACCTCTTAAATCGGCTGCGGTTGTCGTAAAAATCGCATTTCCTAAAGGTTCCATTACAGATGCATATTTCAAAGGTATGCCTTCGTCTATTTTAATCAAAACTTTATCTGGAATAACAGCATATTCAGAAAAGACTCCGTCTCTATCCACTCCTAAAATTTCTAAATTCTGGCATACATGCATGTTACCTGTTCTACACTGATAACAATAACCACAAGGGATATGGCTGTCTGAAACAACTAAATCTCCAGATTTAACGTTTTTAACTTCATTTCCAACTTCAATTACTCTTCCTACAAATTCATGTCCATCGATTTGTGGGAAACGCTTAATACGATCTTTTGCCCAATCATTCCACTCGTAAATATGCACATCAGTCCCACATATCGACACCTTCAAAATCTTAATCTTTACATCGTGTGGAGACTGTAAAGAAGGTTCTTCTACTTCCACTAGGGTTAGCCCTTTCCCTGGTTTAGATTTTACAATAGCCTTCATTTTTTTCACTCTCCTTAAAGAAATGACTACTATATATAGTTTAACTCACAATGAAATTTTTTTCAAACCTCGGGAGAGTAATTTATAGTCAAAAATTGACAATAATAGGTGATTATGGTCAATTAAAACAAAATTAGCAAGTAACTTTATAATTCATAAACCACATTTCCGTTTATCAGTGTCTTTTCTACCACGCTTCTGGGATCAAAAGGATGATCGCTCCATAACACCAAATCCGCATCCTTGTTTTCATCAATCGTTCCTAAATGCTTTTCTACCTTTAGGATTTTCGCTGGATTTATTGTTAACATTTTTAGCAAATCTTTTTCTTTGGCTCCATACCTTAAAGCAGTAGCTGCTTGTATTGAAGCGTGTTCTAAATGTGTTACTGGATGATCACACATCAACGCCGCCAAGATACCTTTCTGATTAATAATTTTTATCGACTCAAACCGCATATCCCTTGTTTCCAACTTTGTTCTAAAACCCAGTAGAGGGCCCAAAATCAACGGAATATTTTTTTCTTTGATAAAATCAGGAATCTTATAAGCCTCTGTAGCATGTTCAATAACAAGATCAAACCCAAACTCTTCAGATAACCTTATCGCCGTTAAAATATCGTCTTTTCTGTGCGCATGAATCCTTGCGGGAATTTGCTTATTTAGAACTTTCTCACCAATTTCAAATTTAATATCTGTTTCAGTGAAAGGCTTACCTTCTTTTTCTGTGGTTTTCTTCTTTTCAATATAGTTTCTAACTTTTGTAAAATAATCTCTAATTATGGCGGCATTTCCTAACCTAGTAGAGGGAGTTTTGTTGAAAGAACCATAGACTCTTTTAGGATTTTCTCCTAAAGCCATTTTAAGACCAGCTGGTTCTCTTAAAATAGCTTCATCGGTTATTTGAGAATTTAACTTAACTATAGCACCTTGTCCTCCAACAGGGTTTGCACTACCTGGTACTATCATCACCGTTGTAACTCCCCCAGATAGAGCTCTTTTTATAGCAGCATCTTCCGGATAAAAGGCATCAATCGCCCTAACTTGTGGTGTAACAGGGTCTGTCGCTTCATTACCATCTTGGTAAGCTGCTCCAACACCCTCCTCAAACAAACCAATATGGGAATGAGCATCGATAAATCCTGGTAAAATATACTTATTTGTTGCATCTATCATCTCGTCTGCTTTAACTTGTAGATCTTTCCCTACTTGCTTGATTGTACCATTTTCTATCAAAATATCTCCAACAAAAGGTTCTCTAGAAATAGGATAAATGTATCCATTTTTCAATAAAAGTGTTTTCATAAAAATATTCCCCCTTTAAGTATTATTCTTTTGCTAATGCCTTTAGAAAGCTTCTTTAGCGCCCCTTTGCTCCGCTCCCCACCCATTTTTAATCAGAAAAAAACGAAATTTATATATATCGCCGAAATTAAAATATTCCCCAATACTATTATTAAACCATATTTTGCAAATTCCCAAAATGAAATTGTTTTTCCTTTAAATTGTGTTAAAAAACCTAACGCTATAACATTTGCCGAAGCAGCTATAGGA
>LDZT01009991.1_pt1 | contig 10255 bp, 7 predicted proteins | sample 615521 | NCBI WGS metagenome assembly LDZT01 (sample SAMN03408292, study PRJNA278302) | terrestrial metagenome | isolation source: oil reservoir sample SB1 | place: USA: Alaska, North Slope, Schrader Bluff formation | collected 2011-09 | reverse complement strand
AAATCAGAAAAGTACTCGATGGTATTTGTCAGTCCTTCTTCGATACCCACTTTTGTTTGCCAATCAAGAACCTGCTTGGCTTTGCTGGCATCTGCTGTAAGTACCTTTGGATCACCCGGTCTTTCTGGATAATGTTTAACTTGGGGTTTCTTATTCATGATCTTGGCAATCAACTGAATCACTTTCAAAACAGAAGTTGGCTGCTGGGTGGACAAGTTCAGATAATGATACTGGTTCGGCTGCGACTTAATTAGGTCGATAGCCTTGAGATGAGCCTCGACAATATCGCTGATATAAACAAAGTCGCGCTGATGCGAGCCATCACCCCACACCGTCACCTCCTCATCATTCATTATTTGATCAATAAAACGAGGAATGGCATGCGTTTCAGGCTGATGATGTTCCTCTGGCCCATAGAGATTGAAGTATCTCAATGCCACACCGGTAAAACCATGAGCCTTCACATATGAAGCTAACAGCGCTTCCATAGCTAACTTGGTCATGCCATAGGGATTAATGGGAATGGTGCGGTCATCCTCTTTGATTGGGACGGTGAGTGGCTCGCCGTATATTGCGGCACTTGAGGAGAAAATAAAGTTTTTGATTTTATTCTGTCGCATAGCCTCTAAAACCGAGATCGTGCCATTGATGTTGTAATCTATAAACTTAAGAGGGTCTTTAACCGACTCACCCGCTTCAATTAAGGAAGCCAGGTGAAAAACCAAGTCAGCATCCTTAATTTCTTGAAGCATCTTGTCTTGGTCACGAACATCGGCAACCACAGTTTCAAATTCAGGATTTTCAACAAGATCAATGTTTTTAATGGTGTGACCTTGGCTAACTAGAGCACGGCATAAATGCCTGCCTAAAAATCCAGAACCGCCGGTGATAATGATGTGCATAGAAGTTATAATGAACTATTATAGAGTTATCCTACCATTAAACTTAACTATGATGTAATGGTAATATAAATATGAATTCTAAACATAAAACTTCGTTGTTGATTGCCCTCCTTATTATCGTTTCAATAATAACAAGATCTTACAAAATTCATCAATATCTTTTTTTTGGTTTTGAGCAAGGCAGAGATGCTTTAATAATTAAAGACATTATCGATCTGAAAGATTTCGTACTGGTTGGACCCAAGACTGATCTTGGTGGGATCTTTCATGGGGCTTGGTACTACTACTTGATGGCTCCAATTTACTTTATTGGGTCAGGGAGTCCTTTATTTGCTAGTTTTTTCTTAATAGTTCTTAATAGTCTAATACCTGTAGTTGTATTTCTATTTATTAAACGAATATCAAATAGCACACTTTGGGCCTTTTTGGGTGGCGTTCTGACTTCCATCAGTTTTGAGTTAATCGATTATAGCCGTTGGCTATCAAATGTTAGCCCTGCCGGACTTTTTGTTTCCTTGGCGTTTATATCGCTGTGGGTATACGAATCGAATAAAGAGGAAAAATTTTTTCCAATCTCAGTTTTTTTTGCTGTATTGGCTGCTCAATTTCAAATAATATTACTAATCTGGTTTTTATGGACCTATTTAATATTACTGATTACGAAGATTGTTAAATTTCCAAAAATACAAACTTTTATTTATTCTTTAATTGCAGCAATATTACTGTTTTTGCCAATGATCATTTTTAATTTCAGGAATCAGTTTATCACTGTTCAAGCTGCAGTAACCGAGATTACCGAGAGTCAAGCGCTGGATTTTAATTTCTTTGAATCTATAAATAGTTATGTAAATAAACTTGTAGAAATCTTTGAGAGAAACTTATTCCCTCTAAATACGATTCTTGCTCAGTTTCTTTTTATTCTTTTTATTGCAGCAACTGTTTGGTGGTTAATAAAGAGAGATAGGTTTGTTACCTTTCTTGTATTTTGGGTACTTATGTCGTTGCCAGTACTACTATTTACTCAAATGATTCCTCTAACTCAACTTTATGTGGGAACAGGAATTGGCTTGATTGTCTTGTTTAGTTTCTATATGAAACAATTGTGGTCAAACAGTTTAGGAAAAGTAATTTGTACCTTAATTGCGATTGTTGTAATTGGTAACTTCTTCTCGAACTTAAATTATCTTAACTTAAATCAACAGGCATTTTATAAGACTATTCAAGACGACCTAAACTATCAAGATCAACTCAATCTTTTAACTTTTATAAACTCTGATGCACACAATGATAATTATTATGTCAAGGCATTTACTATTCCATATTATTAAGAACAAGGTTGGCAATACCTTCATTCTTATTTATATCCTAATCAAACAGTAGACAGTAACTCTGACTTAATTTATTTAATTATCGAAGAGAAAGTAGATCCATATTGGCAAGAAGTGTGGACTCGAGAACTAGGAAATACAGAATTAGTTTTTGAGCACATGTTTGGCTTGATAAAACTTGAAAAAAGAATAAGAACTACTCCGGAAGAGCCACAAACAACCTAACTGATTTACTCAACTCAATTTCATCAATGATCTCAGAATATCGCTGTTTATCCCACCATTGCTCTAAAAACTCTGAATTCTGTGGTTCCTCCACTATATAAAATATCAGTTCGGGTTCTTCATCTGAAGCTACGTTTGGATTTTGATCGATAATCATTTGTAATAAATCACTTTTTTGAGTTATATATGGGGCCACATTTGGCTCATAAGCAAACTCTACTGGGAGTCTTTTCCCTTTAATAGCATCAGTGAGATACAGATATTGATACGAGAAGTCGTAAATATCGGAAACATAATGATAAGAACTAAACGGCTTACCTTCAGCTGCTTCCCTAATTGCATTAATTGCCTCTATTTTAATTGGCAAAAATGCTCTGTTTTGTGCATGAATAAATTTGTCAACAGCATGAAAGTTTATTACATATGAGATAGCTCCCACTATCAGTAATGAAGCCCAGGAAATCCTCAGCCACTTAGGCAGTTGCTTGATAATTTCTGCTACAAAATATACTACCGCTGGCATCATACCCACTAAATACCAGATATTAAAATGTAGGAATTGAAAACCTATTAAAGGAATTCCAACAAATCCAATAAGAATAAGCAAGGCTTCACGAACCTTTTCATCACGCCACACTCTACTTTTAATGGCAAAGATCGCAGTTGCACCACCCAGAAGCAGCTGTACGTAAGCAGTAATTACTGAGGGCAGCCCTCTTATCTCTGGTAAAAAAGCTAGCAATACTTCGCCCCACGTGTTGGTAAAAACAGAGATTAATTTAGCGATTGAAGCAGGCGTTGTTGTCTCTGGAGGCGACAAGAAGTAATTAATGACGGCATCAGTTTGCACCAAGTTATGTCTAAAATCAAACGCTATTTGCGGCAAAAAGGGCAAAACAAATCCCAAGATTGTTACCAAAATTAACTTGATTGACCAAAATTTTATCTTCCAAACTACTAATATAAACAGAATAATGAATGGATAGAAGAAAGCAAATGCAGATGAAAAATGAAATCCCAGAGAAACAACAAAGCCCAGCCAAAAAAAGAGTTTGACTGAGTTGGAGCTATTCTGGCGCAATTTTTTCAAAATAATAATTAACAACAAGCTAATCAAGCTCATCGGAAACGGATTCCAGGCACTAGTACTAATGGTAAACCAGTAAGGAGCAGTCGCTAAAATTAATGCTCCCCATTTAGAAACATAGCGATACATTAAATAAACTTGAACCAGCAAAAGAATGATCACTGCCCATACAGCGACTACGGGATTGGATCCGCCGATTAGATAAAAAGGCAAGAGTAGATAATACCAACCGGGTCCAAAAAACAAACCTGGAATGCTAGTCCATGGTCCGATTAAGCTGGGAGTTTTGGTTACTGCCATATGCAGTATCGCTAAAGAATCTTTACCATGATCAAAGGAAAAAGGAATGATGCCTTCGTAGATAAGTAGTAATCTGGAAAAAAATACAAAAAAAATAATTGCTAGCAAAATATAATGTTCTTTTATATGCAAAGTAATTTGAGACAAATATTTTTTCATTTGACTGGCGCTTTTCATAGTAACTTCTTTTTATACAACACTAACATAAAGACAATAAGCACAACACCAGAGCCAATTGTAATAATTTGAGCCGCTAGCCTTATTTTAGTAGGATAATACTTAACAGACACTTGATACTCCCCTGCCGGCAGTTGATAGGTTATCAAACCTCGATACTCAACATCCTGAAACTCGATCTCAACCGGTGATCCATTGGCCTTTACAGTCCACCCCGGAAAATAAAAAGTATAGTCGATAACTCTTATAGGTGACTGAGCAATAATCTTATATTCTCGCGAGGCGTTCTTGAGAGTCTTTGATTGAATTAGTCCCTCACCAGTGATGATCTCTGTCTGCGCCTCTTTGAGAGGATAATCCTCCGAATTACCACTCCAGATTGTATTGAGATTTGCTGTATGAAGATTTGATTTTGTAAAATAAAACTTTTCCTCAGGATAAGAGATGTAATTCTTACCATATAGCTGCGGAACTCTGGTAATAATAATAATCAGCAAAAGTACGATCATTATCAGTTCTCCTAGTTTTGTTTTAAGTTTTTTAAGTAAAAAGATGAACGAAAGGGGAATTGAGAATTGCAAAATTGCTAAAAATCTCCAGGGATACTGAACTTGATTTAATCCGGGTACCAAATTGTATATAAATTTAGAAAAAGGAAGCATAAGAAGAATACCTAAAATGGAAATTAACGTCCAACCTATCAATTGCTTATTCCTTAGTACGAGTTTGCGAAGCGATTTCTTTTTTACAATCAGTAAATATATGATGCTTGCAAGTACAGCGGTAATCAAAAATATTTCAATCAGTCCTAGCTTAATAAAGTTCCCTCTTGGCCCTGGATGAGTTAAAAAATAGTACCATTTGGGATTAATAAAGTTTTCAAAAGATAAGAATGATTCCTCATTTATCATTGATTTACCTAACCCTTGATAAAAATATTTCATTTCTAACAACAAAGGCAATGTGTAATATGCACTTAGACCCGCGCCTAGCACCACCGATACAATTGTTATTATTTGCTTTCTGACTTTGAAATTAGTCAAAGTAGTCAAATAATATATGGCGAGAGGTAAAAAGAATAAAATTAACATCATTGGGTGCGTTAAAGCCAATAATGCAGTGCCAAGAGATAACCACAAAAATCCTAATAGTTTCTGATTTTCGTTGATTTGATAAATTGCCAATAATAGTATGGGAAAAATTGCAGCCGCCAGTACCTCAGGCAAACCTCCTCGAATATAGATATTAATAATTCTATATGGAAAAAATGACATTAGAATCGTTGCCCCTAGAGCTAGCTGAGGACTGGTGTATTTACGACAAAAGATATAGAAAAAATTGGCGCCAAGCAGTACTCCCATAAACATCAATAAATTGTAAGCCTGAACAACACTCAAACCTAAAATAATTAAGAGTGCTCCTAGGTAGGCTGGGAACTGATGAGCAAACAATGGTAGCGGCAAACCAAAATTAGCAAAATTATTACTCCAGGTTACTGGAAACTCACCATCTAGAAGAGACTCTGAAAACTGTGCCATGGTGGTCATGTGAATATGACCATCAAAGGTAATGTGTCTCCCTTGGTGAAGAAATAAGTCAGCCACTATTAAAAATGATACAATGGCTATGATAATGAAACTAAAAAAATCCAATCGTTTAAAGTCTGTTTTCAATTTTATTAAAAGTAATTATTTCTTTATTGGAATACCTCTTCTTATTATAACTGCTGCAGCCTTACTTCAACCAACAGTTCGAGCTAATTGGGATAATTCCTATCGCAACAATCTTCTGAATGAATGGATAAGTTCAATTGCTAAGGAAAATGTTCTGAACGCACAAGAATTTTGGTTATTTAGAGAACGCTATAGCCCTGGTCATTTTACTTATAATCCAGATCATGTTGATCTTTATCAAACTTTTAGAATCGTTGACAGAAATAATTCTGGCAAGAGTGAGCTTCTTTATTATCACAGTCCTCGGATTAAAAGCGTCGAAAGCATTACCACCAATAATAACGAACTTAATGAAATCGTCGCTGCCATCAATTCAGAACTGATTCTTCTTAAATCAGAAAATTTGTTGATTTATCGAGATGTAGATGATAATAGCACTCCACTTCTTCATCTTTATTTTCTAAAATCAATTGATGAAATGAGAAAAACAAATGGTTTTTTTGATTATTTATCGTCGGAAAGAGAAATTCTTGAAGGAACCTACTGGCTGCATTACTCAAAAATTTTTCATGTAATGGACTCTTTCTAAATTATTACAACCCTAATGAAAAAACTTGTCGCTATTCGTCAAACTAATAAAAAGGAAAAAGCATTATTATTATGTATGCTGGCAATTTTAGGAATGGGATTTTTTTATCGAATCCATCAACTTTCAGTTATTCCTGCCTCCATAAGTTATGATGAACTAGATCATGTTGTTAATGGAGCTGCAGTTAGGCATACATTTAAAGATTTTCAAGGGCAAAATTACATCTGGGAACTGCTGCCAACAAAAACTCATACCTACACTGCAGAATTAAGTTCCCTGTGGCATGCTATTACACCTAACCTTTTTTCAAATACTCTCACCATTGCTAGATTTCCAAATTTCTTTTTTGGATTAATCTCAGCTTTTGCCTTAAGCTATCTGATCTATATAATTTTTAAATCAAAATTAATTGCGCTATTAACATTGGCAGGTCTCATTATTTCGCCCTGGCATATATTCATCTCTAGAACTGCTTTTGAAGCACCAATCGCATTAAGTTGGATGATGTTAGCTATTCTTTTATTATGGCTATCACTCTCATCTACTCGATTATCTAAGAAAATAATTTTAGGTATTTTAACTATAGTTTCATTGTTTTTCTCTTTTTATAATTATCACGGCTATAAGTTCATTTACCCGCTACTTTTCATAGTAATCTTTTTTTGGCAAAAGAGTACCACCTCTTATCCCAGTACCTCAGAGACTAAAAAACAAAACTCCAATAATCGTGTACTTATTTTCCTAATTATTATCTGTTGGATATTTATGTTTTCTCTTTTTTATAAACGCCTATCCGCAGGTTATTACGGCGAAAGGACCTCCGAGATATCTTTCCTAAATACCGATGAGCTTAGTTCTCAAGTTAACATAAAAAGACGTGACAGCCTTGACAATGAACTTAAGCCATTGGTAATTAACAAAGCCACCATTGCAATTGAGAATATCAGCCGGAACTTCTTTGAGTCAATTGATCCCAAACTTCTTTTTTTCTCAGGTTTTGATGGATCTTACGTAATAGGATTGTGGGAACATGGATTCCTATATGCTTTCCAGCTGCCATTGTTATTTGTTGGTTTATACTGGCTAATTAAGAATGAACCCAAACATGCTTTTTACTTAAGTTTGCTTGCTTTTTTATCACTGCTGCCAACATTAATTCATACCAGCAGCTCAATTAGCCTTCGCTCTAGTTTATATATACCAATTATCATTATTTATTCTTCAATTGGCCTGTATGCAATACTAAAGACTGAGTTTAAATTAAAGGTTTTGGCTATTTCATTGATCATTTTCTTTATATTTATTAACTTGATCAATTTTGGACATTTCTATTTTTATCGATTTCCTATACAAACCATAGATACCTCATTTTTTAAAGAAAGGCTAGCTGTTGCTTACATACTTCATTATCCAAAAGAATCAAAAGTTACCCTTATTACAGGAAATGCATTTAATAGTGCAAGAATTTATGCTTTATTTTCAAAATCTATAAATTCCAAGAGTATTGTGGATTGGCAAGAGTTGTTGTCTGATCCAACCAAAACAACCTATAAATGGGAAAATATAACCTTTACTACAAGGTGTGAGGAGATCAGTATGCACATTAATGAGATTATTGTTGCTGATTCTGCTCATCTTGATTACTCTGGTTGCGACCTGTTATCAGAATATAAATTAAATATAACCGACCCCGCTATCACTGAAGAAAAGGTTATCTTTTTACCATCTCCGCGCGATAATAGAGATTACTATCAAGTTTACAATGATAATCTTTGCACAAACTATAACCCTCCAAAATTTATATCGATTAGAAGTTCGAATCTTTTTGCCGTAGAAGAACTATCCTCAGAAGACTTTTGTAATAATTGGACTAGATACGAATTGCTGAAGTTTGAACACAATCTAGACAATAACATCAATTGAGAACATATAGCGAATGAGCTTCTTCGCCATCTGCAAAATATGTTTGTTTAAGACGAGACAATTCCCTTTCAGATTTGACCGAGCAACTGCTAGATCCAACAAGTAGATCGTCTTTCTTCGCGTCAGAAAAGTCACACTGATTGCGGTTAAAAATATACTTGCCAACTTGGTACTGATCCTCATATCTCTCCAAGGGCACCTTCCTTAAAGCAGATAGCTCAATTTGATTCTCAAACCATAAATAAATATACAACTCTCTAAGGTCATTGCTAACAATTACTCTGTCATAATCATCCTGAACATCAACAATAGCCTTTGCCAACAGCTGATAATCTTGGCTTCGATGATGCTGCTTATAAATAGGCATCAGATTATAGTATTGATTAAAAAAATATCCAAAACACCAGCCATAACCGATCAATACAATTGACAATAAAAAAGTACGAATTGGTTTACGCGTAATATTAAGGATCAATCTTATGCCTAAAGCTGTAATTACAGTATAAAAGATTACAGCCTGGAAGGGTCTGTCACTGCTTGGAATATCCTCTGTAGTTAAAGAAGCGGCGATTGGTGAGGCAAAAAGAACTGCGGCAAGAAAGATTTGTGCCAATTTTTTTTTCTTTTTTCTGATTAACACCACCAAACCGGTAGCTAATAATGGTATCTCAATTAAGTGAAGCCATCCTTGATCTGGAACAAGATATCTAGCTGTTTTACCTCCATGAAGAAATAAAAAGCTGCCAGTAAAGTGTGAGAAGTAATTTTGTAAAAATGTTCTAAAATAGAAAACTGGCTTGTTATAAAAAGCTCTTATAAACCATATGGGAGCCCTACCCGTAATGAGAGTGGTATACTCGAAAATTATCGCTTTGGGCAGATCGTTGCTTAGTAAACCAATGGCAGAAAACCTTACCATCGCTCCAGCGAAAGTAATGATGAATGGCAAAAGAAAGCTCGCCAGGATCAAACCAGAAATCTTGATTTGATTCTTTGATGATCTAGGGGAAGAAATGTATAAATAAACCAATGTCGTCAAAAAAACTGCCGGTATAAAGATCTTATATGAATGATAGGAGTACATTGCCAATAAGTTCGCAAAGGTCATCAGAGAAATTTTTAAAATGGGGATTTTTTGGTTTTCCTCAAAATATTTAATAATTCTAAATAGCAGAAGAAATCCCCATAAACAAAAGGTAAAAGCCATAATCACTTCCTGCGTTGCTCTCGATATTGCGATATGCCAAGGGGAAATTGATAGAAGAATTAAAGAAATGAGAGCAATCTTTTTATCATCAAAAATTTCATCAACTAACAGATAAATTAGCAAAAGCGATATTACTCCAAAAATGACGGCAGGAATACGTGAGGTAAAAGTTGATATACCAAGAATAATAAATCCAGGAATTTGTAGATAACTATACAAAGCTGGCTTGAAGTCTTTGATTGAGTAAAGATAGATCGGAAGAAAGCGGTTATCTTCGTCTCTTCCAGATTCTATTATAGAGGCTGTGTTAATAATAAATGACGCTTCGTCGGCATGAAGATTTGGAGGAATGTTTTCCAAATTAACCACTCGAATCAGAAAGGCGAGAATTAAAATGACACTAATCAATAGCTTATTTTTCATATTTTTTACATGTTTACAAATGGAAAGTTTTTACATTCTTCAACATATCTCTGCACAAAGAAAAAAGTGATTCCAGTAATTAGCAATAGTTCCATCGGCTCTTCCCAGAGAGTTTCTCTTGGAGTATACATAAATACACGCTCATAGTTATATAAAAAAGCAACAGCAAAATACCAAAATAAGTGCCAGTCGGGAATAATAGTCTTCATTATACTGGATAATTTTCCTGTTAAATGGGGTAAAGTCACTTTTCTAACAATCCATAGTGTACTCCCCAACAAACCAATTATCATATAACCAATATAAACATAACCAAATACAACCTACATTCGCAATGGAATCCGCGCACCAATAGCTTTTAACTCTTTTTCAAACATCTCTCTAGGTGTGTAGAAACCCAAGCATTTTCTTGGTCGATCAT
>LDZT01010741.1_pt1 | contig 10258 bp, 3 predicted proteins | sample 615521 | NCBI WGS metagenome assembly LDZT01 (sample SAMN03408292, study PRJNA278302) | terrestrial metagenome | isolation source: oil reservoir sample SB1 | place: USA: Alaska, North Slope, Schrader Bluff formation | collected 2011-09 | reverse complement strand
ATAGGCCTCATATTTTACATAATCATAAAACGGAGGCTCGTTGATATTAAAGTAAGCCTTCAAAGATTCGGATAACCTTTGAATCTGTTTTCTTATCTTGGGAGTGGAAAGGGGGTGGGAGTCAACTTTTTTACGATAGGTTGATATCGTCCAGGATAGATCTCCCCGGTATCGGGAGAGATCATACAGTAGCTCCCATTGCTTATTCGGTCTCCCGTTCTTCAGGTTTTCAAAACCCATTTTTCGAAAATCGGCTATCCTTTTAAAATGATTGGGTGCCTGTATTTTCACTTTATCATAATCTAAAAATTGTATAGTGATATGTTCCCACTTGGTGCCGGATGGAAGTTTTAAGGGAATGAATTTTTTGTGAGAAGGAGTAGGATATTGTTTTAAGAAAGGTATGCTTATTTCAAAGCTTTCACCATTTTCAAAACATTCGATAAGACTATGGATAAAGGGGTAATATTTTTTCTTGATCAAACAATTTATATTCAAGCTTTCTTTTTTCGCATGTTCTATCGTATCGGCAATATACGGTTTGTTTTCTGCTATTTTTTTATCAATTTTACGCAGCTCTTTATCCAATTGATTCCTTATATTTTTAAATCGGTTCATTTCCAGTTCATCTTCGGTAAACTGATCCAACTGGTAATAAGAACTGATATTTTTCTGATAGGCAAATTTCGATCCTTTTAAAAGGGATTTCATCATATTCTTTTCCAGGTTCATCTTCCCGAATTTGTCTTCTTTATAGCAAAATATAATGACATCAATTAAGCTATTCAATCCCCCATTCAATGAATAATTGAATAACTTTATTTGGTCATATTTATTATCAATGGTTTCAATCATCTGAAGATCCTTTTCTGAGAATCTACTGAAAAGCATTCTCAAACAATCCTGAAGCCAGATGTCTTTATCGGTAGATTCCAGAAAAAGGTGCTGTGTGATCTCATACAAGACTGATTTCTTTAAATCCAGGAATTTCTCCCTCATTTCCTCGATATATCCAATCTCTTTATGGGACAGTCTTTTGGGTAATGATGTTGTTCTTCCTTTATATTTCTTGAATTGATTGATTTCGTTTAAGAAATATTTTTTTACGAAGAAATAGGGATCATTATGAGGATTTTTATTTCGATAAAAATTATTAATATATTTAGGTAGGTTAATGGGATAGTTCGGTGCTAATTTGCAAAAAAGCCATACACTATCAGTAAAATTATACTCAGGCCAGCCCGTTTCTATTAAAGATTTACTATTATCTTCAATAAACAAAGCAAAATTTTTATATAAGCAAGATAATTCTTTTACTGTAAAATATGGGATAATCCCGTTGTCTTCTTGGTGAATCAGATGTTCCTTAGCATAAAATCTGTTGACATCGTCTAAATATTTTTCTTCAAAAAGATCTAATGCGACCAAAGGTGAGAGATATTTTAGAGATTCTTCAAAATTTGGGGAGAAAAATATATTTGAATCGGCTCCAAAAGTATCGGTGGCAGATAAAATATAATTTTTATCTAAATATCTTTTTCTTTTGGGGGTGATCAAGGTTCTTTTTAAGATAAAAGAAATCTCTTTGACTAAATTTGCTTTATCGTTTATTGCATCATTTACTACATTTTCTGGACTGTCAGAATAATATTTTTCGTAAATATTATTAGCTTTTTCTTTGATTATTTCTTCAATTTTTTTTTCATATTCACTACCTTTTTTATAAATATTATAAGTCATTAAAATTGAAATTCAAAAGATTAAGTTCATTGCTTATTTATTATTTCAATACTAACCTGCTCCCTGATATCCCCTTGATTTACCAGGACATTTTCCGCGATATTCCACGATTTATCGCAACCCGCTTTTTGCTATTTTCTGTTATTTCTAACAACCTGCAACCGTTTTTACCGATTTATCGGTAAATACCAAGAATTACATACTGGAAAGTTTGAAATATATTTTAAAAAAAAGAAGGATTTTATAAACATTTTGTCGTATTATAAAATGGTATTAAAAATACAATATATCACAAATTGTGACCTACTCTTTCATATTTTCAAAGTAAACCGGCATTATACAATTAATAATTTTTTATTTCCGATTTTAAAAACCAATTATTAAATAATTATCGATAGAAAAGTAAATTTAGAAGGAAGGATAATATGAAACTTACTGAAGTGGAAAAAAAGAAAATTATCGAACTAATTGAGCAGGGGAAAACACTGCCTGCTTTTTATAAGGCAAAGCTATTTGCAAGTGATAATGTGGAGTACATAGAGGCAACGAAGGATTACAAGCTTGCCTACAAAGGAAAAGCACGAAAAGAGGATATTATTGCCCGTACACCCGTTGCACCTTTTCAAAAAATACGTTCATTTAATAATGATAATTTCTTTGATGATGGCTGGAGTAATATGCTTGTATTTGGCGATAATCTAATGGCCTTAAAAACTATATACGAAGACCAGCGGGGAGAAAACAGTTTAAAAACTAAAAACAAAATAAAACTTATCTATATAGATCCACCATTCGCTACTAAGCAGGATTTTATGAAAGACAGGGAAAAAGCTTATAGGGATAAAATTATAGGAGCTCAGTTTATTGAGTTTTTAAGAAAAAGATTAATTTTATTGAGAGAAATACTTGCAGATGATGGTTCTATATATATTCATCTTGATTGGAAAAAAGGGCATTATATAAAAGCAATTATGGATGAGATATTTGGAGAATATAATTTTATGAATGAGATAATATTTCAGGCAACCCCTGGACATCATCTCTCTAACGGATTAGACAATATGGTTTCGAATATCTATTTATATAAAAAAAGAGAAACCCCTATTTTTAACCAACTATATCAAGGGCTAACAAGAAAAGAATTAGAAAATAAATTCCCGTATATTGAGTCAGAAACGGGCAGAAGGTTTACACATGAAAAATTAGAACAAACATCTAATTCATATAGTGCAGGAGAAATAAGATATATTCAAGGCAAAGAAGTGGTTTCAAAAATTGGATGGAGATGGGCACAAGAAACATTTGATAAAAGATTAAAAGAAAATCCTTATTGTATATTTTGGACGGGAAGCGGAAAGCCAAGGTATAAGAGATATGCGGATGAGTACAAAGGTAGGAAAATTGGTAATTTATGGAATGACTTAGAGCTTATAGGTTCAAATTCAAAAGAAGCTATAGGATATCCTACACAAAAACCAGAATCTTTACTTGCAAGAATAATAGAAATGTCTTCCAATGAGCGAGACATTGTTCTTGATGCTTTTGCAGGATCAGGAACCACACTTTCGGTTGCAGAAAAACTTGGTAGGCGTTGGATAGGCATTGATTGTGGAAAGTTGGCAATTTATACAATACAAAAAAGAATGCTTAACCTTACTACACAAATAGGCTCCGTCCAAAAAGATAACCGAAGGGATTATGAAAGAGTGAGCGATTTTGCAGAACATTCCAAAAATTCAAAAGGGCTTTTCTTTGTAAGTGAAAAGGCAAAAAAAGGTGATTTGTTAATTACCAATAATTTTCTTAAAAATTTAGCTAAATTAATATCTGAAAAACTATCAGGCAATAAAATAAAAAATATTTCCTTAATTTGTCCCGAAGATAAATTCAAGGTACAAGAACTTGAAGTTTTAGAAAATAAAGATGGTAATACCGAACAAAAAATTATACAGGTAGATAAAGTTCGATTTTTAATTTCTTTTATAGAACCAAAAGAAAAGACAGAAAAAGTAGAACCACTTAAAGCTAAAGAATTTACCCTTTATTATGCTGGAATATATGATAATAAGAAAATCCTTGAATTAACTTGGAAAGAATATAAACCCTTTGTTGCCCAACTTTTTAATGTAAGGCTTCAGCCCCATAAGATTTGTGCGTTTGAAGCAGATGGATATATAAGCGTTTATTCCGCTTTTATATGGGATTATCCCAACTACAAAAATCTTGTACTGGATAGAGAATATGTAAAGACATTGCATAACATATTGGGGGGCAAAGCAGGAGATAGATTTTATGTGATTGCTCCAATTGTTGCCATGGATTTTATGGAAGATGAGATAAAAATCGGTAACACAACTTATGTTTTTCTTAAAGTTCCTCTTTCTTTACTTATGGCATTATTAGAAAAAGGAGAGCCTGGGAGCTTAAAGCAGCCTACAAACGAAAATGATATAAATGAAGTGATTGATGCGGTGGGATTTGATTTTATTTCCCAGCCTTTAATCAATGCAGAGTATAAAAGAAAATGCCCAAAAGAAAGGACAATATTTAATCAAAACAAAAAAGATTTTGTAATTGAAGTAAATGAATTTAAGTCAAACACACTCATTTATGATCCTGAAGATTTTAAGAATTTTGAAACATTTTCAATGGTACTGATTGATACAAACTATAACGATGACTATTTTAACTTTGATAAAGTATTTTGGTCAAATGATATTCTAAATAAAGAGAAGACAAAGGCAGAGATAAGAATTTCAGAAAATGATTTTAAAGGGAACAAGATGATGATAATCTATATGGATAAATATGGCAATGAACTTAAAATAGTTAAAAGTAAAGGAGATTTTAAATGAGTATCAAATATAAAAATCAAGATTTTATATTACAAATAAATGATAATTCTCCTGAAACATTGTCAATTGTAGATAAATATGATGCATTTCTTGAAGCTCTTACAACGCCGGATTTTGAACATATAAGGGAAGCAATAAAAAAAGCTATTCATTTCTTTATCACAAAAAAATATAATAATACAGAAGAAATTGTTAGATATACTTATAATCAGAGTAATAGTCTAAAGAAAAAATATAATAATATCGAACAATATTTATCGCATATACGTATTCAAAATAAAAAATCTTTCAGTATTGATCTTGCAACTGCTACTGGTAAAAGCTGGGTTATATACGGTGTAGCTCAAATTATGCTTGCAGAGGGCTTTGCTGATAAAGTACTTGTCTTGTGCCCCTCTTTAACAATTGAAGAAGAACTTAAGGAAAAATTTAAAAAGTTCAGCGGAGATGTAACACTTGTAAAAATTATGGAAGAATTAGGAACATATTATTCATCTCCTGCAATAAAAAGTGCGAATGATCCTATATTAAAAGGCGATATATGTATTGAAAATATCCATGCTGCTTATCAACGTACAGGGTCTTCCATTGAAGATAGTTTTAAAGGAAAGGGGATGAAAACTTTAGTTGTCAGCGATGAAGCTCATCATATTTATAGTAAGGCTGATGTAAATGTAAAAAAATGGTTTAATTTTTTGATAAATAGTGATTACAGTTTTAATTATTTACTCGGAGTTACAGGAACTCCGTATATTGATGACGAGTATTTTCATGATGTCATTTATCGTTATAGTATAAAACAGGCAATGGAAGATGGAATTATTAAAACAATAGATTATAAGATTGAAGAAGAATCTACAAAAGACAAAGGTTTTGATGAAACATACCAAAATCATCTTGATAATTGGAAAAAGTATAGAGACAATCTAAAGCCAATTACCATTGTTATCACAGATAAAATTGTAACCTGTATTCAAGTGTGGGATGAGTTGGTGAAATATATTTCTGAAAAAGAAAATATCTCATATAAAGAAGCAGTAAAAAAAGTAATATGGGTTACATCCGGGATACCATCAACGCAAAACGAAAAAAGAGCTATAGAAAGCATAGTAACAAACGCAGAAAAAGTAAGAAAAGAAAACCTTTCCTTGTTAAAAACTGTGGATGATAGAGAAAATTCCGTGGAGTGGATAGTATCAGTAAGTATGCTAACAGAAGGATGGGACATTAAAAATGTATTTCAAATCGTTCCCCATGAACGGAGGGCATTTAATTCAAAACTATTAATTTCTCAGGTTTTAGGAAGAGGACTAAGAATACCCAAGGGATTACAACATCCTGTTTATGTAAAAATAAATAATCACGAAAAATGGACTTCAAATATTGTTAATCTTTACAATGAAGTTCTTGAAATAGAAAATAAACTTTCTTGGGGATATGATAAAAGAAAAAAAGATTATCTTTTCCCGTTATATAACCTTGACTATTCATTTGAGAAGGATACGGTTGAGATAAAAAAGGGGAAAGCAAAAGAACCTGAAAATATCAAATTTTCTCCGCAGAGTAAAAATTGGGAAGAGACAAGTAAATATTCAGAAACCGGGTATTTTAGATTTTCAGTTGAAGCGAAGGATATTGTTCCGATAGAACAGGCAGCAAAAGAAGTAAAGTTATTTTTAAAAGATAAAGATCCTGATATTGCAAAAGAATGGCCATTTAGAAAGATTAAAAAATTCATTATCAGAAACCTTAAAAAGGATGGATATGATACATCATTTCTTAATAGGGAGAATTTAATAAAGCTAAAACAATCTTTTGGGCCCATGCTAAGAGAGTTAGGGAAAGAAGCTCCACGTTTAAAAAATAAACCTGATTCTTTAACCGAAGTAAAAATAGAAGAAATGGTCCCACAATTTTTTAGTGAAAGTGAATTAAGGGATAAGGGAAAACTTTTTTATACGGAACAATCGCCTGAAATTTTACCAGACGAACAGAAAACACTTTTTTATGATTTTCTTAGAGATAAAGATAATTACGATAGAGTTAGAGAAAGCGTAGAAAAATATGGGGGTAACGAAGAAGAAGTAAACTTTTTAAAAGAAAACTTCATTAAATGGGATAGCAATAAATTTAAATCACCTCTTAATATGATTTTTGTTTCTTTTAATCCTGAGTATAGATTTGTTAATTCTGTTTTTAATAATATTAATTTGGTTGATTCTTTTATAAAATCTCCCAATAAAGGATTTTACTATTTTCCATATTCATATAAGCCAACAGAAGAAGGAAGTTCCCATGTAAAAAGAGAAAATTTTAACCCTGATTTTTTCTTAAAATTAAAAAGTAAAAATGAAGTATTAGTTGTAGAAATAAAAAAAGATGGTGATTTAAGCCAGAGAAATAAGGCTAAATATCGTGATGGTAAAATACATTTTGAAGAATTAAACAAAAAAGTAGAAGAAAAAAAGTTTAATTGGAAATACTATTTCTATTTCCTTTCGCCAGAAGATATAACGGAATTCTTTCAAGCTTTGAGAGAGAACAGATATGCTAATTGGAAATCTACATTAATGCAAGAATTGAGCTAAGTTTTAATTGCTTGTAAATATTTTATATCATAGGAGATTTTTATAATAGTTCAATAACCCAGTAACTTTTTCTGACTTTTTCGTAAGAACTTTAAATAAATAGACACATCCCATTTTCTTAAACAGGGAAGGCGTACCAAGTCAATAGTTCGGTAACTTTTAGGTTGTCTTAGAAGAAAAGAGGAGAGAAATAATAAAAGAGTGGAATAATTTCGGAAGGATTGAAGTTTGGCAAAGAACCGCCCCCTGTCATATTTAAGATCTAGAAGTTTCTTAACCGGATGGTTGAGGCTTTAGGTATTATTATAGATAGACGCCCCAAGGGAAAACCTCGTAAAATGGAAAATTAAACCATAGAAAAAATAGGATATATTCCTATTCAAAATAAAAGGGGGTACGAAAGAAAATATTAAAAAATCAGAGGAAAATATTCAGTCAACAATTTTTAATATTTACTTATTATGATTACAAAAATCACTAAACTAAAAAATTTCGGAATTTTCCACGATTTTTCGTGGAATAAAGATATCCCAGAGTTTAAAAGATTTAATCTTATTTATGGTTGGAATAGAAGCGGAAAGACATTACTCTCCAGAATTTTTACTACCTGCGAAAAGAAATCAACAGCATTTAAAGAGTATCCGAAAAAAGATGGGGTAGATGGAATATTTGAGATAAAAACGGATACCCATTCAACTATCAAAAGCTGGGATATTGCAAATTTCAATCTTTCTGTAAAAGTTTTCAACCAGGATTTTATCGATGAAAACATTTCTTTTGATCCATCTAACTCAAGTAATCCAATTGTTTATATTAGTGAAAAAGATATTGAAAGTAAGAAAAAATTAGAAGATTTAAAAGAAGATAACGAAAAGTTGATTAAAGATTTTGGTAGTGCTCAAAAAGAAAAAATAAAGACTGAAACAGCAGAAGAAAAATTCCGCATAGCGACAGCTCAAAACATAAAAGCAACTGTTGGAAGCATGAAAATGAGAGATAAATATTATGATTATAATAGGAGTAGCCTCAAGACCACTTTGAATAATTTTGGTATTGATAACTTTAAAAAACTTTCAGATGAAGATTTTGACGAATATAAAAAAATAATTAGCAGTGAAGCGAAGAAAAAACAAACTACCTTCCCGAAGTACGAATTAAATATCGTTTTTGATGGTCAAAACATCTCTAGTTTTGATGGTATTTTTAAGATTTTAAGTCAATTGCTTTCTAAAAAAGTAATTTCGGAAACTCTTGAGCGATTAAAAAATGATCAAGTTTTAAATGCTTGGGTAAAACAAGGTTATGATTTACATAAAAAGAAAGAAGAGATAAAGAAGTGTCTTTTTTGCCAAAAGCCCCTAGATGATGGCTTCTTGGATTCTTTATCAAAGCATTTTAGCAGAGACTATGAGAATTTACAAAGCAATACAAAAACCTTTATTTCAAAATTAGAGATTTTGAAAAAAGAAAAAATTACTAAAGAAAACAGTGAGTTGTATTTTGATTTGCAGAGCGATTACTATAAGCAAGCAAAAAATTTGAATGATCTGATAGAAAATTTGAATAAATGGATAGACGAGACAATAAAAAAACTACAAGAAAAATTTAAAAATCCGCTTTCTGTTGTAGATCCTCCGGATAAGCCGGAAGATTTTGAAAATACTTATGGTGAAATTATTAAAGAATTAAACGAAATAGTCCAGCAACATAATGGAAAAGTTGATAATCACGATGAAGAAGTTAAAACAGCAAAGGAAAAATTGGAGCTTCATCTGATTGATGTTGCCATAGAGGAACAAAACTACAAAAAAACAAAACAAGATCTGGAAGATAGTATTGAAGCAGAAAAAACAGCAAAAGAAAAATTGGGTACAAATAATGAAAAAATTAAAGTGTTTGAACGAAAAACTTCAGATATAGCGAAAGCTGTACAAAAAATCAACAACCATCTAAAGGAATTTTTCGGAAGAGAAGAAATTAAACTTGAATTAGATGTTAGTAAAAAAGGTTACATTATCAAACGAGAAGGACAACCTGCTAGCAACTTAAGTGAAGGCGAAAAAACAGCTATCGCTTTTTCGTATTTCATTGTTAAAGTTCAAGAAAAAGATTTTAGGATTAAGGAAGGGATTATTTTTATTGATGATCCGATTTCCAGTTTTGATTCCAATTTCATTTATCATTGTTTTTCCGTAATGAAATATCATTTCGAAGACGCTGGGCAGCTTTTTATTACCACTCATAATTTTGAATTGTTTAATTTGGTGAAAGAGTGGTTTTTACGAAAGTGTAAAAAAGTAAGTATTTATAATAAAGATAAGAAAGATAGTGAAAAGAAGATTGTCCCTTGTGAATTCACTATGATTGAAAACTTTATAAAAGACAACAAAAGACACGCACAATTGAAGAAACTTGAAAAAACTTTACTAAAGTTTAAGTCGGAATATCATTTTCTCTTTGCTAGGTTAAATCACTTTCTAGATGATAGTTCTCCAGAATATGCAGATTTTTATACTATTGGAAATATAGCAAGAAGGTTTCTAGAGATATTTACAAATTTCAAGATCCCGACAACAGGAGACTTGGCCAGCAAGATAGGGCAATTGGACACCAAAAAGATAAGTGAAATAGAAAAAGATAAAGTTTATAAGTTAATACAAGAATTTTCTCACGGGTCAGACCCGACAAGTACGATTGAACATAAGGATAAAACCGAAAGTCATGAAGCAATAAAGGTACTGCTGAATATCGTGGCAGAATCTGATCCGAAACATTTTGAATTATTAAAAAAGAATATATTATAACAAATAGGGGCACATCCCATTTTCTTAAATAGGGAAGGCATACCAAGTCAATAGTCCAGTAACTTTTGGGTTGTCCTGGAAGAAAAGAGAAGGGAAATAAAAAAAGAGTGGATTAGTTCCGGAAGAATTGAAGTGTGATAAAGAACCGCCCCTTGTCATAATAAAAAATATTCTATAGGCTTTCAGAAAACTCGCTCTTTAAAAATTAAATATTAGGAAGGAAAGATTTTACAAAACGAATCTTATCTTTGTTACCTGTCTTAGCAGCAGT
>LDZT01007468.1_pt1 | contig 10268 bp, 7 predicted proteins | sample 615521 | NCBI WGS metagenome assembly LDZT01 (sample SAMN03408292, study PRJNA278302) | terrestrial metagenome | isolation source: oil reservoir sample SB1 | place: USA: Alaska, North Slope, Schrader Bluff formation | collected 2011-09 | reverse complement strand
AGCTGCCAATGGCTCTTCACTTATTTTGATAATTTTGTTGGAGCTTCTGGCTGCTATAGCCATAGGTGTTGTTTCAGGTCACGTAATTGTTCATTTCATCAAGATTAAAGTTGAAAACAGCCAATTCCTTGTCATATTATTAGGTATAATTCTATTGAATGTCGGAATCGCAAATCAATTTCATCTCTCAGCAATGCTAATCAATATCATAACAGGTATTGTGGTTACAAATTTGAGAAATAGAAGTAGGACACTTTCTGCAACTATAGAGAGAGTTCAACTCCCAATCATTGTCGTCTATATGACGCTGGCTGGTGCAAGAATAAATCTGGCTGTAGCAGCAACGCTAGCTCTATCTGGAGGGGTGTATATCATTGGAAGATTAACCGGTAAGGTCTTGGGATGCTATGTATTATCGGGACTGAGTGGTTTGTCAAAAGCTGTTAGAAAAAATATTGGCCTGGGGCTAACACCACAAGCGGGAATTACTGTCGGACTAAGTATTTTAGCAGAACAAAAAATCCCAGAAGCACAAGGAATCATTATAGGGATAGTACTGACAGGCGTTATTTTTTTTCAAGTACTAGGGCCAATAATGGTAGCAAAAGCTTTAAAGAATACCGGAGAAGTTACTGTAAATAAATAAAGCGAGGTGCATATGACTCATATTGAAGTAAAACCAGCAGAGAATGATAAAGAGATCAGGGATTTCATTAACCTGCCTTGGCAAATTTATAACAACAAGGACGCATGGGTACCACCACTTAAAAGCGATTTTAAAAAGTACATCTTGGGACTGACCAACTCGATGAACCAGTCGGGTCCCAATATCAGATTGCTAGCCTATAATAATTACAAACCAGCAGCTCGTCTGATTGTTGGTATAAATGAACATCTGAACGAACTCAAGGGATACAGGGAAGGATATATCTCTCTTTTTGAATCAATTGATGATATAAATGTTTCAAATACTATATTGACCATCGCTGAAAAATGGCTGAAAGAAAAAGGAATGGATACGATAATTGGACCGCTTTCACTTCCCGGTGGTGAGGACAATAGGGGATTTATAATCGATAATTTTAAGGATCCAACGATGGTCATGGGTTCCTATAATAAACCTTATTACAATACTCTATTCACTCATTTTGGATTTGAGAAATATCAGGATTGCTATGCTTATACTATGAGATTTGATAGGCAAATTAATGAAAGATATATGAGACTGGTACCCTATGCTAAGAAAAAATACAAGTTTGATTTACATAAACTGGATATGAAAAACATATCAAAAGAAATGGAAGATATCAAGACTATAATCTATGAAGCCATGCCGGAAGAATGGGCTGATTTTGTACCTCCAACAGATGAGGAGATTCAGATCATTGCAGATAGCCTTATTCCTATTGCAGATCCTAATTTAATTTATATAGCCAGGTTAATTGATGGCAGACCTATTGGTTTTAACTTAACACTACCTGACTATAATCAGGTGTTGAAAAAGATGAATGGCAGGCTTTTTCCTACAGGAATAATCAAATATCTGTATTATAAGAAAAAAATAGACAGGGCTAGATTTTTTGTGCTATTTGTTGTTCCGGAATACAGAAAAAAGGGGGTTCCTTCAGCCATATATATAGAGTCTTTCAACGCAGCAAGAGCAAATGGATACATATATGGTGAGGGGTCAACCATTTGGGAGTACAATAAAATTATGATGAGAGATATTGAGACTTTTGGGGGAGAAAAATACAAAACATATCGCATTTATAAAAAGAATATCTTATCCGATGACTAACAGTGCTAAGACTCCCACTTCTATAAGTGGGAGATAAGCACTGTAGAATCCCTGGATAACGGTTTCTAAGGTTCAGATGGCGTTTGAAACGCCACCTGAACCCAAGAACTCTGTTGATAGAAAAAAACCCGTGATGGGCTTTTTTATTCAGCATATTTTTTAATGATCCCAATGATTACATCGACAGCTTTTTCCATCGACTGTACAGGTATATACTCGTATTTGCTATGAAAATTATGTCCGCCTGTGAAGATATTAGGTGTTGGTAGCCCCTTAAGCGACAAAGCAGAACCATCAGTACCGCCTCGTACAGGCTTTATGATTGGTTCAATTTCCAACTCCTCCATAACAGTTCTAACTGTCTCGACAATATGGAATTCCGGGAGAATTTTGTCTTTCATGTTGTAGTACTGGTCTTTAATTGTCAATTGTACAGTATCGATACCATATTTCGTGTTGAGAAAACTTGAAATCTCACTTAGTAAAGCTTTTTTGGCGTTGAATTTGTCAAGGCTATGGTCTCTAATGATATAATTCATCATAAAACCTTCAACATCACCTGATGAGCTCAATAGGTGGAAGAATCCCTCATAACCTTCTGTGTACTCTGGTTTTTCATTAGTTGGGAGCAGGTTGTTCAATTCGAAACCTATTCTTTGGGCATTGATCATTTTGTTTTTTGCGGATCCAGGATGAACATTTCTACCTTGGATGACAATTTTTACCTGAGCTGCGTTGAAGGTTTCGTATTCCAACTCTCCAATTTCTCCACCATCTATGGTATAAGCAAAGTCTGCAGCGAACTTTTCTAAGTCAAAGTTTATTGTTCCCCGACCCACTTCCTCGTCAGGTGTGAAAGCTATTTTGATCGTGCCATGCTTTATTTCAGGATGATTGATCAAATACTCAGTAGCGGTCATAATCTCTGCTATGCCTGCTTTATTGTCAGCACCGAGAATTGTTTTTCCATCTGTTACGATTAAATCCTGACCGATATAATTTTTGATTTCCGGAAAATCGGAGGTTCTGATATATGTTTTGGTTTCTTCATCCAATACCACATCTTCCCCATCATATTGCATTATTATCCTTGGGTTCACATGCTTGCCAGTCATATCCGTGGTTGTATCCATATGTGCTACAAATCCTATGACTGGGGTTTGTTGCTCAACATTTGAAGGAATTTCTGCTGTTACATAACAATGCTTCGAAAGAGTTACATTCGAAAGGCCTATTGATTTTAGCTCATCCACCAATAAATGGGCCAGGTCAAATTGTTTCTGGGTGCTTGGATTTGTTTTGACAGTCTCATCTGACTGGGTATCAATCACCACGTATTTTAAAAATCTGTTTACTAATGTGTTCATGGTTTTACCTCCAAAGGGTAAGATCAGTTGATTGGGTTCCCACTGACACATTTATCACATATACCTGATATCAACACCTGGATATCTTTCACTTCAAATTTTTTAAGTTCAAGAATACCCTGTATATTCAGATTTAGATGCAGGTCGTACAACATTCCACAGTCATTGCATTTGAAATGGGTATGTTGGCTGAAATCAGCGTCATATCTCACTTCATTTCCTTCTATATGGATAGGTTGAACTACTCCTTTGTCTACAAATAAGTGGAGTGTGTTATAGACGGTGGTCTTTGACAAAGTTATCAACTCGCTGTTAAGTCGTTTGTATATTTCATCCGCTGTTGGATGAATTTTATTATTTAACAGAAACTGATAGATTTTCACCCTCTGTATAGAAGGTTTTATTGAATTCTCAGATAAAAAATTCTTAATGTCATCAATCGTATTTGAAATCATTTTCTTCTTCCTCAGGTTTATTTGTCCGATGACTTACAGTTTGTATTATAGCATCTATATGGACTAGTGGACAACTAATTTCTACGTATCTGTTCCTATCTAATTTGTCCACTGCCATAGATGACATATTTAATAGAAGTCAATTCTTCAAGCCCCATAGGACCTCTTGCATGCAGTTTTTGTGTGCTGATACCTATTTCTGCACCAAATCCAAATTCCTCTCCATCAGTAAATCTCGTGGAAGCATTCACATAGACTGCAGCAGCATCTACCTCGCTTAGGAATTTTTCGGAATTTGTGTAATTTTCTGTTATGATCGCCTCCGAATGCCCGGTACCATAACAGTTGATATGATCAATTGCTTCATTGATGTCTTTAACTACCTTAACACCTATAATCAGGTCAAGATACTCCGTATGCCAATCTGTCTCATCCGCTATAACAACATCATCATAAATAGCTTTTACAGTCTGATCTCCTCTTATTTCCACATCTTTTGATTTTAACCGATCAAGCATATCGGGCAGAAATTCTCCTGCTATATCCTGATGGACCAATAATTTTTCGCATGCATTACAGACACCTGTTCTGCTTGTTTTAGCATTCTCGACAATTTGCATAGCCATCTCGAAATCAGCACTCTTGTCGACAAAAATATGGCAATTACCAGTACCTGTTTCAATCACAGGAACGGTGCTGTTTTCCACTACACTTTTTATCAGCGCAGCGCCACCTCTAGGGATGAGAACATCCAGAAACTCATTCATCTTCATCAATTCGTATGCAGATTCCCTCGAGGTATCTTCCACTATCTGTGCGATTTCTTTCGGAAGATTCATCTCCTCCAGTGAATTCTGGATGACGTTCATGAGTGCGATATTAGAGTTGATTGCCTCTTTTCCACCCCGCAGGATCACAGCATTGCCAGCTTTAAAACATAAACCGAACGCGTCTATTGTAACATTAGGTCTAGACTCATAAATAATACCAATAATACCAATAGGGACTCTTTTTTTCCCGATTCGCAATCCGTTTGGCATTTGTTTCATGTTTATGATTTCCCCAATTGGATCATTGAGAGCGGCAATGTTTTTGAGCCCTGAAGCCATAGATAATATTCTGTCTTCAGTAAGAAGCAACCTATCCAACAAAGAATCCTTCAAGCCCTGTTTTCTGGCTTCGTGGATGTCTATGCTGTTGCTTTTCAAGATATAATTGCTGTTTTTTATAAGATTTTCAGCAACTTTTAATAAAGTATTATTCTTTTCGTTTGTCGACAAAATCTGAACTTTAGATTTGATTTTCTTTGCACTTTTTCCCTTGTTGTATAGCTCTGACATGATCTTATTCCCCCATTTCAGCAGTACCGAAGAAGGTACCGATTTCTTCGCCTTCCAGTATTGAATAGATGATATTTATATTGTCACCACTGGCAATAACAGTCCGAATTCCATTTTTCATCAGGTTTTCAGCAGCCTTTACTTTTGTGTGCATACCTCCCGTACCGATCAGTGAATCTGCTCCACCGGCAATCTTATAGATGGCGTCATTTATTTTGCCGACATATGATATCAGTTTGGCATTTGGATTGATAGCAGGAGCTGATTCATACAGACCATCAATGTCAGTAAGCATAATCAGCAAATCTGCTTTAACCAAAATCGCGACCATCGAGGAAAGCGTATCATTGTCACCGATTTTACTGCCCGTTATTTCATCAGTGGAAACGGAATCATTCTCATTGGCTATAGGGATTACACCCATATCCAATAATGTGCAAAAGGTGTTTTCAACGTTTCTTCTTTTGATTTGGTCAGTCATGACATCCTCAGTTAATAATAACTGAGCTATGGTCTGATTGTATTCATTGAAGAATTTCTCATAAAACTGCATCAATAGGCCTTGTCCTACGGCAGCCACAGCTTGTCTTTCCCTTAATTCCACAGGCTTAATTTTCAAACCGAGCTTACTCATGCCTGCTCCGATGGCACCTGAAGAGACTAATACTATTTCCTTTCCACTATTCTTAAGATCAGTTAATACTCGTGAAAGCTGTTCTATCTTTTTGAAATTTATTTTCCCGTTTTTATAAGTGATTGATGAAGTACCGATTTTAATGACAATTTTATTAGCTTTCTTTAGTTCGGATCTCATGTGGTTTCCTTTCTGTGAATAAACATATATTATCTTACATCAATCAGTAAAAAAATTCAATCATAAACAAAAAATAACCGTAGCCGGTTACTTATTTGTTTGCGACATATAATTATGCTTGCTAAATGATAATTATTATATTATAATTTGGGCATTAAAATTGTAACAGAAGTTACAAAAAGAGGTTTATATGTACGAGGTTTGGATAGATGTCTTAATGAAAGCTGAATTATTTAAAAACATACCGATAAATGACCTAAACTCAATGATTTATTGCCTAAGCCCGATGATTAGAGAATATAGAAAAGGTGAACTTGTCGCCATAGAAGGACATGAAATAAAGGGAATCGGATTGCTATTAAAAGGAAATCTCACTATTTCCAAGGATGTAATTGACGGTACCAGTCTAATCATGAAAAAGATTGAACCGGGAGATATGTTTGGTGAAATCGCTGCTTTTGCTGATAAAGACATCTGGCCTGCAACTGTTACAGCATACCAAGACAGTCATGTCATGTTTATACCATCAGAAAGAATTGTTGGATTGTGTCCGACTGGGTGTACTGGACATAAGTTTTTACTCAATAATATGTTGAAGGCCGTTTCGAATAAAGCAATCAGTTTAAATGAAAAGATTGAGTATTTATCCGTACGAAGTATCAGGGAGAAAATAAGCAAGTATTTGATTGCTCAATATAAACAGCAAAAAAGCACCACATTGTTTCTGGATATGAATAGAAATGAAATGGCTGATTTCTTGAATGTAACAAGACCCTCCTTGTCAAGGGAGATGTCTTTTATGAAAGATGAGGGATTAATAGATTTCCATAGGTCATCAGTCAAAATATTGAATTTAGAAAGAATAAGCATGTACTTGAACTAAAAAAATCATAAGAATAAGCAGGAGATTATATGATACGACTATTGAAACAAATGAAGAAATATAAATATCAGGTCTTACTCGTTGTCGTCTTAACCTTCATTCAGGTTATAGCAGAATTGTTTTTGCCTAAGTTGATGGCGGACATCGTCAATATTGGAATCAAGAATCAGGACATCAGTTTTATACTTAGAATTGGGATTATCATGCTCATCATTACTTTGTTGGGAAGCATTGCTGCAGTTTTTAAAATGTATGTCAGTTCCATTACGAGTTCTTCTTTCATTAAGGATTTAAGAGAAAGACTTTTTAAAAAGATTCAAGCCTTTTCTCCAGGTGAATTTGATAAAATAGGAACATCTTCATTGATTACTCGGACAACAAATGATATAACACAGATACAAAATGTGGTTATTATGGGACTAAGGATGATGATAAGGGCACCTTTGATGGCATTTGGAGGAATCCTGATGGCAGTCTCACAGAATTCCGGATTATCCATGATTCTTTTAGTGGTGGTTGTGATTCTAGGAGTCATAATAGGCGTTCTAGCTAAAATCACAATGCCTCTATTTAAAATGTTGCAAATGAAAACTGACAATCTTAATCGAGTATTACGCGAGAGTTTGACAGGCGTTCGCGTTATAAGGGCATTTAATCGGACTGACTATGAAAAAGAAAAATTTGACGTATCCAATAGGGACCTGACTGACACATCTTTGAAGGTAAACAAGATGATGATTACAATCATGCCCTTGATTATGTTGCTTTTGAATATTACCAATATTGCACTGATATGGTTTGGGGCCATAAGAATTGACGCAGGTACGTTTTTGATTGGAGATCTGATGGCGTTTATACAATATGCAATGTTGATCCTGTTTTCTGTAATCATGATGACGATGATATTCATTATGATTCCAAGAGCGTCTGCCTCCGCTCAAAGAATCATTGAAATACTTGACATGGAAAGCAAGATCCAAGACCCGAAGAATCCCATAACTTCTGATAAAGGCAAAGGATCAATAGAATTCAGAGATGTTTGTTTTAGATTTGCCGGGGCGGAAGAGAATGCCCTGTCACATATTTCATTCCAATCCAATCCCGGTGAAGTGACGGCGATAATTGGAAGTACTGGATCAGGTAAGTCAACCTTGATCAATATGATTCCAAGATTCTTCGACCCCTGTGACGGTAGCATACTAATCAATGGAATTGACATTAGACAAATGGCACAAAGTGATTTAAGAGATCGGATTGGGCTGGTGCCACAGAAAGCATTACTGTTTTCCGGGACAGTTAAAGAGAATTTGGTATTTGGAGATGATTCGTTGGATATTGGACGGATTTTGGAAGTGGCGGAGATATCACAATCCAAAGAATTCATAGACGAAATGGATCAACAGTACGATTCGATTATTTCACAGGGTGGAACAAACCTTTCAGGAGGTCAGAAACAGAGATTGTCAATTGCAAGAGCATTGGCTTCCAAAAGAGATATTTATGTATTCGACGATAGTTTTTCAGCATTGGACTTTAAGACGGATGCTAAGCTAAGAGCGGGGTTGGCATCAGAAATTAAAGATTCAACGGTGCTGATTGTTTCTCAAAGAGTCAATACCATAATGAATGCCGACAGAATCATTGTGCTGGAAAAAGGCGAAATGGTTGGAATGGGAACACATCAGGAATTGATGAAAACCAATCAGGTTTATCGGGACATTGTACTGTCACAAATGTCTGAGGAGGAGTCCGCATGAAAGATGAAAGAAATGATAGATCAGTCAGACATAGAGTTAATGCCAGTAGAGGTCCAGGCTCCATATCTGTACCTGCAGAAAAAGCGAAGGATTTTAAAGGGACTTTTAAAAGACTGGGCAGATATTTGAAACCTCACCAAGGACCTATTATAATTTCGGTATTCATGGCTTGTTTTGGAACGGTTTTCAGCATTTTCGGACCAAGGGTGATGGGGATGGCAACTGATAGTATTTACGGGGTTGTCGTTGAAAGGTCACAGGGAAATAACATACCTATGGATTATCTTTATTTGAAAAACATTTTAGCCCTACTTGCAGGAATGTATGCCCTTTATTCATTGTTTACATACCTGACGCAATTCTTGATGGTGAATATTGCCCAGAAGACAGTATACAATATGAGAAAAGAAGTGAATGAAAAGCTGACAAGACTGCCTTTGCGTTACTTCGATAACAATACACACGGAGAAATACTCAGCCGAGTCACCAATGATATAGACAACATAAGCAATACACTGCAACAGAGTTTGAACCAAATGATTACCTCTGTTGTTTCAATGTTGGGTATCCTCATTATGATGTTGACCATCAATTGGATATTGACCTTGGTGACCTTGGTAACCTTGCCCCTTAGTGTGTTTATAACGAGACTGATCGCCAAAAAATCACAGAAGCATTTTAGAGACCAGCAAAAAACTTTAGGGACGCTCAACGGACACATAGAAGAGATGTTCACAGGACATAAGGTGGTAAAAGCGTTTAACTATGAGGCGAAATCACAACAAGAGTTTGACAATCTGAATGGAAAGCTCTATTACTCTAGCGCTATGGCTCAATTCATATCAGGTACCATCATGCCACTGATGACATTTGTAGGAAATTTGGGATACGTCATTGTCGCTGCCGTCGGAAGCATATTTGTCTCTGGTGGAACATTAACACTAGGTAGTATTCAAGCATTCATTCTGTACTCGAAAAATTTCAGTCAGCCTATCATTCAGATTGCCAATATTGCAAATGTCATTCAATCCACCATTGCTTCAGCTGAAAGGGTATTTGAAGTGCTTGATGAAGAAGAAGAGATTGCAGAAGACTCAAATGTGGAGATTCAAGAGGTAAAAGGTCGCGTTGCTTTTGAACATGTCCGCTTCAGCTATGACAACAACAAGGAACTCATAAGGGATCTCAATATAAATGTTCAATCTGGACAGACTGTTGCTATTGTGGGACCGACAGGAGCAGGTAAAACGACATTGGTCAACCTTCTGATGAGGTTTTATGATATTAATGGTGGCAGGATTACAATAGATGGACACGAGACTAGAGAACTTTCAAAAATAAGCGTCAGACACCTGTTCGGAATGGTCCTTCAGGACACCTGGCTATTCAAAGGGACCATAAGAGATAATATAGCTTACGGGAGATTGGATGCCTCTGAGTGTGATGTTATTGATGCTGCAAAAACAGCCTATGCAGATCACTTCATCAGAACGCTTCCTGATGGATACGATACAGTATTGAATGAGGAAGCTGATAATATCTCACAAGGACAAAAGCAGTTGCTGACGATAGCACGAGCGATTTTAGCCAATCCTCAGATTCTGATTTTAGACGAAGCGACCAGTTCAGTAGATACTAGAACAGAAAAATATATTCAGAAAGCCGCGGAAAGACTGATGAAAGGCAGAACCAACTTTGTCATCGCTCATAGATTATCCACCATAGTGGATGCGGACCTGATACTTGTTATGAATGATGGTGATATTATAGAGCAAGGTAATCATAAAGAGCTGATGTTGAAAAAGGGATTTTATCATGAATTGTATAGCAGCCAGTTTTTAGTCAAACAAGTAG